>Ga0335397_10002957_pt1 | contig 23031 bp, 19 predicted proteins | sample MAT04_FD_205740 | JGI IMG/M metagenome (GOLD analysis project Ga0335397, IMG submission 205740) | Freshwater microbial communities from Lake Fryxell liftoff mats and glacier meltwater in Antarctica - MAT-04 (spades assembly) (version 2) ... | reverse complement strand
GGCGTACGAACCTATGTTGCTGAAGCCCGATATATTCCTTCAGAGTCAATGTTGCCAACCCTTGAAGTGGGCGATCGCTTGATTATTGACAAGCTGACGTACCATTTCCGAGAGCCTCAACGGGGAGATTTGCTTCTTTCCATGCCCAACGAAAAACTGCAACAGCAACAGCCTAATATCAAGGAATCATTCCTCCAACGCATCATCGGTTTACCAGGTGAGAAAGTCGAAGTGAAGCAAGGAATGGTCTATATCAACGATCGTTCCATCTCAGAACCCTACACCAAAGAAAAACCCAATTATGAATGGGGACCCGAAACGGTTCCAACCGATGCCTATTTTGTTTTGGGGGACAATCGCAATAACGCTTATGACAGTCATTTTTGGGGATATGTGCCGCGCCCGTTGCTCGTGGGTAAGGTCACAAAAATCTTTTATCCCTTTAATCGAAGTCACACATTTAAGTAAACTGCGATCGGGCAGAGGGCATTCAAGATTGGCTCCTGTTTTCTATTCATTGCAACAAACTCACTAACGCTTCTAGCAAAATCTGGTTCTGTTCCGCTGTCCCTACGGTAATCCGCAGCTTATCCGCCAGTCCAGATTGCTTAAAGTAGCGCACCAAAATCCCCCGCTCTTTTAACGCCATATATAATGTCTCAGCGTTACTTGTCCCCTGATCACTGGGCGCAGTCACCAGCAGAAAGTTGCCGTGGGACTCCCGCACCGTAAACCCAAGCTGCTTCAGGTCAATCATCAGTTGAGCGCGATCGCCCCTCACTCTTGCCGCACATTCATTTTTATAGGTCTGGTCACGCATGGCGGCTGTACCCACCTGAATGGCGATCGCATCAATGTTGTAACTATCTTTTACCTTAAACAGACCTGATAATAATTTAGGATTTGCCACCCCAAACCCCATTCGTAACCCCGCCAGCGAATACCCTTTCGAGAGCGTTCGCAGCACAATCACATTCTCAAATTCTTGCACTAGCGGCAACGCCGAACCTTCAGCAAAATCTACATACGCCTCATCTACCGCCAACACCCCTTTCACCCGCGACGCTAATTCGCGCAGTTGATCGAGCGGCACTACATGCCCTGAAGGACTGTTGGGCGAGGCGATGAACGTGATGGCAGCTTGGGCAGCAACAAGGGCATCGATCGGTAAATCAAAGTTTTCGCCGTAGGGAATTTCTACCGTGTTCGCGGGCTGAATTTCTGCCAGCGTACGGTAGAGAACGTAGGTGGGCATCGGGTAAACAATGGGGCGATCGCTTCCCTCGGCACAGGCGCGTACCAATACATTCAACACATCATCACTGCCATTTCCCACAATTATCCAATCTGCGGGTATACCTAACACATCACTCACCGCACTGCAAAACTCCCGTGCAAACGGATCGGGATACCGCCGCAACCATTCGCCATCCAGGTTTTGCAGAACCGCCATAGCTTTGGGCGAAGGTGGATAGGGATTCTCGTTGGTGTTGAGTTTAATGATAGATGTACCTGGTTTGGGTTGTTCTCCAGGAACATAGCCAGCCATTGCATCAACTGTAGGACGGAAGTAGCTCATGGGGGGTAAGGGTTTGAGGGCGGCAAATTCTATTTTACCGAGGAGAGGCGCGATCTGCTCTAGAGATGATAGGGTTTAATTCTGTTCCTCCAAGATTTTATTGGTGTGTTTCATGAATGTAGATCTCTCTCGTCGGTCTTTTCTAAAAACAGCAGCATTGGCAGCGATCGCCACTTCTCTCCCCGTTGCCTTCTACGCCGCTGCCCAAGCACAAACTCCTAAGCCTCGTAATGCTGGCTTTTATCGTTTCAAACTGGGCGAATTCAACATGGCAACCATCAGCGATGGTGTTCTCGCTGCTCCGGCGGCGGCATTTGCTGGAGACGTTACCCCTGAACAATTAAAAGAAGTATTGCGTCAAGGTTTTCAATCCGAAACGCTTATGCCCGATTGCAACATCTTATTTATTGACACAGACACGCACAAAGTTTTGATCGACAGCGGTAGCGGCAATCTTAACGGTGATACCGCCGGAAAGTTGGTCGAAAACCTGGCATTGGCGCAAATTGACCCCGCCGACATTGACACGATTATTATTAGCCATGCCCACCCCGATCACGTCGGCGGTTTGACCGATCCTCTGGGCGTATCGCTGTTTCCTAATGCTCGATATTACGTCCCCAACGTTGAGTGGCAATTTTGGATGAATCCCAAGGTCAGTTTACCCAAAGTAAGGTTGCCTGACGAAGCTAAACAAGGCTTCATTGCTGTTGCTAAAAAACAGCTGACTGCCATTCAAGATCGCGTCACTCGGTTTGAGGTTAATCGAGAAATTATCCCTGGTATTACTGCGATGCCTGCGCCAGGTCATACGCCGGGGCATGTGGCGTTTCGCGTCACATCTGGCGAAACTTCGCTGGTTCACACCGCTGATGTGGTTCATACCCACACCATTAACCTTTGGAATCCTAGTTGGCAGCCCCTTTTTGATGCTGATCCCGATCAAGCTGCGGCAACTCGGCGGAGCGTTCTAGAAAAAATTGCGGGCGATCGCACCCTCATGTTTGCCTACCACTTTCCGTTCCCCGGTGTGGGGCATATCGTTCCCCGCGAGGCAGGCGGCTTTAATTGGGAGCCAGTGAATTGGCAGTTTGAGAGTACTTAAAAGAGTCCTCAAAAAACCGTCCCATCACTCACAATCTGAATCGGCGGAGTGCCTCCGGGTCTTAGCTCCGCCGCTATTTTACGCCCTGCTGCCCAAGTGCCGCCTTCTAACACTTTTGCCAACGGTAGCGATCGGGCATCCATCCCTAGCTTTTGCCGAATCGTGGCGGCAATGCGATCGAGCAAAATTACGGTTAACGCTCGCCACTCCACAATCACCTCCGAATCGGGTGAATATGTCTCCTGCAACACGCCTGGATGCTTGGGTCGTAATAGCCCCAAATCGATACACAAGCCACCGTTGCGATACTCCGATAATCCGGTTAATTCATCCAACTGAGTAATTTCTAAACCTAGCTCTTGCAAAGGCTCTAGCAAAGAATAGGTGAGCCATTGGGAGAGTTTATGGAACGGCACTAGTTGCGAGCCGATGCCGCGATCGGGCAAAGCAGAGTGAAACCAAACATCGCCCAGATTGGTTTCACTCAGCCTAATTCGATCTTCCCAAATGTCGCCGAATCCTTCGAGGACTGCCTGGAAAACTTGCTGCGCTTCTAGTTGGTTAGATTGCGACCCCTTGCGGGTATCTCGAAGAGCGCGCTCCACCAAATAATTGACCAAATACCCTAAACGAGGCTGTTCATCCGGCCGTTCACCCAAAAATAAATGGGGTGACTGGGATAAAACAGAACCTAAACGCTGCATCAGCTTCAGCCGCCCTGCAATACCGACTAAAGGATTGCGATCGCTCACTTGAAATCCTTCTATCAGCTTGGCTTCGGTTAGGCCTTGCAGTCCGGCTGCATCGGTTTGTAAGACGTGAGGAACGCTAGAGAAAGCGCCTTGTAGAAAAAGATGGAAGCTAGCGACACCTAAGCCCTCGGAACGTTGAAACGTTTGTCCGGTTGATGCTTCTAAATATTGCCAACTTGTGCCCGCCCCTGCATCTAACAGAACACTGGGAATGACGAGATCAAACTTTGCTTGGGCTTTTTCTAAGGGATTTAATTTTGCAAGATACTGATCTAAAAGGGCAGAGCGGGAAATGCCGCCTGCTTCAAAATGCCGCCAGCGGCTATGAAAGGGTATTTGGAGGTTAGGGTATGCCGATCGCATGACTTGAATGACGTAATCTGCGGTGCAATCGAGTTGTGTTAAATCGAGTTGAAAATGTTGGAGTTGATCAGTGGTGGCTAGGGTGAAGAGTTGCCCGCAGCGATCGCGGATGCCTTGTGTAGAGCGGAGGTGGGCGATCGGAGAGGGCATGGGGTTTGGGGCGGGGCGGGGTTTTTGGGGTGGTCATTGCGGGGATTCGGGGTAGGCTCGGGGGCGCTACCCCTATTGGTTTTCGGGTGTGGGTTTTTGGGCAGGATTTATTGGGTGCCGAATAAACGATCGCCTGCGTCTCCTAATCCCGGCACAATATAACCGTGTTCATCCAGGCGATCGTCAATGGCTGCGGTGTAAAGGGGAACATCAGGGTGCTGCTCATGGAAATGCTTGATGCCTTCTGGAGCTGCTAACAAGCAGACAAATTTGATAGAGGCTGGGTTGGATTCCTTGAGGCGATCGATCGCTGCTACTGCCGAGTTACCTGTTGCCAGCATCGGATCAACCACCACCATGTCGCGCTGCTCTACGTCTACGGGCACCTTGAAGTAATACTCTATCGTCATCAAGGTGCCGGGTTCGCGGTATAGACCAATGTGCCCTACCTTGGCGGTTGGCATCAGTTCCATCATTCCGTCTAACAAGCCTTGTCCAGCTCGCATGATGGATACGATCACCATTTTTTTGTCCGCTAACATCGGCGCTTTCATTTGAGCAATCGGAGTCTGAATTACTTCATACTTCAGCGGTAAGTCGTGAGTCACTTCGTAAGCCAGCAGGAGCGAAATTTCCTTTAAAAGCCTCCGAAAATTTTGCGTATCGGTTTCCTGCTGACGCATTAACGTCAACTTATGTTGCACCAAGGGATGACTAATTACAAATACTTCGGATGCCATTTATAGTTGTATCAGCTTAGAAGTTTTCATTAGCAAGCTCAAAAACGTACGCTAGACAAAGACCTTGGCGAAATACATTTTTCTGTATCCGCAGCTGCTTGGGTCAAATAAAGTAGCATTTAATACAAGGTTGACATCCGAACTCTAAGTATTAGAATACAGCATATCAATACCATCAGGGCGGCAGAACTCTCATGACAGATATTTCCATCAAGCCCACCCCAGAGCATAATCGCTCGAAGCACATCATCTTAACATCTCACCAAAATAAGAGCGGCAAGCAAGTTATTCCTATTAATTGGGGGGCAGCAGATTTGAGCGATCGTGGCCCTGTCATTGGCTCTTTGCGTAGCGCCAAGCACCGGAATGTCATTGGCTCCCATGCGGGTTCTTACGGGGTGTATCGCGCCTTAGCGGTTGCCAGCGGCGTACTTGACCCCATGCACAAGGCAGACTTAACCGATACGTCTCCTATTGTGCAGTTGGGGCCTTACCCTAGCTGGAGCGACCCCAGCAAAATTGTTTCGCTTGACCCGTTTGGGGCGATCGCTGGCAGGCTATTTGGCTCTCACTATTCCGAAGACTACGACATTTTGCCGACCATCGCTATTACCAAGGCACATATTTATATTCCCGAACTCAAGCAAGAAATTGACCAGGGGCGCTTAAAAGTCGATGGCAAAATCCTGAAAGCCGACGGTAATTTAGTCGTCACCAAAGCATCGATTGATCCAGTATGGCACTTGCCTGGAATCGCTAAGCGCCTCGGCATTGAGGAGTGGGATCTGCAGCGGGCACTGTTCCAACAAACGGGCGGTATGTTCCCCGAACTGGTGACTCGCCCTGATCTGCACGTGTTCTTGCCGCCAATAGGCGGCACGACCGTTTACATTGTGGGAGATGAACAGGCGATCGCTGATCCGACTAAACCGTTAGCAGTGCGGGTTCATGATGAATGCAACGGCTCGGATGTGTTTGGCTCTGACATTTGCACCTGTCGTCCATATCTAGTTCACGGCATTGAAGTTTGCATTGAAACGGCGCAAGCAGGCGGCACTGGTGTTATCGTCTATTGTCGCAAAGAAGGACGGGCACTGGGAGAAGTGACTAAATTCCTGGTTTATAACGCTCGTAAGCGCCAGGAAGGAGGCGATCGCGCTGATGCCTATTTCCTGCGCACTGAATGCGTGGCGGGAGTGCAAGACATGCGCTTCCAGGAGCTAATGCCCGATGTGTTGCATTGGCTTGGCATTACTAGAATCGATCGCCTTGTCTCCATGAGCAACCTGAAGTACAACGCCATTACCCACTCTGGAATTGAGGTGGTGCAGCGGATTGCTATTCCACCCGGACTAATTCCTGCCGATGCTCAAGTCGAAATTGAGGCGAAGAAGGCTTCAGGTTACTACTCTGAGGAGGATGGATCGGTAGCAACAGAACTAGCAGCGGTGAAAGGACGAGACTACTAAGTTGTCTTAATCAAAATCTACGAGAAAAACGGTTGGAAACCCAGCCGTTTTTCTCTATTTAATACCGTTCATCATTCATTGCTCGATAGATTATTTAGAAATAATCGTTGGGTTTAACCCATGTCCTTGAGCAATAACACCGACTTCACCGATCGCTCTACCCGTTCTCCCTGCCCATCCACCTTGCCATAGAACGCTTTGCCGTCATAGTAAAACGACGAAGAACTGCCACCATCTAAATTCATTGCCTTATTCACCCCTAGAGTTTTCATAAACTCAGCAAGTTCTGCCAGTGTCATTCCAGAAGACCCTAGAAGCTCGGGTTTCTGCGCCACCATGACCCAGAGCATATTGCCATCTAAAGTCAGTCCCACAGCCGTTCTGGCGTTGGGCTGACGGCTACCTAATGAATCTCGGATCACCTCGCCGCCTTGCGCATCAAAAAAACCTTCCTGCTCCAAGGTCATTTCGGGAAGTAACTGAGGTCCACCGCCGATCGCATCCACAATTTCACAACCAGCGGGTGACGGATCAAGATGCCGTGCCACATCAAATCTATCTAATTGCTGACAACGGTAACGGCGTAATTCAGTCCGATTGAGGATGCGATCGAGGTAGGGAAAAAGATCAGGGTTTTCCATCAGTCGTTCATTTTGTCGTGGGTCGGCAATGACTTCTCCATTAAGGGTGATGTAAGAAGTAGACTTTTGATTTAAAGGATCAAAAAAGCCAGCATTGAGAGTGGCGACCGCACCTTCGCGTTGGGCAAACTGCTCTACTGTTTCTAAATTAGGGGAGATAGCAGGGGTGGCGCGCGCGCTTCTAGACATCCGCAAGGGGTCGTTAGCAGCTATCAATAGTGTATGAACATTTGCCTGAGGCAATGAGTAGGCTTGGTATTGAATCGCTGTAGAGTCAGCGATCGAAAGGGATAGAGGCTTGGCAACAGACAAAGAAGAAGAGGAAAAGGAAGGCAGCAAGATATGAAAAAACAGAGTTAAGATCGCTCCTCCCACTCCTAGAACAAAGCTCAGCATTCCAATTCTTCTCATGAGCCAACGCCTCAGAAAATCGATCAATTTCTCATCCATTATCCTCAATCTGTCGCCTTATCATCATGCCTTGATGAATGTTCTCGATAAAGTCAGGTTAGAAATAAGACATTCAATGATCGAAAAAGAAGATAAATTGGTAGGCTATTCTTAACACAGCTTTCCGAACTCAATTAACATAAGGAAAGTAACATTCGCAGGAACACAACCATGCCTCCTATTAAACAAAGACCTCCTACTTCGGTAGCCGTTTCTAAAGCCAACATTGAGCAAGCAACTTTGACGCTTCAAGAACTTCCTCCCAAAACTAAGGATACTTGGTCCTTACGGGAAGCCGTGACGCTTTTGCAAGATTCCATCACAACCGCACTCGATCGAGGATACAGCTACGAAGAAGTCTCGACGATGCTTGCTGGAAAAGGGGTAGCTATTACTGCTTCTTCTTTAAAGCGTTACCTGGCAAACGCCAAAAAACAAAACGAAGGCGGCGCTAAGACATCTACTGGCAAGCGGGGCAGAACGCCTCGTGCGCCCAAAACTGACGTGGCAGATGCAGCAGATGCAGCAGATGCAGAAGCACCAACCAAGCGTCGTGGTAGAGGTCCTAACAAACCTAAAGGTGACGTTGAGGAAACCAAGCCTAAGACAACCCGTAGTGCCGCTGCTCGGAAAAATACGGCAGCTAGTGGCACAACTAAAGTTACTACTTCAGAAAATCAGCCTGAAGCCGTTCGCACAACCTCCACTCGTGGACGCAAGAAAGCAAGCCGTGCCGAATGAGCTGCCGCTGACTCATCTGCTTATTTAGACAAAATAAAAAGCAGGCTAAATAACTAGCCTGCTTTTTTTAGCTTAGAACCTCATCAGACAACGCCCCAAATCGATATCCTTTGCCATACACAGTATGAATTAAGGGCGGCTCTAACTCAGCTTCAATTTTGCGACGCAGCAACCGAATTTGAGCCGCTAGTGCATTGCTACTCGGCTGTTCATCTTCCTTCCAAAGATATTGATAAATCTGCTCGTGGGTCAGTACCTGGTTAGGATGCCGCATAAAATATGCCAAAAGCTGATTTTCTTTATCTGAAAGTTCGATCGCCCTTTCCTGTCGATAAGCAAGCTGGTTCTCAAGATCAAGTTTCAGATCATTAATTTGCAGAAGAACATGGGGAACTGGTGCGGGCGGTGATGGACGACGCAGCAGAGCGCGCACACGGGCAAGAAGTTCGCGTAGCTCGAAGGGTTTGATCAGGTAATCATCGGCTCCTGCGTCTAAGCCCTCTACGCGATCGTCTAGGGTGTCTTTGGCAGTGAGGAAGAGGACGGGAGTGGTGTTGCCGAGCGATCGCAGTTCTTCACAGATCTCTAGTCCGGTCTTGTAAGGCAACATCCAATCTAAAATCAACAAATCATATTGCTTCTGCACTGCCAAAAGACTCCCAGCCGCTCCATCATGGGCGATATCGACTTGATAGCCTTCGCGTTTGAGGATACGACTGAGAGGATCGGTGAGTTCGGCTTCGTCGTCTACGAGAAGGATTTGCATTCTTCTATTTTACGCACAGAGGATGAGGTGCGATCGCCTTCCCGTCGTCTCAATCCCAAAAGTTCTAGAGACGCAAGTAAGGTAAATGTTCCATGAGGCTGGCTGATTCTTATTAGAAAACTTATAAACATAAATTACGGTAAACCAGACGAACCTTCAAATGATTGAAACAAAAATGTCATTTAGCACTATGAAAATAAAGAATTGACTTTAAAAAACGGATAGTAGTGTACTTCTGCCACAATCAGAACAGTTTGCAAGATTGCTATATTCAGCTTAATTTGGCGCTAATAAAGAGTTTCTGCCGCTCTGTGGTAGTCCAGTCTCTCTATTGAATGTCGAAGCTGGAATTGGGAAACGGCATTTACTGTGCAGTTGAGAAATAATCAGAAAAACGAAATAGGGCAATTGAGGCTCTATGGGAGAAGCGATCGCCTCTCCTCATACTTTTGCTTGGTCAATTACTAATATAAGGAGAATTAGCATGGTTGTAGCATCTTTAATAAGTATGGTCAGAGGGGATACGAATCTAGGATCTGTGAATGGATATGTCGCGCTGTTGCAGCGATTTTTGGTGATGAATGGTGTTCTTACATCCTCCTCGGGTATGGATCCAGTGAATGGCAAGTTTGATGATGCAACTGAGTCGGCTGTAAGGAGCTTTCAAAGCATATACCCGAACTACTACGGTAGGTGGAGGGACGTGGGCGGCGCTCGCAGGAGTCTCAACACCTCTTGCTATTGTTGCTCCGAACAGTAGTACTCCATTTCTTCCCCTACTGCTGTTCGGTGATACAGGTTCTTTAGTAACAGTACTCCAACGGTTGCTGGTTGAACATTCTGGAAAGAACCCAGGGCAAGAGTTCATTCCAAAAGGAATTATCGCACAGATGAATGTTGATGGTTCTTTTGGTAAGGAAACCGAAGATGCAGTGTGGGAATTCCAGAAAAATAGAGGGCTTCCTGACCCTGATGGCAAGGTTGGAAATAATACTTGGATGAAGCTGTTGTTTCCACGCATACCTGTGCTTCCCCGCCACTAAGAGTAACTTGTTGGCAAGAGATGATATTTGAAGCCTGCGTTCTATAGTTTTTCATTCAGGATTATTGGCTCTTTAGGATTCCGTATGCAAATGTTTTCTATGAACATTTCAGGACTTCCCACAAGGCTGAAATCCTTGTAAATTCGTTAAATGCATTTGCTTTAGCATACTGATCCCTGAAGAGCCGGATTATTCGACGAATCTATTAGGCTTGCAAGCTTTCTTTTCTAACAATAAATTAGCTCTGCCCTGAAAAAGGGGGACTTTCAAAGTCTCCCTTTTTTCTAACGTAGCGGCGCAATATTACGGGGATTGAAGAGGACTAATATCGGTGTCAATTCACTTATATATAGTCGTTTTCTGTCTTACGCCTCTCCCTTCTTCGCCTTAGCTTCTAGATTTTCTAGCCGACTTTTGAGGTCTTGGTTATCTTTTTTGAGTTGGTCTAACTCCTCTTGTAGCTTTTTAGTCGCTTGATCTGATCCGGCGGCTTTTTGCACTTTCTGGACGGCTTCCTCTGCCATACGACGCACTCGACCATCAGGGGTTTGATTGGCGATCGCCCTCACAATGCCGATCGCATCAATCGCTTCACTAATTGGAAGACTTTGAGAAATAATCAGTATGCCAGAGCTAGATTGAGTCATGGTGAACTGACCAAACTCGCTTGGCATAGTTTTGCGATCATGTGTGATGAGGATTCTGCCATCTTTCGCTGCCATTGCCAAAACCTCTAGATCTTTTAAGCCTTCAAGCCCCGCTTCATTCGCTGACTGGAAATCAAGATGGGGTTGTCTGCGTCTGGCTCCAGTAACGATCGCCTGTTTCAGATCTGCATCGGATTGGAAGCGAATCCTCGTCATGCTGTGCCTTGTTTCTGAACTTGAGCCGCTTTCAGTTTTTGGTAAAGAAGTGGACTCTTTTCTCTGCAAGCCTGTTGCAACTGTTGAAATTCTACTTCACCTGCCTCTAGGTAATCATCAATTAGTTCTCGATTAGCGAGGTAGAAAGCGATCGCACCATAAACCTGTTCGAGTGAAAGTAGCGGAAAATTTTGGGCAATGCTTTCAGGAGATTCTCCGCTCAAGAAGGAATACACGACTGAATCGAGGGAGATTCGGGTTCCTTCGATGCGATATCCCTCGTTGCGATATTCAATATATTGCTTGGTTGAAGTGGGTGCTGATGTCATAGGTTTAGCTGTTCATCACTAATTAGATGTTAGTTGATCGATTGAAAGAACCCCGGCTTATCGACAAAGCCAGGATTCTAATCAATTAACTAGAGAGAGATTGCCCTTTCAGCTTTCGCTTTTCTTAGATTTTGCTTCCAAATTTTCTAAACGACTCTTCAAATCCTGGTTATCTTTTTTGAGTTGGTCTAACTCCTCCTGCATCTTTTTAGTCGCTTGATCTGATCCAGCGGCTTTTTGCACTTTTTGGACGGCTTCCTCTGCCATCCGCCGCACACGCCCATCGGGGGTTTGATTGGCGATCGCCCTCAAAATCCCGATCGCTTTAGTTGTTTCCATTTGCCCCAATGCGATCACGACCGATACCTGCGTCATAAAAAATGTCTCGCTTGCCAGATCGTTTAACCGATTCAGGATACGCTCTACACTGGTTTTAGATTGCCCTGTAGAAATAGCTCCCAATGCCCGAATTGCCGCGAGGCGGAGCGGTTGAGGCGTTCCGGCAACCGTATTTTCGAGAATTAGCGCCAGTGCCGCTTCTGATGTTTTGAGTTGGCTGAGTCCAGCGATCGCCCCACTTCTGACGGCTTCGTTCCAGCCTGCTCGGTGCGCCAATACATCCTGGAAAAGCTGGATGGCTTCGCCTACATCCGTCTCGCTGCTGCCCAAAATGCTGCCAATGCCAGAGAGTGCTGAGGCTTCTACGAGGTAGCTAGCATCTCCCTTCTCGGCAATGGGTTTTAAGGCTTGATAACTGGCAGTGGTTTTTAGCTTGGCGATCGCCGCAACCACTGCTCGCCTCACTCTGGCGTCTGGATCTGCTAGTCCTTTCACTAATCCTTCAAATGCTTGATCCAACTTAACGGTCGCCAGTTGTCCTGCCACTTCGACCCGAATGCCCCAAAAAGGATCATCGGTCAATGCAACAATGAGCGCTTTAACGGCTTCTAGTCCGCCTTTTTTAGCGAGGGCGATCGCTGCATCAATCCGCGAAAGTACATCCGAATCATGCTGCAATTGCGCCTTCAGTTCGGCGATCGGGTACTCCAGCGTTACTGTTTTGAGGAAATGGTTGCCCACATCAAAGCTCACAAACTGCGGCTTTTCTGCCAACGGGAAATAGAAAGTTTGTTCACGCTCATGAATGCGGACAGTGAAAGTTTGGGATTTAGATTTTTCGCTATAACCAAACCCAATCGGGATTTTTAGATCAAACAATCCGCTATCGTTGCCGTTATCGCCCTCTTTCACCTGCGTTTGCGTCACCGTCACTTTTGCTAAATTGCTGTCGCCATCCCAAGAGTACGCCACCTTATAGTCAGGATGTCCGCCCCGAAAGACATATTGATCAAACAAGAATTGCAGATTGCGCCCGGTTGCCGTTTCGATCGCTCTCAGTAAATCAATCGTTTCTACTGTTTGATGAGCGTTATTTTGCACAAAGGTTTGAACCGCCTTAAAGAACAACTCATCGCCCAACTCCGCCCGAATCATGTGGTAAACGCAGGCTCCCTTGTCATAAATATGGCGATCGTACAACTCGATCGCCTCTCGATAAACATGAGTCACCATCGGGCGACGATACCGAGAACTGTCTTCTGCCAAATAATTCCGCGCCTCACCCAAGCGATAATAAACGCCGTCATCCTCGCTATACTCATCCGTCACCCACAGGATTTCGGCATACGAAGCCATGCCTTCTTTAATCCAGGCGTGCGACCAATGTTTGATCACCACCAAATCACCAAACCATTGATGCGCCAGCTCGTGAGCCACTAATGATTCGGAATTACGATTGTCCAACGCTGCCCGTTCATCAAGTAAGCAGCGATCGGTTAACAATGTAGTGGATGTATTTTCCATGCCGCCAAAAATGAAATCATTGACGCAAACTTGCGCATATTTAGGAAAAGGATAGGCATAGCCAAACGCCTTGCTAAAAAACTCAATCATGCGAGGCGTTTTACCCATAGTGCGCAGAGCATCGTCGGCGCGCGATCGCTCCACATAATAGGTCACAGGCTTACCCTGCCACTCCTCTTTAAACTCGGCAAAATCGCCTACCGCCAACGTCATTAAGTACGTAGGATGCACCTGTTGCTGAGACCAGTGATAAATGCGATCGCTCCCCAAGTCTTGCAGATCCACCAGTTCCCCATTAGAGATTGCCATGTAAGGCTTGGGAATGCGCACCCGAATTTCGGAGGTTGCCAACTGTCCCGGATAGTCAAAACACGGGAACCAATAGCGAGAGTCTTCATCTTCACCCTGTGTCCAGACTTGAACAGGCTTTTCAGGATAATCGTCGTCAGGTGCAATAAAGTAGAGACCGCGTTGAGGTTGTTCAACCTGGTAGGCAATGCTAAATTCTAAAGTCTTCTCAGCCTGAGTCGCTGGCGCTAAGCTGATTTGGAGCTGTTCACCGTCGTAATCAAACGTTTGCTCAACGCCTGCCGCTTGCACTGAATTAATTTGTAGATTCACAGCATCTAGGGTGAGGCGATCGATGCCATCGCGCACAGGCTTGATGCGAATGTGACAAGTCCCCTGATAGCTTTGGCGGGGAATATCTAGCACTAAATCCAGAAAGATATGCTCAACTTGTCCAGGGCGATCGGGATTGTAATGAGGACGAGAACCCGGCAATTCAAAAGATCTACGTCCATTGTTGTCAGTATCAAAGAGAAGATTTGGCATGAGGAGAGACCAGAATGTGAAGATGACGCTCCCTCTAGAAGGAGCTTTAGCCGCTATCCCTACAGATTAACAAAGGGAAGGCGACACGCTAGGTTTCATTCTGATTTTCTCTAGAAAAATGGCGCAATCAAATAACTTGCCCGTTCCCACTACAAATTTGAGAACGGGCAGGCTTAGTACGTTTGCGATCGAGCCTACAAGCTAATGTTGTCTGCAAAACAAGACTTGGAATGAGCATCAAAACGGCTCAATTCCGTCCAGGTTTTCGCCCCGATCGCCCCATCAGCTACCAAACTAGGACGAGCAGCTTGAAAAACCTTGACCGCTATTTCAGTTTTTGCGCCAAAGTCGTCATCTACAACACCCTTATAAAAGTCGCCATCCTTTAACGCTTGCTGCACTTTGCCCACCAGTGACTCAAAAGCACCTTTTCTTAAGACGGGCGTACTATCCGAACCTTCACAGAGGTAAGCCCAAGTAGGAGTTCTGAGATCTTGCACCACTCGCAACACCCACCCGGAATTTCAATTCCGGGCTAACGCAACGAAGTCCGTTTCAACGGACTAAAGAACTTGACAGACAGGCTTTCAACCCATTTTAATGGGGTTTGTCTATTAGCCCCGAATTCATTCGAGGTGGGCTATTGAGAAAGGTGCAAGATCTGAGAGTTCCTACAATTCCATCAATTTTCAAGTAAGCAAGACACTGGAGATACTGCACTGCAATTCGAGTTTGATCTTCAAAAAAGCCTGTCATCGGGACTTGTAATGGAAAAATAGACACCGTATCAATTTCCTTAAGACGAGCATTCAGAGCCGTTTGTATTTCGGAAACAACTCGACCAGTCGCATTGAATTGAATAGTCGGACGAACAGTAGGACATTGAATAGTAGGAATGGTAGATTCTCCTTAATTGATTCTTGTGTGGCTTGCGTAGATTGAACTTCCACACCATCTAGATTAGGAAAAGCCTCTCGGCAAAACTATTCCCCGCGTGACTACTTTAGGCGACACCTGCGGTAAGCAAAGCTGCGCGCCCTCCGTTCTCACAATCTTTATGACGATGATATAGTCAAAGCAGTTTGCCCAAACGCAAGTTCCACTTGAGGAGAATCCCTATGTCCGAAGGCTGCCTCCGGGTTGGTCAGGTTGCACCCGATTTCACCGCAACCGCAGTACACAATCAACAATTCAAGACCATTAAACTCTCCGACTATCGGGGCAAATATGTCGTCCTGTTCTTTTATCCCCTAGACTTTACCTTCGTTTGTCCCACCGAAGTGATGGCATTTAGCGACAGCTACGACAAATTTAAAGACCTCAACGCCGAAATTCTAGGTATTTCGGTAGACAGCGAATTTTCTCACCTAGCCTGGGTTCAAACCGATCGCAAATTAGGCGGCGTTGGCGACCTCACCTACCCCTTAGTGTCCGACATTAAAAAAGAAATCGGCACTGCTTACAATGTCCTTGATCCTGATGCTGGCATTACACTACGCGGTCTGTTTATCATCGATCGCGAAGGCGTGATTCAGCACGCTACTATCAACAACCTTGGCTTTGGTCGCAGCGTTGACGAAACCCTGCGCGTTCTGCAAGCCATTCGGCACGTCCAAACTCATCCCGACGAAGTTTGTCCCGTCAACTGGCAACCTGGCGAAAAAACTATGAACCCTGATCCTTTCAAATCCAAGGAATTCTTCGCGGCAGTTTAGGCGATCGCGCTCCCTAAAGATCCCGCAAATCTTCCATCTCATCCGCCGATAAAAAAACTGGCAAACCTTTAAAGGCTTGCCAGTTCCAATAACTTGAAAAATTGTATCGTTCTAACCAATTTAGAAGAAATCCAATCTGCGCGTTCCCAATGCAGCAAAATAGTTTCTTAAAGATTTCTACAAACGCCAAACTAGCATTTCCAGAAATCTTTCTTCTGAAAAGGATTTTAGCAAGAAGCACAGGATTTTCGGTATAAAACTTTATGTGACTCCCAAAACCTGGGGAACAAATTCTCTCATTTCTCAGTCAATATTTATCTAATCAGGCAAAACGAGGGCAAACTCATCCCATCGCATGATGTCCTTCAATCTTGTAACGCATAACCTCAATCTTGGAGACTTCCCAAACGGCATTATGGCAACACAATCCACATCCCCCTTGATCCCCAGATCTGACCGCCTCGCCACAATCTTCAAAAAGATGAGTTTGTCAGTCGGCGCGGCTCTACTCGCCAGCAGCAGTATGTTGCCCGCGATCGCGTCACCCATCTCTCAACTGCCATCGGATCGCAACGAGCCAAACGCTTCCCCTACTCGGACTCCCTCCAACTCCGTTCCTGTCCCGCAGCAAGCTGTCAATGCTCGCTTTAGCTGCCAAACCGAAAACGGCGAACACACCGTAGTTTACAACCCCCAAAGCCAACCCGGTAAAACCTACCCCTGGGCAAAACCTACCACTATGGGCGGCGGCTGGACTCCTGAGCGACGTTGCGCCGAAATTAGCCGTCGCCTGGAAGAATACCGTCCTGCAGGCTTACTAGAAATGCAAACTGCTGTTGAAAACGGTTACAACACCATTTGCGTCACCACTTCTCAAGTGCCTACTTGCCGAATCGTGCTCACTGTCCCTGAGGGCGAAGATCCTTTAGTAATCCGCGATCGCGTTTTTGGTAACCTGACCGTCGCTGACAATGGACAACAAACTACTGCGGTCACGACCTTCTCTGGCGATGACAACAACCTCATTAACCAAATTGGCGTAGCTGTTGGTGTTGATCTCTCTTCCCTCACTCGCTCCAACCGCCAATCTAGGGCTTCTGACCGGGTTGACCTCCGCCCTTTCCTCGATCAAGCAGACGGCGGTACGGGTGCGAGATTACGTTAAGAATAGATGCCGCTAGTCAGTGTTAATGTGAGGGGCGTGTTAATCATGCCCCTGGTTTTGTGCAAACTTGCGAAGGGGTTCTCTAAACGTGATAGTATCCCTGTTGCCGCTTCTTGGGTGATCAGGGGCAGTTTTGTTTATTCCTCTCTATCTTTAAATATTCATGCCATCACCGAACTTTCTTCGTCGGACAAAAATTGTTGCAACGATTGGACCTGCCACTAGCAGCCTCGAAGTTCTACGCGAGCTGATTGAAGCTGGAGCAACCACCCTACGGCTCAACTTTTCTCATGGCACGCATGATGACCATCAGCGCAGCATTCGCCTCATTCGTCAGGTGTCTTTTGAGCTGAACCAGCCCGTAGGAATCTTACAGGATCTTCAAGGCCCTAAGATTCGCTTAGGTAAGTTTGAGAACGGCTCGATTACTTTAGAAAAAGGCGATCCCTTTATTCTGACCAGTCATCTCATGCCCGGAACCCAAGGCAAGAGTTGCGTCACCTACCAACCCCTCGCCGAAGAAGTCCCCGCAGGTGCCGTTATTCTTCTAGATGATGGCAAGGTAGAAATGCGGGTGGAGAAGGTGGATAAAGCCGCAAAAGAACTCCATTGCGAAGTGGTTGTTGGGGGCGTGCTGTCGAACAATAAAGGCGTCAACTTCCCTGGCGTTTATTTATCCATTAAGGCACTCACCGACAAGGACAGAGAAGACCTGACGTTCGGACTCGATCAAGGGGTTGATTGGGTGGCGCTGAGCTTCGTCCGTAATCCGCAAGATATTTTAGAGATTAAAGAGCTGATTGCTAGTGCTGGAAAGAACGTTCCAGTCATCGCCAAGATTGAGAAGCATGAGGCGATCGAGCAGATGGAAGCGATTCTTTCTCTCTGCGATGGGGTGATGGTAGCACGTGGCGACTTGGGGGTTGAGCTACCTGCTGAAGATGTTCCTATTCTGCAAAAGCGGCTGATTGCCACATCTAACCGTCTGGGCATTCCCGTCATTACTGCCACCCAAATGCTCGACAGTATGGTCAGCAATCCTCGCCCCACCCGCGCAGAAATTTCTGATGTAGCCAACGCTATTTTAGATGGCACCGATGCCGTCATGCTTTCCAACGAAACCGCCGTTGGCAAGTTTCCGGTGCAGGCAGTCGAAACTATGGCACGCATTGCTTGCCGCATGGAGCAAGACCCGATCTACAAACGCAAAACTGAAGATATGGGCGGGCGATCGATCCCCAATGCCATCAGTAGCGCCGTTGGTCAGATTGCCGAGCAACTCGGTGCTGCTGCCATTATGACCCTCACTAAGTCCGGTGCAACTGCCCGCAATGTTTCTAAGTTTCGTCCCAGCAAACCCATTCTGGCAATCACTCCCCATGTGGACGTGGCGCGTCAATTGCAGCTCGTTTGGGGTGTTAAACCTCTCCTTGTGCTTAACCTGGTATCCACAGGCCAGACCTTTCAAGCTGCTCTAAACGTGGCACAAGAGAAAGGATTGTTGACCCAAGGCGACTTGGTGGTGATGACCGCAGGCACGCTTCAAGGCGTATCTGGCTCTACTGATTTGATTAAGGTAGAAGTGGTTACAGCGGTACTGGGCAAGGGTTTGGGCATTGGGCAACGTTCGGTCAGTGGTCTTGCTAGAGTCGCTCACACGATCGCGGAACTCGGGAACTTTAATCCGGGCGAAATCTTGGTTGTGTCGAAAACTAGCGCCGACCATATTGAGGCGATCCGTAAGTCAGCAGGCATTATCACTGAGGAAAGCAGCCTGACTAGCCACGCTGCTGTCATTGGTCTACGCTTAGGTGTCCCCGTTATTGTGGGCGTCAAAGATGCTACCGAAATTATTCGAGACGGCACCATTCTTACCCTTGATGTGCAGCGGGGCTTAGTTTACTCAGGCACGACTAGTTCTGCTCCCACAGAGACAGCTTTATTGGTCTAATTCGGCGTGATCCCCAATTCCAACCTCCTAGGAGACAATCGTGAGTTCTAGAGTTGTGAAAAAAGAAGCGAATCATCTGTACAAAGCTCTCTTGCCATTGCTAATGGCAGAGAGCAGAATCGCTGATTTAATTCTGCTGGACTTGGCAAAAATTGTTCAAGTCTGCGGGCGCAGCAAGGGCGAAATTAGCTCTAATGAACTGCTGGCATACCTCACTGTGTATGCCTTGATCAAACAAGATCCAGAAAAGCTTAACGCTGCAATCAACTGGGAAGTCTCAGCAGAAAATCGGCTTCAGTATCAAAAAACGACTCTACAAATTCTGTTGAGTCTGACTGAGAAACAGCCCGATCAATTAATGTTGCCGTCGGTACTGAACCAGTTTGATCAGGAGAAGGGAACGAATTATCTCGATACGGCGGTGAACGCGATTTATAAGTTTGCGCAGGTGATGACTAAAGCAGATGGCAATGTGACGCTTTCGGAAATAGATTCATTAGCGATCGCCTGGAAACTTCTCCACACTTACCAACCCCTTGCCAGCTACGAACAAGGCTTAACCCAATCGGCGATCGCCTTCCCTAACGCCGCCAAAATCGACCCACCCCAAAGCTACGAAGCCGCCCTCGAAGAACTCAACGACCTGATTGGACTCGACAATATTAAGGAAGCCGTCCGCACCTTAGCTAACTTTTTGAAGGTACAGAAGATTCGACAAGAGCGAGGCATGGCAACCACGCCCGTTTCTCTCCATGCTGTCTTTGGTGGACCTCCCGGTACTGGCAAAACGACTGTAGCCAGGCTAGTTGGCTCTATTTATAAAGGGCTGGAGTTCTTGCAGAAAGGGCAGTTGGTCGAAACCGATCGCGCTGGCATGGTTGCCGGATACATTGGGCAAACCGCAACCAAGGTCGATGAGTTGGTCAAAACGGCACTTGATGGCGTGCTGTTTATCGACGAAGCCTACGCCCTTAGCCCTGCGGATGGTGGCAGCGACTTTGGACAAGAGGCGATCGATGTGTTGCTGAAACGGATGGAAGATTACCGCGATCGCCTGGTCGTCATTGTTGCAGGCTACACCGATGAAATGTCCAATTTCATCGAATCAAATCCTGGCTTAAAGTCGCGCTTCAACCGCTATTTTTACTTCAGCGACTACACTCCTGAAGAACTTACCGCCATTTTCAACAAGCTCTGCGCCAAAAGCCACTTTACCCTGACCCCAGAGGCACAGACCCAGATATACACTCTTTTGGAGCAGCTTTACCTGAACCGCGATCGCACCTTTGGCAACGCCCGCCTTGTCCGTAACCTCTTTGAAAAAACCATCGAACGCCAAGCCAACCGCCTCGCCGTCCTTTCTGCGCTCCCCGACGAAGTGCTAACCACCCTCCTCCTCGAAGACATTCCCACTCAGCCCTAGGCAGTATTCCCACTGACCCTCCTCGCCTCCACCTGAATCCATCCGTAGTATCCAGGAAGACCCCCGCTTTCCTACAGCCATACACTTGGGCAGACAAAGTATTCTGCCTGAAACTACCTGTAGCCCATATGCCAACCTTACAAGAAGTCCTAAAAGAGAGATACGACGACGCTCCTGGCGGTGCTCAAAGCCTTGGGAAACTCAAAAAAGCAAAGAGTATTACAGGGTTTATTGGCTCATTTGATCAGGTGGATTACTACAAGGTTAAGCTTGCTGGGCGAAGTAGTCTTGCAACTTCTCTCTCCAATATGAGCGAAACGGTTACTCTTCGCATTTTGGACAATAAAGGCAGTTCAGTTGCTAAAGGCAAAAAAACATCCGTTGCCAAAACTTTAGAAGCTGGAACATACTACATTCAAGTCAACAGTCGGGCAGGCAAGGGCACAAGCTACAGGCTCAAAGCATCGGTAGTATCCTCTCCAGGAACTAATTCAGGTGATTCCCCTTCCACCCCTGTCGGTTCTGGTGTGCTTCCTCCGAACGACGTAAAAGATCCTGGTAGCCTCCCTGGCACTGCTTTTGATACAGGCAAACTAGACACGACCAAAGCCTACAAGGGTATTGTAGGCAGTGCCGATACGGCTGACTTTTATCGGTTTACCCTTGACAAACCCACCCAGTTTTCTTCAGCTTTATCAGATGTGGTCGGTGGTGGACTTTCAGCCCAGCTAATCTATGACATCAATGGCAATGGCTTTGTTGATGCAGGAGATGAAATTGGCAATGGTCTTGAGATTAAGAAATCGCTCGGTGCAGGAACTTATTTCTTAGGCGTCAGCCCCGCATCACCTGGCGTCTTTATTACTTACAATCTAAAACTTTCTGGAGCAGCTATTACAGGGATCTCTACTTTTGCCGACCCCCCAATTGGGCTAGGGAAGGCGACTGACTTGGGTGCGGTTAGCGGCCCTCTGAGTATCAAACAGCTTGTGGGTTCTACAGATTCGACCGACATTTACAAATTTACTCTAAGCGGAATCAGTAATTTTTCGACCTTGCTTAACTCTACCCAAAGCACGGGCAATGTCACAATGTCGTTAATCTATGACCAAGATAACAATGGCATTGCTAACCCAGGCGAGATTATTGATGGTTATGTTGTGGGAGGAGATTTTATTGGCGGAGTGTTCACAGGTGGTTCAGAAGGTGGAGCTGCATTAGGGATTAACAAGACGTTAGGTGCTGGAACTTATTACTTGATTGTTACTCAGAAAGCTCTGGTTGATAACACAACTTATGCACTCAATCTCTTTGTCAATAACATTGTGACAGGAATAACGCCCACTATTGATCCAGGACAAGCGATGGGAACTGCAAGTAATCTGGGTGTACTCAATCAAACTACTAATGCAAAGCAGTTTGTCGGGTCTGTTGACGGCTCTGACTTCTACCGATTCACATTAAGTCAAGAACGGAATATCATCATTTCTTACAATGGTTCTCCAGACTTGGTAGCACTCAGGTTTGGTATTGACCGAGATAACAATGGGTCTTTCAATCCGCTTGAAGATCTAAACGGCGATGGTATTCTAACTTTGAATGAAGATCTTAATAACAATGGGATTCTTGATCCAGAAGAAGATCAGAATAAAGATGGTTACCTTCTGAGAAGTGAAGACTTAAATTTAAATGGGGTTCTTGATCCTAATGAAGTCTTAGAGCCACAACCCGGCGGAAATGTTGTCTATTCTCCTCTGCCGCCTTTCTTCGACTCAACCACAACGTTCGATCGCAAGCTCAACGCTTTCATGACTAGTGTGCCGACTAATATTTACGCCAAGCTCCCGGCTGGCACCTATTTCCTAGAACTTGATGCGCAATCAAGAACTGTTGACCTGGGCGATCAGCTCGTTCGCTATGGTAGCGCTAACGTGCTTTATAACCTGTCGTTTCAACTTGATGGGTAATAGGGCAAGTTAAGCGAGCTACCTGAAAGGATGAGAGAGACGCGATCGCCAGCGTCTCTTTTTTCCATAAGCTAAAAATCAGCTACTCAGAAACAAAACTATGCAGTAGGATTGAACTGTATGGCTAAACCGTCACAAGCTATCATAGGAGGCGATCGGGATGTCGTGCTATGACATAGCGAATTACTTTATCAAATTGGCTAATGAAACAGGCTCTTTCATTAGCAATCTAAAGCTTCAAAAGCTGGTCTATTACTCCCAGGCTTGGCATTTGGCACTTCACGCTGAGCCACTTTTCTCAGAAGACTTTGAGGCATGGGTGCATGGTCCTGTAATCCCTAATTTGTATCAGAAGTATAAGTCTTTTGGGTGGCAACCCATTTTGGACGACCCTAATCCTGAAATACTTGAGAAGACTCAGACTTTTCTTAATGAGATTGTGGAGGAATACTTTAGCTGTGATGCATACGAACTTGAGCAGATGACTCATGCCGAAGCTCCTTGGAGTAGAGCTAGAGGCAGCTTATTGTCTGATCAGCCTTCCAGCGTAGTGATTGAGAAGGAGTGGATGAAGGAGTACTACGGATCTCGTGCCCAAGAATAAGATTAGAAAAACTAATGTTGCTAGAGATAGCACGTCAGGCATTAACCCAATAAAGCTGAAGCTACCTCAAAGCATCAGCTTTTCGTTTAAGTACTATCAATCTGCTCACAACAAGTTTTCCTGTACCGAAAGACAACCTATCTACTGGCTCACATTCCTTGAACGATTAAAAGCTCTGTCTGGCTTAACTGCTCAAGAGGTGCTAGTCAATCGGAGTAGCACTCTTAGAGGATGTTTGAAAAGTCTGATCAAGCACCTCAATTCTGGAGATCCCCCTAAATCCCCCTTAAGAAAGGGGGACTTTGAGTTCCGAAGCCCCCTTTCTTAAGGGGGGTTGGGGGGATCGAGCGTAAAAGTCTCGTGATTTGCTACTTTTCAAACATCCTCTTAGATGGTAACTACTCAGAGGGGGGGCAGAAAATCAAAAAGCCTTGTCCCGCCTATTTTTCAAATGATTATATAGAAAACTTGATTCTCAATTGGCGTGAAAATTAAATCCTTATTGAGAATCAGTGATT
>Ga0335397_10002954_pt1 | contig 23040 bp, 12 predicted proteins | sample MAT04_FD_205740 | JGI IMG/M metagenome (GOLD analysis project Ga0335397, IMG submission 205740) | Freshwater microbial communities from Lake Fryxell liftoff mats and glacier meltwater in Antarctica - MAT-04 (spades assembly) (version 2) ... | reverse complement strand
CGTCCGACAATCCAAGCACAACATCAGGTACGGCATCAACAAGCGAACGAAGCATATTCTTTGTTTCCCTCAACCTGATTTCAAGTTGCTTCGCTTTTGTAATTTCGATGAACGTGATCACCAGGCCATCAATTTTATCATCGAAAGTCCGGTATGGCATAATGCGGACAGTAAACCAGCGCGCGTCGCGGGTGGCGATTATTTTTTCGACATACACCAGTGTGCGTAATACTTCGCGGGCGTCGGCATGCATTTCGGGATATTCAAGGTCGGTAACCTGGTCGGTAAAAAGCCGCCCGATATCGCTTTGTATGAGTTTAAAAATTTTGGTTGCCGGAAATGTGTATTGCCTTATTTTTAAATCTTTGTCGAGAAACAAAGTAGCCACTTCAATACTGTTCATCAGGTTATTCATATCGTTGTTTACGCGTGCGGCATCTTCAATTTTGCTCTGTAACTCAACATTAACCGTATGAAGCTCTTCGTTAAGGCTTTGCATTTCTTCTCTCGAAGTGGTGAGTTCTTCGTTGGTTGACTGATATTCTTCGTTGGTTGACTGTAACTCCTCGTTGGTCGATTTCAGTTCCTCCTGCGAAGTCTGCATTTCTTCACGGTTACTTTGCACCAGTTCTTTCAGGCTTTGCACCTCAAGTTCAAGTCCGTCTATTTCAGCGGAGCGACGGGTTTTTACTTTTCTCTGTTTTAATAAGGATACATCTACATCGGGCATATCACTAAAAATCACCAGGATTTTACCTTTCAATGGCAATGGATTTTCAATCTGCTGAATAGTAACATGAACAAGTCTTGTTCTACCGTCGGCGCTGATACTTAAATTATGTAAAACTATTTTTTCGAAACTTTGGGTTGCTGTACGGAAAGCGGCAGGCAGTTCGTTCCGTAATCCTTCACGCGCCATGGCAAACAGGTTCATATTTGCTTTGCCAACAGCCGGTTCAAGGTATTTGCCAGTGCTACCTGTTATGTAAAGAATGTCGCCCTGATTGGTTACCAATACACTGGCAGGCGAAAAATACTGCAGCAACAATTGATCGGTAAGATTCTGCAGGTTTTCGGTAACATTAACAGGTTTCTGAATTTCGGTAATGGCAGACCTGGAATGTGTATAAGCACTGGGGAAATCAATAAGATCGTCGGTTTTATGAGCATCTGTACGCTGGTAAATACGTAATTTAGAATCAATCACCGAAAACAGATCTGTCTGGCTTCCATTGGTTTCGGCACTGCCCAATATAAGAATTCCATGTAAGTTAAGACTGAAATGGAAAATGGCCAGCAGTTTTTTCTGTAAATCAGCGTCCAGATAAATCAGCAGGTTACGGCACGAAATGATATCGAGCCTGGTGAAAGACGGATGTTTAATCACATTTTGCGGAGCAAATACCACCATCTCGCGTATCTGGGTATTTACACGGTACTGGTCGTCGGATTTTATAAAATAACGTGATAGCCGGGTTGCAGAAATGTCGCTGGCTATGTTATCCGGATAGATTCCTTTGCGGGCTTTTTCGATGGCGGCGTTGTCGAGATCAGTAGCAAATATCTGCAAGGTAATATTTTTGCCGGCATTTGTTTCTTCCATGGCTTCCTTAAAAACAATAGCCAGGGAATACGCTTCCTCTCCGGTTGAGCAACCGGGAATCCAGGCCCGGAGAATATAGTTATGAGGCAACCTCGTTACCAAAGCAGGTATCACATTTTCCCTTAAATATTCCCAAACATTACTGTCGCGAAAAAAACCGGTAACCCCAATAAGCAATTCCTTGAAAAGTATTTCCCCTTCTACCGGATTTTCCTGAAGGTAGCGGACATAGCTTGCAATTTTATCAATTTGGTGAATACTCATACGCCTTTCGATACGGCGATAAACTGTATTTTTTTTATACTGCGAAAAATCGTTGCCTGTTTGTGAGCGGAGCAGGATAATTATTTTATCGAGGGCACTGGTGTCTTTCTCTATTTCCAGCCTGGCTGTAACTTGCATAGGCAGACTGATGGCAGTGATAAGCTTTTCGGGTAGTTCGCCGGCAGTTGCAACAATATCAACCGAAACAGAATCCATAGCAGATCGAGGCATGCTGTCGAATTTGGCCGAGCCGGGATCCTGAACCAGCACCATGCCGGCTTTCTCTTTTATGGCCTTCAATCCTGCACTCCCATCCGAACCCATCCCCGATAGGATAATGCCGATGCTTTTTCCCTGCCGGTCATCAGCCAGCGAGTGGAAAAAGAAATCAATTGGCAGCCGTAGCCCGCGCGTTTCAACGGGATCGAACAAATGAAGATAACCATTAAGAACCGACATGCTCGAATTAGGCGGGATAATATATACACAATTGGGTTTAATTTTTAAACGGTCGGTTACGGTGTAAACATCCATTTGGGTGATGCGCTGTAGCAGCTCGCGCAAAATTCCTTTGTGATTGGGATCAAGATGCTGTATTACCACAAATGCCATCCCGGTATCGACAGGCATATTACCGAAAAATTGTTCAAGTGCTTCGAGTCCGCCAGCCGATGCGCCTATACCAACAATGGGAAACTGATCAGGTTTTATACTTTTCGAAGTACCTTTTAAAGAATTTGCCGGTTCCGGAATCGCTGTTTGTGGGTTGGTTTGCTTTTTCATAAAATTTGCCTCAAAAAAATGATTAGTTTATTGTGCCTTTAAGCGATCCGCTAATATAGTAAATAAATGCTAATGCCGTAAATCGGGTGGCGGACCAGAGGGTACTATCTAACGAAAAATACCCCCTGGAATAATGCATTTGAAAATCTTTATTATGCTGATTTTATGTTATTTGGCAGTATTTTGTTCACCCTAATTAGTAAAATTCAGTAGCTGCAAGTTATGAAATATACAGGCTTGAAAAACAGAATAAAAAAAAGATCTCAGTTGCTGATTTCTCCGTATAAACCTCACCTCTGGCCTCATTCCTTGAAGATATAGGTGACTAAAAACCAGAGGATTTGGATTTTAAATCCTGGCTACAGTAAATTTAAGATGATTTGAAGGGTTTCACTCACTCCTTTTACCAAGAGTGGCAGTAACGAAGATTAGGTCATAAAAAAATATTATTTCCATACATTCAACAGTTGGTAAACTCAAAAAATAAAGTAATTTTATCGGTTCAATAACCATCGTTCAACCAGATCATTAAAAATACCCGAAATCTAACCCGGCATTCCTTTGCCACTCTATGTTAAAGTCTCTTCACTCATTAATACCATAACCCGAACCATTACCAAAAGTAAGGATTTAACCCAAACAAAACAAGCAATGAAAATTGAAAACAGAGTAATACTGCTGGTCGAAGATAATGTCAGCGATGTAGAACTTACCAAGCGCGCCTTACTCAAAGAACACATTATGAACGAAGTTGTTGTTGCTGAAGACGGACAGGAAGCGCTTAATTATATTTTCGGTGAAGGGAGTTACCAGGGACGAAACGTGGAACAACAACCCTCGCTTGTGTTACTCGACATCAACCTGCCAATAATTGACGGAATTGAAGTATTAAGAAGGATTAGAACCGATCCGCGCACACACCGGCAGGTTGTAGTTATCCTTACCTCGTCAAAAGAAGAACAGGATGTGGTTAAAAGTTATGACCTTGGCGTAAACAGCTATATTCGCAAACCTGTTGATTTTAATCAATTCTCGGAAGCTATTAAGTACCTCGGCCTATACTGGTTGGTAATAAACGAACCTCCACCTTCAATATAATACGAAATGGAAAAACTTTTACGCATACTTATTGTCGAAGATAACAAGAGCGATGTTGAAATAGAAAAGCGACTTCTGGGTAAGGAAGGTATTTCCTTTGAAGACATGGTGGTGGAATCGAAGGATGATTTTATTTTAGGATTGACCGAATTTAAACCCCATCTTATTCTTTGCGATTACTCATTGCCCCGGTTCGATGGAATGAGGGCGCTGCTGCTGCGTAAGGAACTGGCTCCGCTTACGCCATTTATACTTGTTACCGGTTCCATGAATGAAGAGGTTGCCGTTGAGTGCATGAAAGCCGGGGCCGATGATTATGTGCTGAAGCAAAACCTTATCCGCCTGGTTCCGGCCATTAAGGCAACACTCGAAAAAAAGGAAGTCGCACGTTTGCGCCAGGAAGCCGAAACGGCACTTCGCACCAGCGAAGAGCGATTTCAGCAGATTGCCGAAATTGCCGGCGAATTTATCTGGGAAATTAATGCCAGCGGATTATACACTTATGTGAATAAAATAAGTGAAAGAATACTGGGATATTCATATGACGAAATAGTAGGAAAAAAGTATTTCTATGATTTTTTTACTCCCGATCTGGCAGATGAACTGAAAGCAGAAGTTTTTAAGCTTTTTGGCGAAAAACAAAGATTTAAAAATTTCGAAAATTCCAGCATTCATAAGAATGGCCATGTTCTAATTCTTTCAACTACAGGAATACCAGTTCTGGATGAAGAAGGTAACCTGCTAGGTTATCGTGGAGTAGATACCGATATTACCGAACAAAAAAAAGCAGAGCAATCGCTTCGCGAAAGTGAGGAACGATTCAGGAACCTCTATTCACATATGGCTGAAGGAGTTTGCCTGCAAAAATTGGTTTTCGATAATTTAGGCAGGGCCTTTGACTACAAAATTGTAGGAGTTAACCAACAATATGAGGCCATCCTGAATATGAAGAAGGAGGATGTTGTAGGCAAACTTGCAACCGAAGTGTATGGAGCATTGCTTCCGCCCTACCTGTCCGAATACCAGAATGTGGTAAGTACGGGCATTCATTACACATTCGAGAGCTATTACGCACCAATGAACAAGCATTTCCTCATATCAGTATCCCCTTGGGATAAGGATGGTTTTGCCACTATTTTCGCTGATATAACCGATCGCATACAGGCCGAAGACGTGCTGAGGCAGGAACGGCTTACTCTGCGTACGCTTATTGATCATATACCTGACGCCATCTACGTAAAAGATGTCGAATGCCGTAAAATCATTACCAATCCTGCTGACATGGAAATTATCGGTGCTACCTCCGAAGCTGAAGTATTAGGTAAAACCGATCTCGAAATGTTTCCTGGTGAAGCTGGCCAAAAGTGGTTTGCCGATGATATTGCTGTTTTAACATCAGGACAACCTTTAGTGAACTTTGAGGGAGAATTTGTTGACGCAAAAGGAAGACACCGCTGGCATCTTAGCACCAAAATACCTTTAACGGATGAAATGGGTGTAGTAACGGGCATTGTAGGAATAGGGCACGACATTACAAACCGCAAAATTGCCGAAGAACAAATAAAACAAAAAGTAAAAGAACTGGCTTTATCAAACGATGAGCTTACCCGTTTCAACCGGCTGGCAATAGGCAGGGAAATGCGCATGATTGAGCTTAAACAGCATTGCAACCGGTTAGCTGAACAGTTAGGGATACCACTTCCTTACAACCTCGATTTTCTGAAACAGGATCTTGAGCATTCAGGCGAAAAAGATACTCAACCGCTCCATACCCGAACTATAATTAAAAATATTGAATCGGAATCAGAGTAAAATTGAAAATCTGAATTCGTTCCATTTTGAAAGATGGAGATATAATGGAGTTGAATCCTAATGGGTGGTTACCGGGTATTAGTTAGTGTTAATTTGTTAAAAGTTAACAGTTAATTGAAAATAGTAAGAGCAATAGTTGCAATTCGCCCAAAGTAATATACCACATAGTATGAGATTTCACTGATAATAGTAAAAGTCAACTAATCACAATTCACCTCTTTCCTGTTTTCTTTTACTGTTTTCTTTTTTCTAATTCCTAGTTTACATTTCAAAATTCCAAGCATCGCCTGTAAATAAATGATAATAGCTCATAAAATCAGCTCTTTACAAACAGCCAATATGTACTTGTAGTTGTTTCAGCTACATAAATTAGGTACAATCAACTACAATTTAAGTGTGCTTTCAGCTATAGCGTTATTAAAATTCTAATAATATTTTTGTGTGACTAAATTAACTCGTTATACGTGATTAAAAGAATATAGGATTTGCCAGGAGAAATTAACACGGCATAACACTATTAATTTGGTCAACAATACATTAGCGAAAAGTATTTTCTATAAACACCAATTGCATGACTAAGGATGTAAATGCAGAAACCATTAAGCAACTTCATCGTGAAAATGAAGAGCTGCGAGTGCGTCTTTCCGAATCGCAGGCCACTCTTCATGCAATCCGTAATATCCGTGAAGATACCTTTACCGAAGAAGGAGTTGATATTGCAAACATAATTTCATCATCGCTCAGCGAAACTTCGGCGCAGACTTTTTTTGAAAAAATGCGGGAAGGAGCAATTCTGCTTTCACCGCAAGGACAAATAATGTATTGTAACAGTCACTTCGCAAGGCTCATGAATTTGCCGGTCGAAAAAGTGATAGGAACAAAACTCGATTCTTTCATATCCCCTGCTTCACCAACAAAGTTCGACAAGCTGCTCAGGTCCGGTCACGCGGGTATCAACAGTTTAAATATTTTGTTTCAGCCGGTAGGTCAAGATCGGACTTTTCAGTTGCAGCTTTCGTTGAATACCCTTTCCGAAAATGAACAAACGGGCGAAATCGGAGTAATTGTTACAGATGTAACCGCTTACAAACTGATTGAAGATGAGCTGCGCGAAGCCCACAACACGCTCGAAATCAGGGTAGCCGAACGAACAGCTAACCTTGCCCGGGCTAACGAGGATTTGATAAAAGCCCGCATTGCAACCCTCAGCATGATGGCCGACAATGTGGATGTAATGAATGAACTTGAGGTTACAAACACAAAGCTGCTTAGCGAAATTGGCGAACGTCGTAAGTCGGAAATAAAACTTGAGGTTGCTAATGAACAACTTCGTGCCCTTACTTCGCGCATTGTTACCGTTCGTGAAGAAGAAAGAGCTGCCCTGTCACGCGAAATTCATGATGAGCTTGGCTCGGCTCTTACCGGAGTAAAAATGGGGCTTATGCATATCAAACGCAGCCTCCCCACGAATGAAAGCAGCAAGGAATACATTCAGATACATGAGATACTGTCGTCGATGACTAACATTATTGATGGCACCATACGGATGGTACGCAAGATCATTACCGATTTGCGACCCGAAATCCTCGATGAGGTTGGATTGGCGGAAGCGTTGCAATGGTATGCCGGTGAATTTGAAAAAAGAACCAGCATTTCGATACAGTTTACCGTATTCCCACGGAAATTTACGCTGGCAAAAAAACAAACAACCGAACTTTTTCGTATCTTTCAGGAAATATTAGCTAACATTGCTAAACATTCAGGCGCATCCAAAGTAGTTGTATTTCTAAAAAAAGATCAAACACTGGTTACTCTGCGGGTTAAGGATGATGGAATAGGAATAAAAGAATCGAATATGGCCAATAAAAACTCGTTTGGAATTCTGGGCATCCGTGAACGGACAAGCCTTATGGGTGGGCATATGAATATTAAAGGCGTAGCATGTAAAGGGACAACCATTAGTGTGGAAGTGCCGATAGTTGAAACGGAAGAATAAAAAAAGGGTTTGAAGAGTTTGAAGAGTTTGAAGGGTTTGAAGAGTTTCGTTTTTGAAATGTTAATAATTGTATGTGTGATAAATGTAAACCCGAAACTCTTCAAACCCGAAACCAAAAAAAATATACCTTAACAAAAAAAACATGAAATGACCATAACCTGTTTTAAGGATCTGGAGATTTGGAAGGATGCACGCGAATTGTGTAAAATAATAAGGAACATCACTTCCAGAGAACCATTTTACCACGATTTCCGATTTCGTGATCAGATAAATGCTTCATCCGGATCAATCATGGACAACATTGTTGAAGGATTTGAAAGAGATGGTAAAAAAGAGTTTTACCAGTTTTTGAGTATCCGCAAAGGCTCTTTTGGTGAAACCAGATCACAATGCTATCGTGCTTTTGATGCTACATTTATAAATCAGGATGAATTGAATGATTTTTTAGAGCGGACAAAAATATTAGGCAAGAAAATAGGTAACTTTATGAATTATTTAAAAAATAGCCCACTTACCGGAACAAAATACAAGTAACCAAACAAGTTAGAATTGTTGAAAGGATATAATCCGAAACCCTTTAAACCCGAAACCTCTCAAACCTGAAACCCGAAACTCTTCAAACCCGAAACTCTTCAAACCCGAAACCTGAAACTCGAAACCACTTAAACATCCAAAATAACGCTTTATATTTTTTTGTATTATGATAAAAATACTCATTGTTGATGATCATGCTATCGTTCGCGAAGGTTTGAATCGTATTATTCAGACTGAAAAGGATATGCATGTAGCAGGCATGGCCAAGGACGGATCAGAAGTTATAAGGCTGTTGCTCGAAAACGAGATTGATGTAATTGTTCTCGATATTTCGATGCCCGGCAAAAGCGGTCTCGATCTGATAAAAGACGTAAAGCAGCTACAGCCTTTGGTGAAAATCCTGATGCTGAGCATGTACCCCGAGGAGCGGTTTGCCTTGCGCTCCATCAAAGCCGGAGCTTCAGGGTATCTTACCAAAGAAATGGCTCCCGAAGAAATTGTGAATGCCATACGCACCATTCATTCGGGGCGAAAGTATATTACCTCCGCCCTTGCGGATATGATAGCCGATGAACTTCAGAATCCTACGGAAAATATTCCGCACGAACTGCTATCGGATCGCGAATTCGAAGTATTGTGCATGCTGGCAGTCGGCAAACCGGTAGTTGAAATAGCTGTTGCACTATCGTTAAGCGAAAGTACAGTAAGCACTTATCGCATGCGTATCCTCCAGAAAATGGGTCTGAAAACCACCTCCGACCTTATCCACTACGGAATTGATCATGGGCTTGTTGAATAAAGGGCTGGGGAGAATGTTTGAAGGGTTTGAAGGGTTTGACACTTCGACTTCGCTCAGTGTGACTGTTTGAAATGTTTGAAGAGTTTGACAATGTTTGAAGAGTTTGAAGAGTTACACTGAAACCAGAAACGCTTCAAACGCGAAATAATTTAACGACGGCACGACTGCACGACTACACGAGCGCACTAACACACGACTTCACGAGCACACGACTGCACGACTGCACGAGCGCACGAACACACGACTTCACGAGCACACGAATGCACGACTGCACGAGCGCACGAACATACGACTTCACGAGCACACGACTACACGGACACACGACTGCACGAATGCATGAATGCACGACTGTACGAGCGCACGAACACACGACTTCACGAGCACACGACTTCACGAATACACAACTACACGGACACACGACTGCACGGACACACGAATGCATGACTGCACGACTGCACGACTGTGAGAACTTCTAAACCCGAAGCCCTTCAAACCCTTTCAAACTCTTCAAACCCGAAATCCTTCAAACCCTTCAAACCCGAAACCCTTCAAACTTTTCAAACCCGAAACCCTTCTTGTAGTTCTTTCAACTACAACATTAAGGGTATATCATTTACATAAAAAGAGTGCAATCATCTATAGGCAAGCCGGGAAACTCCGGCTATTTTTGTTATGTCAAATCAGGTATCAAACATTTGATGCCTTTACGAAAAAAAAAACAGAAAAGCAGCCGAGTTTGAGGCCAACTGACACAATAAATTGCGAATTGATGAAAAATAAAAACCACACTAAACCAGGCTTGCAGCATTTAGGCAATAACTCGCATGAAATAAACACGGTAAAAAATGTTGATTCAACTGCTGTTATACAGGAAGAAAATAAGGGATCAGCATATCAAACAATTGAAGGATCCGACTCTGCTAAACCAATATTACCATTATTAGCAAGCGAATCGAACATCATAAACAAAAATTACCAGCATGAGATTAATCCCATTATAATAAACAAAACCGACTCCGCAGAACCCGTATTCTTAAATAATTTGTCTGACAACTCCAGCAACATGGCTTCAATAAGAGGGAATAACAAAAAAGAAACCGCAAGGATAAGAAGTATGCGGTCGGATCATTGCTTCAAGGAATTGGAAGTTCCACCATCTGAAACAAGACCTTGGGACGAGGAATTATACGCTACCCGTATAGCCACCCTTAGCATGATGGAGGATGCAGTTGAAGCAAAAAACGCATTGGAAATCACCAACCAAAAATTGCTCGAAGAAATTGCAGAGCGTACCCGTTCGGAAAAAATCCAGCAGGTTCTTTATACCATTTCCAATGCTGCATTAATTGCCAGCGATTTAAACGAACTCATAAGCATTTTTAGGGATCAATTGGGGCGACTTCTTGATACAACGAACTTTTACATAGCCTTTTACGATGAGGCCACAGGAATGTTATGTGCATCAAATGTTAGCGACGAAATGGATTCTATCGAAACCTGGCCTGCCGAAAAATCATTAACAGGACTGGTGATAGAGCAAAAAAAATCAATGCTTGTTACTATCCACCAGATTGAAAAGCTGAATGAGCAAGGAATCATAAATATTATTGGCACACCGCCTCAGGTTTGGATTGGTGTTCCTTTGCAGTTGAATGGCCAGGTTACGGGGGCATTTGCAATACAAAATTATCATGATATAAATGCATATACTGCCAGGGATATGGATATGCTGGAATTTATTTCCAACCAGATCAGCATATCGATTGAACGTAAAAAAAGCATGCAGGATCTGAAAGCTGCACTTCTGAAAGCCGAAGAAAACGATCGCCTGAAAACAGCATTCCTCCATAACATATCGCACGAAATCCGCACACCCATGAATGCCATTATCGGGTTCTCCGGATTTTTAAATGAACCCGATCTTAAACCGGCCGACATGCACGAATACACCGAAATTATATGCAATGCCAGCCACCAGTTGCTGTCCATCATTGAGGACATCATCAATATTTCGACGGTTGAAGCCGGACAGGAAACTTTACATACCAGGGAAACCAATCTCAACTTATTATTAAGAAACCTAGATAAACAGTTCCAGACAAAAATTATATCTTCCGACATTGAACTGCACTTAAGTACCCCATTGCCTGAAGAGGTAGCACTGATTATTACGGATGAAACCAAGCTGGTGCAGATTCTCACTAACCTGCTAAATAATGCCTGTAAATTCACTCGAAAAGGATTGGTTTCCTTCGGATATGTATTAAAAGGCGGCAATCTCGAATTTTATGTGGAAGATACAGGCATAGGCATAGCCCCAAATATGCACGATGCCGTTTTCGACAGGTTCAGGCAGGCCGATGGCGCTATTGCACGAGAGTTCGGAGGCACAGGATTAGGCTTGTCCATCTCGAAGGCTTACGTTGAATTGCTTGGAGGTAAAATATGGTTAATATCGAAGGTTGGTTCCGGAACCACATTGTATTTCTCCATCCCTTTCAAACCTGTGAATTCGATATACGAAACCGCCGAATTTACACCTGATATTAAAATAATTATACCTGATAATCAAAAAGTGATACTTATTGCTGAAGACGAAAAATACAATTACCTGCTGCTGAACGAAATGCTGAAAGGTATGAATGCCAATATCATATGGGCACATAACGGAATGGAAGTGTTGGAGGCTTGTAAAACACAACAAAAAATCGACCTCGTACTTATGGATCTTAAAATGCCCGTGATGGATGGTTTTGAAGCTACACAGATTATCAGAAGTTATTTTCCCGACATACCTATCATTGCACAAACAGCTTACACCAGCGAAAAAGAGCGACTGAGAATATTCGAATGCGGCTGTAACGATATAATCACAAAGCCATTTGATGCAAACCAATTTAAAACGATAATCAATAAGTACCTGTCAGTAAGCGAAGCACCACCGCAGGAAATGATTCATCCTGATAATATTTCAGTCAGACCTTCATACTAAAAACCCAGCAGATTTGCCTGTTCAAATTGAAATAAAATATCCAACTCAAAATAAAACAACATGAACTTAGCCGTTATAGGATTAATGTTTTTGGTTTTAGCACTGGCTCTTTTTGGCGGTAAAATTTATAGCCACCTGCAAAGCTGTGGCTTTCGTTTAAAAGGAAAAAAATAAAACATCGCTTGATTTTCAAATAAATTTCAGCCTCATAGCACTATCGCACCAAATGCTACCTGCTGAAAAATCTGTTCATCACTCTATTTTGCGATTTATCTATTTTTCTATTTATCTATTTTTCCATTTAATGTCACTAAGAAAACTCATCATTTTATACAAATATGCTCATCTTTTTTAACTTTAGGTTTGGTTCGCCAAACTCAATATTCTTTGTGCTAGTAATTTTCTTAATGATGCTGAGCGAAGCCGAATCAAAGGGGTGCGCAAGGGCAAAACTCATTTTAAACTCGTTTTCTGATACGGACTAATTACACATTTTCCCAATCCTGCAAACAGTATTTTCTTACTGATCTATTACAGTTAAGTAGTATATTTGTAACACTATTCGGAGCTAAATCATCTGAATTTAATAGCTAATAATATACCTATAACACATACAAATATGAAAGCAACGCATCTGGTGGCTCTATTTTTCTCAGCCCATTTTTCAATGTTCGCCCAAAACACATTTTTCCCGCCTAAAACTCCGGTTCACGCTGTTACCGATACTATGCACGGTGTTCTGATCACCGATGAGTACCGTTGGCTCGAAGATAAAGCCGATCCTGCAACCATCAGTTGGACCCGCGCCCAGCACGATTATGGAAATGACTACCTCGAAACTACCCAGAAAAAACACGAAGGCCTTCGCCAGGATATTGCCGCATACATCGACCGGGACTATGAGAGTTCGCTTAACAAACAAGGCAAACGCATTTTTCAGACCATCAAACGAAAAGGAGAAAAGCAATCAAAACTTTATACCATACTCAATGGTAAAAAAATACTCATCTGGGATCCGGTGCAACTGGATACTACCGGAAATAGTTCAACCTCGGGTGTGGCCTATACTTACGACGGCGAAAGAGCAGCCATAAGTGTTCAAAAAAGCGGTGCGGAAATATTAACCACCTATATTATTGAAACCAGAACCGGCAAAATTCTTCATCCGCCATTGCTTAACACCGATGGATTTCAGTGGACCCGCGACCAGCAACATGCCTATATCACCATTCGTAGTAAGGAAGATATTGATAAGCAACTGCCTTTGAAATCCTATTGGCTGAAAGTTGGTGATGCATTTGATAAAGCCGCCGAAGTTGGAACTACAGCCGATGCCAAAAACAGTTTTTATATTTATGACAACCGCTACAGCGATGTAAGTTTTTCGGGCGAAGGCGATTTCTATTCCAACAGTTGCTATATGCGAAAAACAGGTTCGATGGAGAAAGGACAGCATATATACGAAAGCAAAAAATCGGCGGCTTATCCCGAAGCAATAGGCGAAAAATTCTACATTTTTACCAACGACAATGCACCGAATTACCGTCTGCTGGTTGCCGATAAAAGTAACCCTGAATACAAAAACTGGAAAGTGCTTATTCCTGAAGGGAAAACGGTATTGCAGAGCTACGTTGTAACAAAGAAAAATATTATCATCCAGGATAAAATTGACATTCAGAGCAGACTCACTTTGTATGACATGAAAGGTAAACGCATCAAACAGATCGAACTGCCTGAAACCGGAAATGTCGGCAGCATCAGTTACGAACGCGAAGAAGATTCGGTTTATCTTTCGCTGAACACATTCACGTCCGAAACCAAGGTTTTTATTGCGTCGGCTTCCAATTTTAAATGGCGTTTGTATTACCAGCGCGAGTCGGGTGTGGATATGAGCAATATTGTTGGAGAAATCAAATTTTACAACTCAAAAGATAACACAAGGATACCCGTTTTTGTAATCCACCGGAAAGATATGATACTTGATGGCAACAATCCCGTTCTTTTAACTGCTTACGGAGGTTTTAATATTGGAATTCAGCCTGATTATTCTGGTTTCTATTCATCATTCCTCAACAAGGGAGGCGTGGTTGTTGAAGCCGGAATCCGCGGTGGCGACGAATACGGCGAAAAATGGCACCGGGATGGAATGCTGGAAAACAAGCAAAACTGTTTCGACGATTTCAACAGTTGTGCCGAATGGCTTATTAAGGAAAAATATACAAATACATCGAAAATTGTAGCCATGGGTGGCAGCAACGGAGGATTACTAATGGGCGCTATTGCCACGCAACGCCCTGACTTATATAAAGCTATCGTTTGTATGGTTCCTTTGCTTGATATGCTGAGGTTTGAAAAATTCCTGATCGCCCGCTACTGGATTCCTGAATATGGAACTGCCGAAAATGAAGCCGATTTCCGCTGGCTTCTCAGGTATTCACCCTACCAAAATATCCGTAAAGGCATAAATGTACCTACCATACTGGTAACTTCGGGCGAAAATGACAGCCGTGTTGATCCCATGAATGCCAAGAAATTTGTGGCTGCCCTCCAGAATAATCCCGGACAGGTAAATCCCGTTATACTGCATATGGATTACAACAGCGGACATGGAAGCGGCCAAGCCACCTCGCAACGAATTGATAACTGGGTTTTTATTTTTGAGTTTATGATGAACCAGTTGGGGATGTAATTGTTTGAAAACCTGAACAATGTTGGAATGTTATAGTTTCAGAGTTTCAGGGTTCAAGGTTTCAGTGTTTCAAGGTTTCAGAGTTTCAGGGTTATAGAGTTTCAAGGTTACTGGACTCTCCTACTCCCAACTGACAACTGACTCACTACTCACTCCTGACAACTCAAACCTAATACAACTTCGCCCTCTGCTCCTTCAGTTTATCATCGCTGATATAATCATCATAATCCATCATCTTATCAATTGAGCCTTTAGGTCCTATTTCGATAATGCGGTTACAGATGGTCTGTATAAACTCATGGTCATGCGACGACATCAGTATATTCCCTTTAAATTTGATCAGCGTATTGTTAAATGCCTGAATAGATTCAAGGTCGAGGTGGTTGGTAGGAGCATCAAGCATCATGACGTTGGCGTTACGGGTCATCATACGCGAAATCATACAGCGTACTTTCTCACCTCCCGAAAGCACATTTGTTTTCTTGAAAATTTCCTCGCCCGAAAATAACATTTTACCCAGAAATCCCCTGAGGTAAGCTTCGTGGGTGTCATCCGAATACTGCGCTAACCAGTCGATCAGGCTCATATCCGATTGGAATAATTCTTCATATTCGAGCGGCAGATAGGCTTTCAGTATAGTTTGTCCCCATTCGAAAGTGCCATTGTCGGGTTTATCATGTCCCTTAAGTATTTCGAACATGGCAGTCATGGCACGCGAATCCCTCGACAGAAAAACAATCTTATCGTCCTTCTGCATGGTGAAGCTCAGGTTTTTGAAGAGCATATTACCGTTCAGGCTCTTGGTCAGTCCTTTAACTTCGAGTATATTGTTACCGGGTTCACGTTCGGGTGTAAAAATAATTCCCGGGTATTTACGGGTCGATGGCTTGATTTCTTCAATATTCAGCTTCTCAATCATTTTCTTACGACTGGTAGTCTGTTTCGATTTTGAAGCGTTGGCACTGAAACGGGCGATAAATTCCTGCAATTCCTTTTTCCTATCCTCAGCCTTTTTGTTTTGCGTAAGCTGTTGGCGAAGTGCCAACTGGCTCGATTCGTACCAGAAAGTATAGTTACCCGGAAACTGCTGAACGCGGTTGAAATCGATATCTACAATATGTGTGCATATCGAATCGAGGAAGTGCCTGTCGTGCGATACAACCAGCACCGTGTTATCAAAATTCGCAAGGTAACTTTCGAGCCAGTTTACGGTATCAAGGTCAAGGTCGTTGGTAGGCTCATCAAGCAGCAGGTTATCGGGTTTGCCGAAAAGAGCCTGCGCCAACAATACTTTAACTTTCTCTTTACCACTTAATTCACTCATGAGTGTATCGTGAATATCTTCCTTGATACCTAATCCGCTCAGTAAATTGGCGGCATCACTTTCGGCATTCCAGCCATCCATTTCAGCGAACTTCTCCTCCAGTTCCGAAGCCCTGTGACCATCTTTTTCCGAGAAATCGGTTTTCGAGTATAAGGCGTCTTTCTCAGTCATTACATCCCACAATTTCGTGTGACCCATCATCACCGTGGTGAGTACCGTAAATTCGTTAAACTCGGAGTGATTCTGCCTCAAAACCGATAAGCGTTCGCCGGGGCCAAAAGATACATTTCCACGGGTACTTTGTAAATCGCCCGACAACATCTTGATAAAAGTCGATTTCCCTGCACCATTGGCTCCGATAATACCGTAGCAATTGCCGGGATTAAACTTCATATTAACATCCTGGAATAATATCCGTTTTCCAAATTGAATAGCCAGGTCCGAAACTGTAATCATTTAATTTTGTGTTTATTATGTATGATAAAATAATCCCTGAAAAGGGATGCAAAAGTAGGTAATTTTTGCTTAGGGTTTACAGGGACTGGATAATGGCTAAATATTATTTTGTTGTGCTGGTAGGGTTAAAGCATCACAGGAGATATCGTTTTAATAGAATTCATAAGGGGTTTGGGTATTTATTCGAAAATTTATTTAGTATTTATTTCTTCGTACTTTTCCCTTGATGAAAAAGTACCAAAAAATCAAGGCTTTATAACAATGCTGGCGTTTCTAAGCCTGAAGGTATCTCTCGCAATACAAGGCATGAAAGATTATTACAATTCCAAACATTTGTCGTTGCTGTGTATTGCTACGCACATGCCATTCGCACATACCTCTGTCTAAGAACCGCAGGCGCATTTTTATAAGGCCGGTCCCTTCTATGAGAGCTTCCTCTTATGGCAACATTGCGGAACAACGATTTGGCTTTTAAGGTGATTTTCAGGGTGTAGGGACCGGCCTAATAGAAATTTCACAACAGATGTAGACGAAGGTAAACAGCGCGGGCAAGTGCGTAGCAAAACACCAGCCTCACGTGCTCCATGTATATGGGAAACTCTATCAGGCCTTGTTTTGCGAGCCTTACCAAGTCTTACATCTGTGTGATATTAATATTAAGCCTAGACTTTTTGGTTCTTTTGTGTCATGACAAAAGAACAAGAAAAAAAACAAAAAATAGAATTCAAACTCATAAATTCTTTTCCCAGCACATCAAAATATAATACAGCCGATAATGCATGAATTTTATCTGTTTTAACGGAGATTTGGTGTAAAGGACCTCAACCCCTAAAACCTAATCCCCAACCCCTTCCTACAAATATCTCCTGTCTTTAACAAACGGCAGTTTCGCCATTTTCTCTACTTCAATACTCGGAAAACCAAATTCTTCCACAATTTTTCCTTTTATCAGATACACACCCCTACCTTTGAAAGGGTATTGTTTAGATGATTGAGGGAAATGAACCGTATCGAAAAACTCGCCATCGGCATCGAAAAAAGTTCCGAAATGCATGATCTCGTTCCGTATGGTGCGTACATATTTGATGGTAACCAGCGATCCCAGCATGCGTACATTTTCTCCTATATGCGAGGCAATATCATTTGCCCTGAACTCGCCCCGGAAAGAAGTTTGCAGCAGGTCGAAGTAATCCATCGTTACCGGGAAACCCAGCAGCTCAATTTCATCAAAAGCATCGTCAGCAATGGAATGATCGAGAGCCGGCATATGAAACTGCCGGGCCGGTGTAGCAAATAATGATCCATCAGTAGGTGGCGGAGTAGATTTTCGCAGCAGCAGATGCACTTCCCACAGTAATTGTTGCTTACTTTTACCCGTAAACCGCAGGGCGTTCAGACGGATAAGCAATATGGCCTGTTCGAGCGTGATGGGAACACGGCTTACGAAATCAGCCAGGTTTTCGAAAGAACCATTGCGGATACGCTCATCTATAATGGCATGAGCAATGTTGCTTTCGAGGTTGGCGATATACACAAACCCAAGCCAGATGGTAGTTCCGGAAATAGTTGTGGTATAATTACTCCTGTTGATGCAAGGCAACTCGATAGACGCGCCACATCGCCTGGCCTCGTTGATATACACCCATGCCTGGTAAAATCCGCCAAAGTTATTGAGTACGGCAGTCATAAACTCAAGCGGGTAATATGATTTCAGGAAAAGACTCTGGTAACTTTCAACCGCAAACGACGCCGAATGTGCTTTTGAGAAAGAATAACCGGCAAACGACTCAATCTGCCGCCACACTTCTTTGGTAATTTCTTCGGAATGTCCCTGTGCATAACAGCTTTCGAAATATTTATCCACAATTTTCTGAAACTCAACCCGTGAGCGGTATTTGCCGCTCATGGCACGGCGAAGTACATCGGCATCGGCCAGATCAAGACCTGCAAAATGGTGACAAATTTTAAGCACATCTTCCTGATAGACCATTACGCCGTAAGTTTCGCCAAGCTGCTCCTCCATTATAGGATGCAGGTATTTGAATTTATCCGGATTGTGAAATCGCCAGATATATTCCTTCATCATTCCCGAGCGGGCAACGCCGGGACGGATAATACTACTTGCTGCTACCAGGGTAAGGTAATTGTCGCATTTGAGCTTTTTCAGCAACCCACGCATGGCCGGACTTTCGATATAAAAACAGCCAATGGTTTCGGCCGATTTGAGTTGTTTTTTTATTTTCTCATCCTTTTTAAAGTCACTGACACGATGAATGTCAATGTTAATATTCCGGTTTTGCTTGATGATCTCCACCGCTTCCTGAATATGCCCTAGCCCACGCTGGCTCAGGATATCGAGTTTTTCAAATCTTAAATCTTCAGCTACATACATATCCCATTGTGTGGTAGGGAAAGCCTTGGGCGGCATATCGATAGCAGTATAAGCAGTAAGCGGCTCCTCCGAAATCAGCACCCCGCCGGCATGTATGCTTCGGATATTGGGGAAGTCGGTCAGTCGTGTACTTAATTTTGTGATATGCCGGCAGATATCATTATCGTTGAGCGGATTCAGTGGTTCTTCCACCAGCAGGTCAATTTCTTCTTTTGGCAAACCATATACTTTACCCAGTTCGCGCAGTGTCGATTTCCCTTTAAAAGTAGATGTTGCTCCCAGCAGAGCAGTGTGTTTGTGACCGTAGCGCTTAAAAATATAATCGAACACCTCATCGCGGTCCTTCCACGAAAAGTCAATATCAAAATCCGGCGGACTGCTCCGCTTCGGGTTGAGAAAACGTTCGAAATACAGGTTCAGTTCAATGGGATCAACATCGGTAATACGCAGGCAGTATGCCACAATGCTGTTGGCACCGCTGCCACGGCCCACGTGATAAAATCCGCGGCTCATGGTATAGCGGATAATATCCCAGGTAATGAGAAAGTACGAAGAGAACCCGAGCCTGTCGATAATTTCGAGTTCATGTTTTATCCGCTTTTTTGCTTCCTTGTTGTTTTTACCATAACGGTAAACGAGTCCGTCCATGGTGAGTTTTTCGAGCAGCAACTTATCATCGTAAGCACTCACCGAGAACAGTTTTTTATTTTTAACACTTGAAAAATCAAAAGCTATACTGCAATCATCCAGCAACTTACGGGTATTGGAAATAATCTGAGGATAGTATTCAAACAGTCCTTCGAGTTCTGCGGACGGTGTAAAAAGTTCGTCGGGAGCGGCCACCTGCGATGGGATGAGCATGCTAAGCAGCGTGTTGTTGTCGATGGCGCGAAGGTGGCGGTGCAGTTCGTAACCCTGTTCGCTGTCGAAAGTTAAGGGACACAATGCAAGGAGTTTATGTTGTTTATGACGATAATCAGACGAAACCAGGCGGTTGATATCAGTGCTTCGGATTCCTATAAATTCATTGTCACGGAGTTGAGCCGGCGACTTGCCTTCAAAAGGATAAATAACAAAACTTTCGCTGAATACAGGTGCATATTCAGGCAACGGCAGGTGGTTGATATTGTGATGGCTCAGGAATTCGTTCAATTCCATAAAGCCTTCGTTATTGCGGGCTATACCTATATATAATAGCTCATTTCCATCGCGGAACTCAATGCCGACAACAGGTTTCACGCCGTTTTTAGTACAGGCTTTAACAAAATCAACCACACCCATACTATTATTGATATCGGTAAGAGCAAGGGTTTCAATGCCATTCGCCACCGCCGTTTCCACCAGTTTATCAATGGGGAGAGTTCCGTAACGGAGGCTGAAATATGAATGGCAGTTGAGATACATTTGAATTTGGAATTTACGAGGTACGATTTGGAATTTTGGGTCTGGAATTTGAGTTTCGGGTTTGAAGAGTTTCGGGTTTGAAGAGTTTCAGGTTTGAAGAGTTTCAGGTCTCAAATTCCAGGTATAGATTTCGATTCGTCCAGTCGTGCGTTCGTGCAGTCGTCAAATTATTTCGGGTTTGAAGAGTTTCGGGTTTGAAGAGTTTCAGGTCTTGGAATTTGGTTCACTAAATCCGACATCCGCATTCCGACATCCGACATTTTTCTCCCATCTCCCACTCACCCCTTCTCCCTGTCTCCCTTCTCCCTTCCCCCCTTCCCCTTGTCATCCCAATCCCGACTCACTCCTCCTCATCTTTCATCCCTACCCCCACAGCCCGCACCAGCTTATCCCGCCCGTAGCGCAAACGCATGCGATCCATGGCCTGGTAAAGGTTGATGAGTTCGGGCGTTTGGTCGAAAAGGTCAATTTGCTGTACGCCGGTTACCAGGTGGCTGAGCCTTACGCCGACAAGCCGTATAAGCATGCGCCGCTGGTACAGTTTGCGGAACAATTCCTTGGCCAAGGGAATCAGCACATGATCGAACGAAGTGTAGCCGATGCGCTGCTGCACGGTATGTGTGTCGAAGTTGGCATAGCGGATTTTTAGCGTGATGCACGAGGTTAGTTTTTGTTTTTTGCGCAGCGTGAAGGCAATTTTCTCCACCATACGCACCAGCAGTTCGTTGATCATATGTATGTCAAAGGTGTCCTGCTCAAAAGTGGTTTCGTTGCTGATGGATTTCCGTTCGGAATACGGAATAACAGGCGTGGTGTCGATGCCGTTGGCTTTTTTCCATATCACCAGTCCGTTTTGCCCCAGCACTTTTTCCATCATTTCGGGAGGCATATGGCCAAGCGTATCGATGGTGGCAATACCCATGGAGCGAAGCAGACGGTAGGTTTTTTCGCCTATGCCGGGAATTTTGCTTATCGAAAGCGGCCCCAGGAAAGGGATAACCTGTTCGACGGGAATTTCGAGTTCCCCATTAGGTTTGGCTACACCGGTGGCAATTTTACATACCGTTTTATTTACCGAAAGTCCCAGCGAAATGGGCAGGCCTGTTTCGCTGATAATGCGTTTCCTGAGTTCATGGGTCCATTTCACGCTGCCGAAAAAACGGTCCATGCCGGTAATATCGAGATAATGTTCGTCAATACTGGCTTTTTCGTACAGGGGCGCACTTTCGGCTATCACCGAGGTAACCATGTCGGAGTATTTGCTGTATTGGTCCATGTCGCCGCGCACCACAACGGCATCGGGGCAAAGGATGCGTGCCATTTTCATGGGCATAGCCGAATGTACGCCATAGGTACGTGCCTCGTAGCTGCAACTTGCTACCACGCTGCGGTCTGAAAAACCACCTACGATCACCGGCTTCCCGATAAGCTGGCTGTTCGTAAGCCGCTCCACAGCTACAAAAAACGTGTCGAGATCCATATGCACAATGGTGCGGCCCGATCGGCGGAGTGCGTCAGGGAATGCCTGCGGTGAAATTATTTTTACTTCGTTGTGCATTGTTATTAAAAATGTATTACTTTTGATTAATATTTAATCAAATTTGCGACTACAATATAATCATTGTTTTTGAATTGTGATTATTTTGTTAAGAAAAAGGAAGAAATATTTCGGAGAAACTCACCCCGCCCCCCTTTCTTTACGAAGAGATGGGGGACTCTCCGATCAGAATTTAACTTTTGTCAACCATTGCGATATTTATAAATGCTCTTAAATACTAATTTCCTCGTTCTCGCCCCCTCTCTTTCCTTCAAAGAGAGGGGGTAGGGGGTGAGTTTTTTAAAATTTAAAATATGGAACCAACCTTCGGTCAAAACATCAAATTGCTGCGCAAACGTCGCGGCCGCACACAGGACGATATTTCCGTTGCCCTCAATATGAAACGATCCACGCTGAGCGGGTACGAAAACGGGGTTGCCGAACCGGGCATAGAAGCATTGCTGGCACTGGCAAAATATTTCAAAATTTCCGTCGATACAATGCTGTCTGTCGATCTGAGTACCCTTCGCGAAAGCGAATTATACCAGCTTGAACACGGGTACGATATTTTTGTGAACGGCGGAAACCTGCGGGTTCTCACTACTACCGTCGACAGCAAAAACAGGGAAAATATTGAGGTGATAAACCAGAAAGCCTCGGCCGGTTACCGTACCGGTTTCGCCGATCCTGAATATATAAAGGTGCTGCCTACTTTCCAGCTGCCGTTTCTTTCGTCCGACCGCAAATACCGAACGTTCCAGATTTCGGGCGACTCCATGCTGCCTATCCCCGACAAATCGTGGGTTACCGGCGAGTTTGTGCAGAACTGGGACCTGATCCGTGATCATCAGGCATATATTATCCTTACGCTGAACGATGGAATCATGTTCAAAGTAGCCGAAAACCGGCTGATGACCGAAAGCCGGCTGATGTTGCATTCGCTCAACCCGCTCTACGATTCCTATTCCGTTGACCTTAAAGATCTTCGCGAAGTATGGCGCTTTGTGCATTATATCAGCTCGGAGCTTCCTGAGCCAAACCTGCCTGTGAACCAGATGGCTGGTGCACTGGCTGCCCTGCAGAACGAGGTGGCCAGTATTAAAGCTAAAATGGTGACACAGGGGACATTGTTTGGAGATGAACGGCAATAGTAGAAGAGTTTATAATTTTTCGAATTCCGGAATGGGCGAAGGGGAGAAAAGGCGAGGGGCGAACAAAACACAACATATACCTAAAGATTTCGAAGTTTGAAAAGTTTGACTGGAGGTTCTCCTCTTTTTTAAAGGGGAGACGTCCCCTGCCTGTAGCAAGCAGGGAAGGACAGAGGGGTACAAAAAACAAAAACTAATTTTAGCCA
>Ga0335397_10002952_pt1 | contig 23042 bp, 27 predicted proteins | sample MAT04_FD_205740 | JGI IMG/M metagenome (GOLD analysis project Ga0335397, IMG submission 205740) | Freshwater microbial communities from Lake Fryxell liftoff mats and glacier meltwater in Antarctica - MAT-04 (spades assembly) (version 2) ... | reverse complement strand
GGGTGGACCTCCGGGATCGGGTTGGCCATCGCGAACACGATCGACTCCGGGGCCATCGAGGCGACGGCCTCGGGCGCGATCGTGCCGGAGGACAGCCCGACCAGGACGTCGGCACCGACCAGCGCCTCGACGAAGGAGCCGCGGTGGCCCGCCCGGTTGCTGATCTGGGCGAACATCCGCTTCTGGTCGTTGAGGTCCTCGCGCTCGAGGTGGACCAGGCCCTTGCTGTCAGCGATGGCCAGGTCGCCGATGCCGGCCTCGAGCACCATCTTGGACACCGCGATCCCGGCGGCGCCGGCGCCGGAGACGACGACCCGCAGGTCGGCGAGCGACCGCCCGGTGAGCCTCGCGGCGTTGCGCAGCGCGGCCAGCACGACGATCGCCGTGCCGTGCTGGTCGTCGTGGAAGACGGGGATGTCCAGGCGCTCCTGCAGCCGGCGCTCGACCTCGAAGCAGCGCGGCGCGCTGATGTCCTCGAGGTTGATGCCGCCGAAGGCCGGCGCCAGGCGCGCGATCGTCTCGACCAGCTCGTCCAGGTCGGTGACGTCCAGGCAGATCGGGACGGCGTCGACCCCACCGAACTCCTTGAACAGCAAGGCCTTGCCCTCCATCACGGGCAGGGCGGCGAGCGGGCCGATGTCGCCGAGGCCGAGCACCGCGGTGCCGTCGGTGACGACCGCGACGGTGTGCGACTTCCAGGTGTAGTCGTAGGCGAGGGACGGGTCCTCGGCGATCGCCGTGCAGACGCGCGCGACGCCCGGCGTGTAGGCCAGCGACAGGTCCTCGCGGGTCGCGACCGGCACGGTCGAGACGACCTCGATCTTGCCGCCGCGGTGCAGGACGAACGCCGGGTCGGTGTCGCGGGGGTACGGGACGGTGGTGGTCAACAGGACTCCTCGGGTCCGGTCCCCGCAGGGCGCCGGTGGGGGGTGGCAGGGACGTCGTCACCCCGAGCAGGCTCGGCGGGTGGGCCGGGGCGCAGGGTGCGGACGGGGGTCACCCGAGCGGCGTCCAGGGTCCCACAGGGGCTTAGAATCCGTGCCGTGCAGGTCGACGAGCTCTCCGTCCCCGGCGCGTGGACGTTCACGCCCCGCCAGTTCGCCGATCCCCGCGGGGTGTTCCTCGAGTGGTTCAAGGCGGCGGTGCTCGAGGAGGCGATCGGCCACCCGCTGACTGTGAAGCAGGCCAACCACTCGGTCAGCGCCAAGGGCACGCTGCGTGGTGTGCACTTCGCCGACGTCGCCCCCGGCCAGGCCAAGTACGTCTACTGCACCCGCGGCGCGGTCCTCGACGTCATCGTCGACCTCCGGGTCGGCTCCCCCACGTTCGGAGTCAGCGACGCGGTGCGCCTGGACGACGTCGACCGGCGCGGCGTCTACCTCTCCGAGGGGCTCGGCCACGCGTTCCTGGCGCTGACCGACGACGCGAACGTCACCTACCTGTGCAGCGAGCCGTACAGCCCGGGGCGCGAGCACGGCCTCCACCCGTTGGACCCGGAGCTGGCGCTGCCCTTGCCGGACGACGTGGAGCACCTGCTCTCGGACAAGGACGCCGCCGCTCCGACGCTCGCGCAGGCGCGCGAACAGGGGATGCTGCCCGACTACGCCGCGTGCCAGGCGTTCTACGCGACCCTGCGGGGCGGCAGCGGCCAGTAGCGCAGCACCACCCTGCTGAGCACCTGAGCGGGGCCGTAGTGACGGCTGTCGTCAGTGACCGACGGGTTGTCCGACTCGACCCACCAGCCGCCGTCGACCTGTCGCACGACCCGCTTGACGACCAGCAGGTCGGGGCCGGACGGGAAGCGCGCCACCACCACGTGACCGGGGCGCACGCTGGCTCCGGACAGGACGACGAGGCAGTCCCCGGGACACAGCGTCGGCAGCATCGAGGGGCCCTCGACGAGCACCACGGACAGGCCTGGACGCACGTGACCTCCTCGTCGGGTGGGGGCGGGTTCACGAGGGTAGGGTCCGGAACGGAACAAGATCCCCGAGATCGATCACTGGAGGACAGAGCATGAAGCTGCCCGGCTTCCTCACCCCGACCACCGTCGTCTCCGCGCACTGCGACCTGCCCTGCGGTGTCTACGACCCCGCGCAGGCGCGGATCGAGGCGCAGTCCGTCAAGGCCATGCAGGAGAAGTACGCCGGCAACGACGACCCGGTGTTCAGGGCTCGCGCGATCGGCATCATCGGCGAGCGCGCGACCCTGGTGAAGCACCACCTCGCGGTGCTGTGGCACGACTACTTCAAGGCCGAGCACTTCGACAAGTACCCGGACCTGCACATGCTCATCAACAACACGATCAAGCTGGCCAGCGGCACCGGCGCCAAGCAGAAGATCGACGCCGCCGAGGGCCAGAAGCTCCTGGACGGCATCGACGAGATCGCGACGATCTTCTGGGAGACCAAGGGCGTCAGCTACACCAAGCCGACGAGCTAGTCGCGGCGCTCCTGAGCCCGGTCCCCGCATCTGGGGGCCGGCCTCTGCGCTGCCCGCGCCCGCCCTGGCACCATGCCCGGCATGGGTGAACTGGTGCTGGTCAGGCACGGGCAGACCGAGTGGTCCCGGGACGGCCGGCACACCGGCCGCACCGACGTCGCGCTGACGTCGGTCGGCGAGGCGGACGCGAAGGCCCTGGCGGGGCGGCTGCAAGGCCGTGAGTTCGGGCTCGTCCTCACCTCGCCCCTGCAGCGCGCGGCGCGGACCGCCGAGCTCGCCGGGCTCTCGGCGGGGGTCGAGCAGGACCTGGTCGAGTGGGACTACGGGCCGGAGGAGGGCCGGACGACCGCACAGGCTCGCGAGACCCGGCCGGGCTGGTCGGTGTGGGACGACTCCGGGCTCGGCGAGACGCTCGACGCGCTCGCCGCCCGCCAGCTACGGGTGCTCGGCCGCGTCCGACCGGTCCTGGCCGGTGCCGACGTCTGCCTGGTGGGCCACGGCCACGCCCTGCGCGTGCTCGCCGCCTGCTGGCTGGGGCTCGATCGCCGGGTCGGTCAGCAGCTGGTCCTCGGCGCCGGCTCGATCTCCACGCTCGGCCACGAGCACGGCTGCCCGGCGGTGCTGTCATGGAACACCTGATCCGCCCGGCGGTCGCCGGTGATGTACCCGTGCTGCTGCGGCTGATCCACGAGCTCGCCGCCTACGAGCGCGAGCCCGATGCCGTCGAGACGACCGAGCAGATGCTGCACACCGCGCTGTTCGGCGAGGGTCCGCCAGTCGCGTGGTGCCACGTCGCGGAGTCGGACGGCGAGGTCGTGGGACTGGCCCTGTGGTTCGTCACCTTCTCCACCTGGAAGGGCCTTCCCGGGCTCTGGCTCGAGGACCTGTTCGTTCGTCCCAGCGCGCGGGGCCACGGCCTCGGCAAGAGCCTGCTCCAGGCGCTGGCCCAGGTCTGCGTCGAGCGCGGCTACGGCCGCTTCGAGTGGTGGGTGCTCGACTGGAACGCGCCCGCGATCGGCTTCTACCGCGCGATCGGCGCGGTGGCGCAGGACGAGTGGACGACGTTCCGCGTCGACGGCGACGCGATGGTGCGCCTCGCGACGCCCGACGGAGCGCCAGGCCCCCACCCGCCGTGACCCCGCTGGTGACGCGGCGGCTCAGGACCGGTCGGGGCTGAGGTCGTACGTGACCCACGTGGTCGCCGTGGCCACCTGGTCGTACTTCCCGCGCGCGCGGTCGTTGTCCTGCGCAGTGATCCACCGGACGACGGACCACCCGCGCTCACGGGCACGGTCCCGCAGCGCGTCCAGCAGCGCGTCGACCGCCCCGGTCCCGCGCGCCTGCGGTTCGACGAACAGGTCGTCCAGGAAACCGCCGACGGTGGCCGACAGCGGCCTGGCGAAGGCGCGGACGTGCGCGAGACCGACCACGGAGCCGACCGGGTCCTGGACGACGAGGCCCTCGACCTCGTGCTGCGGGTCCATCAGCCAGGCCCAGACGCGGTCGGTCTGCTCGACGGTCTGCGAAGCGGCGTAGAACTCGGCGTACGCGGCGTACAACTGGCGCCACCGCGTCTGATCCTCGGGAACCAGTGGTCGCACCTGCCACCGGGCCGTGGGGTTCAGCTCCGCTTCGCGCGCCATCGCGGCAGGCTAGCTTGCCCATCTGGAGCTCCGGTGCCAACGGCCCCAGCCGCGGGCCATCAGCGCGACCTGCTCCGGGTTCAACACCCCGCACGGCAGCGCCTCCAGCCCACCGGGGGACGAGCGCTGCCCAGGCTCAGTGCGCCGTCTCCCAGCTCTCCCCTCGCGCGATCTGGGCCACGAAGCGGACGGGGCTCCCGGCCGCCCACCAGTGCGCCGTCGCCTGGAGCCCGTCGGCGAGCAGCAGCTCCGCCTGCTCCGCGACGTCGAGCGGGACGTGCAGCAGCAGCTCGTCGTGGAGACACAGCACGACCTCACCGCCGAGACCGGCCAGCCCGTCCCTCACGGTCGCCGCCCAGGCCTTGAACAGCTCGGCGGCCGCTCCCTGCACCACGGCGTTGCGGGCGAAGCGGCCGCCGCCTCCGGGCACGGCGACGTGCTCCCCGACCGGCTCGGCGTCGGCCGCGGGGGCGCCGCTCAGGGACAGCAGCCGCCCGCCGTACGTCCTGAGGTCGCGCCGGTCCCTCCCCGCCTGCTCGGCCGCGCGGAGGTAGGCCATGGCGACCGGGTAGGCGCGGTCCATGTCGCGCAGGGCCGCACCGGCGGCGCCCGAGGTCTGGCCGTACATCGCGGCGAGCACGGCCACCTTGGCGGTCGGCCGGTCGACGCCGAGCTGAGCGGCAACCGGGGCGTACATGTCGACCTCACGGGCGGCACGGGCGAGCTCGGGATCACCGGAGACCGCAGCCAGCACCCGCGGCTCCACCTGCCCGAGATCGGCGCGCACCAGGATGGACCCGGGCTCGGCGCGCACCGCGGAGCGCAGCTCGGCCGGCAGGTTGTGGAGCCCGGCGCTCGCGGTCATCCGGCCCGAGGCCCCGTCGGCGGCGCGCCACTGCCCCCGCAGCCGGCCGTCCGGGCCGACGTGACGGTCGGTCCAGGCCCAGCCGTAGGTCGTGGCCGTGCGCTCGGCCTTGCGCCAGGCCAGCAGCGCACCGACCGCCGGGCTGGTCGCGGCGTGCGGCTCGAGCCGCCAGGAGCGGGTGTCGGGCAGGTCGAGGCCGACGCGCAGCAGCAGCTCACGCACCTGCAGCGGACTGCGCAGGTCGACCGGCGGTCCCGGGAACTGCCGCTGCACCTCGAGGTCGCGCGCCACGCGCTGGGTCGCCTCCTCGACCGCGTCACGGGGCCGCGGCCCGACGACCGTCGTCAGCAGGGCGCCCGCCACAGCCCTGTCGAAGGGCAGCCCGTGCTCCTCGAGCTCGACGCACAGCAGCGCCGCGGCCGACTCGGACAGGGCGGTCAGCACCGCGAGCGGGGGCCGCCGCGCGCAGGGCCGGGGGTCGGCCAGGTCCCGCAGCGCTGACTCCTGCCGGCGCTGGACCTCGAGGACGCATCCGGCCCACCGACGGGCGCTGACCAGGTCCGCCGACCACGCTCCCCGCAGCCACTCCCGGCTGAGCTGGCCGTCGGGCCGCACCGGCTCGCCGTCGGCCGCGTCGAGGTCGAACAGGTCGCTCCCTCCGGCCGGCAGCAGCGGCGGCTGCGCGAGCCCGTGCGCTGCAGCCCAGACCGCCGCCGGGTCGTCACGACGCAGCCCGTGCAGCGACCGGCCGACGGCGCCGACGTCCCAGCTCGCCCGGAGCCGCAGACCGGCGGCGACCAGTGGAGCCGCCGTCGTGCGCGCCGACCACCAGGTCCAGCGCGGGTCCAGCCTCGCCAGCACGCGACCCACGTCGGCCGGCTCGCCGGCGACCTCCCGGCTCCCGCCCTCCCAGGCGAGCGCGATCCCGCTGGGGACCACGACGACGGCCAGCGGTGCGCGGGCACGGAACCCGGCCGCGGCAAGGTCGTCGGCGAGGGTCACTCCCCCATGGTCGCGCCCACGCCGACCGACCGTCCGCCGTCACGACGCGAGATGCTCCGGTCGCACCACGTCACGTTCCAGTGAGACGTGGCAGAAGGGGTGTGAATGCCTGACCACCGGACATAGGCTGTCTGCACCGGTGCACGCATCGGTGCGCCTTGCTGTCCGAGGCGGGGGAGTCCACGATCGCCGGCACGACCGGCACCCGGAGGGGGCATGAAGAAGCACGAAGGCACACCGGTCCAGGCCGGCGGAGCCGTGCTGTCCGGAACCGGCCGTGACGTGGTGGTCCTGCGACTGCCCGCCGCGGGCGCGTACCTGTCGGTGCTCCGGACCGCCACGGCCAGCCTGGCGTCCCGGCTCGACTTCACGATCGACGACATCGAGGACCTGCGGATCGCGGTCGACGAGGCCTGCGCGATGCTGCTCACCCAGGCGATGCCCGGAGCGGACCTGGAGTGCTGCTTCGAGCTCACCGGTGACGCGATCGACATCGCGGTGAGCGTGCTCACCCTCGACGGCCAGGAGCCCAGCCGCGACACCTTCGCCTGGACGGTGCTGACCGCACTGGCAGGCGAGGTCGACAGCTCGGTCGACGGGGACAACCGCGTCACCCTGACTTTGCACAAGCGCAAGGCCGACCTGAACGGCACCGGCCCGTCGTGACGGAGGCGAGCAGCACGACCACCGACCTGCCCACCACCCCTGAGCAGTCCTCGGGCCCCGTGGACGAGGTGATCGTGGAGGAGGGCGCCGTGGAGGAGGTCATCACCCCCGATGTCGCCCCGCTCACGCTGCGCCAGGAGCGCACCGCGGCCGATCGCGCCCACGCACGGGAGATGTTCATCCGCCTGTCGGCGATGGCCCAGGACGATCCCGAGCGCGTCCGGCTGCGCGAGCAGCTCGTCGAGGCGCACCTGGCGCTCGTCGAGTACCTCGCCCGCCGCTTCCGCAACCGCGGTGAGCCCCTCGACGACCTGGTGCAGGTCGCGACGATCGGTCTGATCAAGTCCGTGGACCGCTTCGACCTCGAGCGCGGGGTGGAGTTCTCGACGTACGCCACGCCCACGATCGTCGGGGAGATCAAGCGGCACTTCCGCGACAAGGGCTGGGCCATCCGCGTGCCCCGCCGGCTGCAGGAGCTCAAGCTCAGCTTGACCAAGGCCACCAGCGACCTGTCGCAGAAGAACGGCCGCTCCCCCACGGTCGCCGAGCTGGCGCAGCACCTCGGGCTCACCGAGGAGGAGATCCTCGAGGGCCTCGAGTCGGCCAACGCCTACTCCGCGGTCAGCCTCGACGCGCCCGACGGCGGCGACGACGACTCACCGGCGGTTGCCGACTCGCTCGGGATGTTGGACGACGCGCTCGAGGGCGTGGAGTACCGGGAGTCGCTCAAGCCGCTCCTCGAGCGGCTGCCCCCGCGCGAGAAGAAGATCCTCATGCTGCGCTTCTTCGGCAACATGACGCAGTCGCAGATCGCCACCGAGCTCGGCATCAGCCAGATGCACGTGTCGCGGCTGCTCGCGCGAACCCTGGCCCAGCTGCGGACCGGCCTGCTCGTCGAGGAGTAGGCCGGCTCAGTCCAGGCCGCGGAACGCCAGCCGGGCCTCGGGCAGCAGCAGCTGGTAGAGGACGGCACCGGCCATCCCCAGGACGGGTACGGCGGCGTACCAGACGCCGCCCTGGGCCAGGCCGACGCCGACCGGCAGCGCGAGCAGCTGCAGCACCACAGCCGGCGACCGCGACCAGCCCCTGATCTGGTGCAGCCCTCGCGCGACCGCGAGCACCAGCAGCCCGACCACCACGGCGAAGCCGGCCTCGAGCAGCGTGGCGAGGCGGTCGAAGGGCTCGCCGACGACGCCTGCCACGCCATAGCCGACGCCCAGGACGGTCAGCGCCGCCCCCTCGAACCCGACGAGCAGGGCGGCGCGGGTCACCGGCGAGGTCAGGTTCACGGTTGGGGAGGCTAATGGCTGGCTACGCTGTCAGCATGCGTGCGCTGCTGGTCGTCAACCCCAAGGCCACCGCGACGACGGCCGGGGTGCGCGACGTGCTCACGCACGCGCTGGCCAGCGAGACCAAGCTCGACGTCGTGCAGACCGAGGCCCGCGGACACGCCACCTCCCTCGCTCGGCAGGCGGCCGTCGACGGCCTGGACGTCGTGGTCGCGCTCGGGGGCGACGGGACCGTCAACGAGGTGGTCAACGGGCTGCTCGCCGACGGCCCGGTCGCTGGGCTCCCCGCGCTCGCGGTGGTCCCCGGCGGCAGCGCCAACGTCTTCGCCCGCACGCTCGGCCTGCCGGCCCACCCGGTCGAAGCCACCAGCCACGTGCTCGACGCGCTGGCGAAGGGCCGACGCCGCACCGTCGGGCTGGGGATGGCAGACGACCGCTGGTTCACCTTCTGCGCCGGCATGGGCCTGGACGCCACCGTCGTCCGCCGGGTCGAGCGCAAGCGCGCCGACGGCCGCGTGGCGACCCCTGCGCTCTACGTCCGGCAGGGCCTCAAGGGGTTCTTCCTGTCCGACCGTCGCACACTCACGATGACCGCCCACCCCGAGCAGGGCGAGCCCGAGCGGATCGGGCTCGCGCTGGTGTGCAACACCAGCCCCTGGACCTACCTGGGCAACAGGCCGGTGGTGCCGTGCCCCGACGCCGCCTTCGAGGCGGGCCTGGACCTCTTCGCCATGCGGAGCCTCGGCACCGTCACGACGCTGCGCCACCTGCGCCAGATCCTGTCCCGCCGCCCCCGCCCCCGCGGGCGGGCGGTGCTGGGCCTGCACGACCAGGACTGCTTCCGCATCACCGCCGACCGGCCGACCGCCCTGCAGGTCGACGGGGACGACCTGGGAGACCGTACGGACGTGGTCTTCCGCTCGGTCCCGCTCGCGCTCGACGTCGTCGCCTGAGGCCTCTGACCACCTCCCCGCCAGGACGTGACGAAGACGACACAGGTCAACGTCATCCTGCCGCGCGAAGTCCTTGCCACGCGTGCATCGCCGGTGAAACTGTGGAACGGACCGCGGGTGGTGATCCCGACACGGCGCAGATCAGCCACGCACCACCTGTTTCGACCGCCGTCCCCCCGGGAAGGCGGAGCCTGACATCCCGGCGCACCGCCGCACCGGGAAACGAGCGGACGACGCGTACCTGGCGCGGTCGCTGACAAGAGGAGTTGGACGCATGGACTGGCGCCACCGCGCGCTCTGCCGTGACGAGGACCCGGAGCTGTTCTTCCCGATCGGCACCACCGGGCCCGCCGCCACTCAGGTCGACCATGCCAAGATCGTGTGCCGCCGCTGCCCTGTCGTCGAGGACTGCCTCACCTGGGCGCTCGAGACCGCTCAGGAGGCCGGCGTCTGGGGTGGCACGAGCGAGGACGAACGGCGCGCGCTGCGACGTGGGGCCCGCGCCCGCGCGGTGTAGCAGCCGCCCCGCCTCCGACCAGCTGCCCGGGTCAGAGCACCGGGACCTCCAGCGCGGCTCGGGTCCCTGCTCCGCTGCTCCCCGCCTCGACCACCAGGCTCCCCCGCAGCTCGCCCTCGATGAGAGTGCGGACGATCTGCAGACCGAGCCGGGGGCTCGACGCGAGGTGGAAGCTCGGCGGGAGGCCGCCGCCGTCGTCGACGACCTCGACCCTCAACCGGCCTTCCGGCCGTGACGCCGCGACCTCGATGAGGCCGTGCGCCGGCCCCTCGAACGCATGCTCGACGGCGTTCTGAACCAGTTCGGTCAGGGCCATGGCGAGCGCGGTCGCGACATCGGCAGGCAGCTCGCCGAACGATCCGGTGCGACGGACGACCACAGCCGACTCGGGCGCGGCGACCTCAGCGCACATCGCGAGCACGCGGTCGGCGATCTCGTCGAAGGACACCACCTCGTCCCAGGCCTGGGACAGCATCTCGTGCACCATCGCGATGGAGGACACCCGCCGGACCGACTCCTCCAGCGCCGTGCGGGCCTCGGGCACGGTCATCCGGCGGGCCTGCAGTCGCAGCAGGGCCGCGACCGTCTGCAGGTTGTTCTTCACCCGGTGGTGGATCTCCCGGATGGTGGCGTCCTTGCCGATGAGCTGGCGGTCCCGGCTGCGCAGCTCGGTCACGTCGCGGACCAGCACCAGGGCGCCCCGCGGCTCACCGCCGGGGAACAGCGGCAGCGCCCGGAGCAGCACGGTCGCTCCCTGCGCCTCCACCTCGGACTCCCGGGGTTCGCCGAAGCGCAGCACCGCGGCCAGCGCCGCCGAGCCGCGCGGCTCGTCCAGCGTCCCGGGCCCGGCCGAGAGCCGCGCGATGGTGTGGCCGAGGTGAGCGCCGATCAGGTCTCCCGCCACCCCCAGCCGCCGGTAGGCCGAGAGCGCGTTGGGGCTGGCGTAGACGACGTGGCCGGTGCGATCAAGCCGGACCAGGCCGTCGCCGACACGCGGGGCGTGCTCCGGGTCGGGCAGCAGGCCGGGGAACGGGAAGCGCCCCTCGCCGACCATCTGCAGCAGCTCGCCGGCCGTTGTGAGGTACGTGAGCTCGAGCGCGCTGGGCATCCGCGTGGCCGCGGAGTCGGTCTCGCGGCACAGGACGGCGATGATCCGCGCCCCGCGGCGCACCGGGACAGCCTCGCAACGCACCCGCAGTCGCCCGCGCCACTCCGGCTCCGGGTCCCGCACCGTCCGCCCCTCGCGGGCCGCCCGCTCCAGCCGCTGGCCGCCCGGGGAGTCGGCGGCCTGCTCCGACCCCACCACATCGAGTGGGTAGGTGGTGGGGCCCGTCGTCGGCCTCTTGTGGGCGACCGCGAGCCAGCTGCCGCCGGTCGTCCGGACGCGCAGGACCAGGTCGGCGAAGGACAGGTCTGCAACCAGCTGCCACTCGGCGACGAGGCGGTGCAGCCACGCGACGTCCTCGGCGTCGAGGGCGGTCCTGGCCCGGGCGAGCTCAGCGAGGGTCGACACCCCCCAGAGGCTGGCACACCCCGCGGACCGACCTCCTGCTAGGCCGCCACGAGGGTCGTGCGCCGTATCAGCCAGCTCAGGCCGTCGGGGTCGATGCGGCGGTCGCGCCACCCCTCGAGCAGGGCGTCGACGCGGCACTCGTGGGGCAGCACCGCCAGCAGCGACACGTCGGTGCAGGAGCCGTCGTAGCCGTCGGCGCGGCACAGGTAGAGCTCACCGGTGTCCCGGATCCAGGCCAGGCGCCAGGCGTCGTTGGAGCCTTCCCAGCGCCAGGTGGCGCCCAGGTCCAGCTCGGAGGACGTCCGACGGCGCGGGTCCTCGGCGTGGAAGGAGAGCTCGTCGGGCCAGGTCGACAGCACGTTCACAAGAGCCTCCTCGGGTGGACTGGATGACCCGGACGACCGGGCTGATCCCAGGGTGCCCGACCGTCGAGTACGGCTGGTGTCGTCCGCGCAACGACCGTGTGACAGTGCCGGGCGGACACCTGGCAGACTCTCCTCCCGTGACCGAGCTGCTGGACCACCCCGCCACGACCCTGCTGGAGACCGTCCGCGAGCAGGTGCTCGAACGCGGCGTCGGACTGGCCGAGGAGCAGGCGCTGGCCTGCCTCCAGCTCCCGGATGAGCACCTGCCCGCGCTGCTGCAGCTGGCCCACGAGGTCCGCATGCGCCACTGCGGCCCCGAGGTGGAGATCGAGGGGATCATCAGCCTCAAGACCGGCGGCTGCCCGGAGGACTGCCACTTCTGCTCGCAGTCCGGGCTGTTCCCCTCGCCCGTGCGCGGCGCCTGGCTCGACATCCCGAGCCTGGTCAAGGCCGCGGTCGAGACGGCAGCGACCGGGGCGACCGAGTTCTGCATCGTGGCGGCCGTCCGCGGCCCCGACGACAAGCTGATGAAGCAGATCGCCGAGGGCGTCGCCGCCATCCGGGCGGCCGTCGACATCCAGATCGCGTGCTCGCTCGGCATGCTGACCCAGGAGCAGGTGGACGAGCTCACCGCGCTGGGCATCCACCGCTACAACCACAACCTGGAGACCGCGCGGTCGCACTTCCCGAACGTCGTCACGACGCACACCTGGGAGGAGCGTTGGGAGACACTGCGCATGGTCCGCGAAGCCGGCATGGAGGTCTGCTGCGGCGGCATCCTCGGGATGGGCGAAACGCTCGAGCAGCGGGCCGAGTTCGCCGCCCAGCTCGCTTCGCTCGAGCCGGACGAGGTGCCGCTGAACTTCCTGAACCCTCGCCCCGGCACGCCGTTCGGCGACCTGCCCGTGATGGCGGCCGACGACGCCCTGCGCGCGATCGCGGTGTTCCGCCTGGCGCTGCCGCGGACGATCCTTCGCTTCGCCGGCGGTCGCGAGATCACGCTGGGGGACCTGGCCCGCGACGGCATGCTCGGCGGGATCAACGCCGTCATCGTCGGCAACTACCTGACCACGCTCGGCCGGCCCGCCACCGAGGACCTGGACATGCTTGCCGACCTGAAGATGCCGCTCAAGGGCCTGTCCCAGACGCTGTAGTGACGGCCCGCTGCTTCGGCGACGGCGACCCCCTCTACGAGCGCTACCACGACACGGAGTGGGGGCGCCCCCAGACCAGCGAGCAGGCGCTGTACGAGAAGATCTGCCTCGAGGGCTTCCAGGCCGGTCTCGCCTGGATCACGGTCCTGCGCAAGCGGGACGCCTTGCGCGAGGTCTTCGCCGGCTTCGACCCGTCGGTCGTCGCCGACATGGACCCGGTGCGCGATGTCGAGCCCCTTCTGGCCGACCCCCGCCTGATCCGCTCGGGCGCCAAGCTGCGGGCCTGCCTCACGAACGCGCGGGCGACCGTGGCGCTGCGCGCCGACGGCGGCCTGCCGGCCCTGCTGTGGGCCGCCGCCGAGCTGCCGAGCCCGGCGTACGCACGCTGGTCCGACGTCCCTGCCTGCACCGCCGCCAGCGCTGCGCTCGCCACGCAGCTCAAGGGGGTCGGGTTCACCTTCGTCGGGCCGACCACGGTCTACTCGCTGCTGCAGGCCTGCGGCCTGGTCGACGACCACCTCACGAGCTGCCCGGTCCGTGACCAGGCCGAGGCGCTGCGCGCCGCCGTACGCCGTCCCTGACCGGCCGTGGACCAGACCTGGCTGGTCGCCCTCGCCGTGGGGCTCGGCGCGCTCGCCCAGTCCGTCAGCGGCATCGGCTTCACCCTCGTGTCCGGCCCCCTGCTGGTCGCCGCGCTCGGCCCGGCTGACGGCGTGCGCCTGGCGGTCGTGCTCTCCCTGCTGGTCAACGTCGTGGTGCTGACCCGAACCGCGCGGCACGCCGACCTGCGGGACGCCCTGCTGCTGCTCGTCCCTGCGGTCCTCGCCACCCCGCTCCTGGTGCGGCTGCTGCGGGGCGTCCCCGAGCGCGCCGCCGAGGCCCTGGCCGGAGCGGCGACCGTGCTCGGCGCAACGGCGCTGGCCTCCGGGCTGCGCTGGCGCGCCGCGGGTGGCCGGACCCGGGCCGTCGCCGCCGGGGTCGTGTCCGCCGCGATGAACGTCATGGCCGGGGTGGGCGGCCCGGCGGTGGCGCTCTACGCCGTCGCGGCCGGGTGGCCCGCCTCGGCCCTCCGCTCGACCGGGCAGGTCTACTTCCTGGTGCTGAACCTCGTCGCGCTGGCCTCGCTGGGGCTGCCGGCCGTCTCCGCCGGGCTCGCCGTCGGCTGCGTGGTGGCACTGGCGGTCGGCCTCGCGCTCGGCGCCGTCGTCGCTCCCCGCGTCCCGGAGCATGCCGCCCGCCGCGTGACCCTGCTCCTTGCCGGCGCCGGCGGACTCGCCGTGCTCCTCCGGGCGGTCCTCGGGTGAGGGTCCAGTGCGACCACCTCCCGCACCCGTGCGCTCCCGGCTGCGCCGTCGCCGGGGGACGTGCGGTAGACACGCCCGTGCCCCTCACCGTCCGACCGGTCCGCCCCGACGAGCACGCCGCCGTCGCCGACCTCACCGCGGCGGTCTACCGCGGCGAGGGCTACAGCTCGGCCGACTACGAGCCCGCGCTGCGGGACGTCACGAGCCGGGTCGCGACCGCGACCGTCCTGGTCGCGCTGGACGGCGAGCGCGTGGTCGGCGCCGTGACGGTGGCGACCCGCGGCGGCGCGTGGGCCGAGCAGTCCGTGGCCGGCGAGGCGGTCATCAGGATGCTCGCGGTCGCGCCCGACGCCCGGGGCGCAGGTGCCGGGGAGGCCCTCACCCGCGGTGCGCTGGACGTCGCGCGAGCTGACGGAGCCGCGCTCGTCCGGCTCTCGTCGCAGGAGCAGATGCAGGCCGCGCACCGGCTCTACGAGCGCCTCGGCTTCAGCCGTACGCCGTCCTTCGACTGGTCGCCGGTCCCGGGGCTGCACCTGCGCACGTATGCGCTGCCGCTCGCGGCGTGGTGCGGGCAGTGCGGGCAGGAGCTGACCCCCGAGGGGCATGCCGCCTGCCGCCGCGCGGCCGAGCTGGACCCGCCGCGCTACTGCGTGCAGTGCCGGCGGCGCATGGTCGTGCAGGTCCTGCCGACCGGTTGGACGGCGTGCTGCAGCGAGCACGGCACCCGTACGGCCTGAGCCGGCTCAGGCCACCAGACCGAGGCGGCGCAGCTCGACGGTGAGGTCGTGCGGCGAGGTGGAGGCCAGCAGCGCGTCCTCCATCGTGATCACGCCGTCGCGGATGAACGAGACCAGGTGCTGGTCGAAGGTCTGCATCCCGTAGTAGGTGCCCTCCGCGATCAGCTGGCTGATCGTCGAGGTCTTGTCCGGGTCAGCGATCGCGTCGGCGATGCGGCCGGTGTTGACGGCGATCTCCATCACGACGCACCTCCCCTCGCCATCGGCGCGCGGGACCAGGCGCTGGCAGATGATGCCGCGCAGCGAGCCGGCCAGCGCCAGCCGCACCTGCTTCTGCTCGTGGGGCGGGAAGAAGTCGATGATGCGGGTGATCGTCTCGGCCGCGTCGGTCGTGTGCAGGGTCGACATGACGAAGTGGCCGGTCTCGGCCGCCGCGAGCCCGGCCTTGACCGTCTCGTGGTCGCGCATCTCCCCGACCAGGATCACGTCCGGGTCCTGGCGCATCGCCGCACGCATCGCGGTGACGAAGTCCTCGGTGTCGACGCGCACCTCGCGCTGGTTGACCATCGCCATCTTGTCGAAGTGCAGCACCTCGATCGGGTCTTCGATCGTGACGACGTGCACCTCCTTGTTGGCGTTGATGTGGTCGATCATCCCGGCCAGCGTGGTCGTCTTGCCCGACCCGGTCGGACCCGTGACCAGCACCAGCCCGCGCGGCTCCATCGCCAGCGAGGCCAGCACCGGGGGCAGGCCCAGGTCGGTCAGCGGGATCGCGCCGACGCTGACGCGTCGGAAGACCAGGCCGCAGGACCCGCGGCTGCGGAAGGCGTTGACGCGGAAGCGACCGATGCCGGGCATCGAGTACGCGAAGTCGGCCTCGTTGCTCTTGTGGAACTCCTCGACCAGGTCCGCACGCAGCACCTCGGACACCATCGTGGTGGTGTCGTTGGCCGTGAGATCGCGGGTCTGCAGCTTGCGGAGCTTGCCGTCGATCCGGACGCGGGGCGGGGATCCGACCTTGCAGTGCAGATCGGAGCCGCCGCACTCCACGAGAGCGCGCAGGAAGGGCTCGATGGAGGTGGTCACGAACACCTCTTCGGCGGGTGCGGACCTCGCCTTGACGGTCGAACCCGCCCTGTCTCGCCTACGGGCTCAGGACCGCCACCAGGTCGCCCTCCCGCTTGGCCAGGACCTCGCTCACCGCAGGCCCCGCATCCACGCCTCGACGCCGTCCGGGTCGCGCGGCAGGGCAGCTGACAGGTTGCGGCAGCCGTCCTCGGTGATGACGATGTCGTCCTCGATGCGCACGCCGATGCCCCGCAGGTCCTCCGGGACGGTGAGGTCGTCAGGCTGGAAGTACAAGCCCGGCTCGACCGTCAGGACGTAGCCGACCTCGAGCGGACCCTTGCGGTAGGTCTCCTGACGTGCGTGGGCGCAGTCGTGCACGTCGATCCCGAGCATGTGGCTGACGCCGTGCAGGGTGTAGCGGCGGTAGAGCTGGGCGTCCTCGGCCAGCGCGGCCTCGGCGTCCTCGAGCACACCGAGGGCGACCAGCCCGTGGGCCAGCACGCGCATGGCGGCCCGGTGCGGGTCGAGGAAGTCGGCGCCAGGACGGCAGGCCGCGATGCCGGCCTCCTGAGCGTCGTAGACCAGCTGGTAGACCTCGCGCTGACGCGGCGTGAACGTCCCGCTGACCGGCAGCGTGCGGGTCACATCGGCGGTGTAGAGCTCGAGGCTCTCCACGCCCATGTCGAGCAGGATCAGCTCGCCGTCGCGGACGGGACCGTCGTTGTCGGTCCAGTGCAGGGTGCAGGCGTGCGCGCCGGCCGCGCAGATGCTGCCGTAGCCGACGTCGTTGCCCTCGACCCGGGCCCGCAGACCGAAGACCCCCTCGACCCAGCGCTCGCTGGTGTCCTTGGCCCGGTCGAGCTGGCGGACCACGTCCTCGAAGCCGAGGATCGTGGCGTCGACGGCCCGCTGCAGCTCGCCCACCTCGTGCTCGTCCTTCACGAGCCTCAGCTCGGACAGGAAGGTCACCAGCTCGGCGTCGGCCTCCTCGGTGGTCTCGAACAGCGCCTCGACCCGCGGGTCGTGGCCGCGGACGACGCGCGCCGGCCCGGAGAGCTTGTCCAGCTCCTCCAGCGGCCGGGTCTCGACGCCCAGCAGAGCGGCGGTCGCCTCGAGGCTGGGGCGCGGTCCGACCCACAGCTCGCCGTAGACCCGGTCGGTGAAGAAGGCGGGTGTCGAGCGGTCCATGACCGGCGCCTGATAGAGCACGCTGCGGCCGTCCTCGACGACCAGCACCGCATCGGGCTCGTGCGACCCCACCAGGTGGGCGAACTCGGTCGCGGGCCGGAAGCGGTACTCCGTGTCGTTGGACCGCGTCTTGTAGCCCCCGGTCGGGATGACCAGGCGCTCGCCCAGGAAGCGGTGGGCGAGCGCGCCGCGTCGACGGGACCGGTGAGCTGCGGCCCGGTGCTCCAGCGGCAGGTCCCGCTCGCGCGGGGCCCAGCCGGTGGCCATGAACTCCAGGAGCGCAGCCGGGCGGTCAGGGTCGTGGCTGGCGGTGCCCGTGGGGTCCTGTTCGCTCATGCGCCGAGCGTACGACGCGCCGGTGGTGCTGGACCCGGGGCTAGCGGCCCTTCCACTCCGGGGGCCGCTTGGCGAGGAAGGCGCCGACGCCCTCAGCCGCGTCCTCGGTGGTGTTGAGCAGCGACAGCTGGGCCTGCATGGCCTCGAGCCCGGACGCCAAGGTGGTCTCCATGGCGGCGAGGAACGCGGCCTTCCCGAGCCGTACGGCCAGCGGCGGCTTCAGGGCCAGGGCAGCGACCAGCGCCTCGGTTTCGGCAGCGAGCTCGGCGGCCGGGACCACCCGGGACAGCAGCCCCATCTCGAGTGCCTCGGCAGCCGGCACCCGGCGGGCCGACAGCATCATCTCCATGGCCCGCTTGGGGCTGACGTGGCGGCCGAGCAGGGCGCTGACCATGAACGGCCACAGCCCCAGGTCTACCTCGGGCAGGCCGAAGGCGGCCGCGTCGGAGGCGATCACCAGGTCGCAGCCCAGGACCAGCCCGACCCCGCCCGCCAGGCACAGGCCCTGCACGGACGCCACGACGGGCACCGGGCAGGCGCGCATGGCCAGGACGACCTCGCGCAAAAGGCCGCGTCCCTCGTGGACCTCCAGGCCGGTGGCGTCGGGCGCCATCTGGACGAGGTCGGCGCCGGAGCAGAAGACGCGTTCCCCGGCACTGGTGACGAGCACGACGCGGGCGTCGCCGACGTCGTGCAGCGCGTCCAGGATCCCGCGCAGCACGGCCCCGTTGAGCGCGTTGCGCTTGGGCTCGCGGTCGATGTGCAGGCGCAGGACACCCGCACCGGTGGTCACAGCCAGCTCGGTCATGCGCGCAGCCTCTCCTCGACGGTCCGGTCCGGGTCGCCCAGGGCGGTGGCCAGCAGCGGCAGGTTGGTCCGCACACCCTCGACGACGAACGCGTCGATCGCCTCCCGGGCCCGGGCCAGGGCCTGGGCCCGATCGGGGGCGACCACGGTGAGGACCGCCAGCAGCGGGTCGTAGTGGGGCGGGACGACGTCGCCCTTGCGGTAGCCGGCGTCGACCCGGACGTCCGGCGGCTCGACCCAGCCGGTGAGCCGGCCGGGGTCGGGGCGTCCCGTCACGGGGTCGACGGCGTAGACCCGCACGCCGACGGCCCAGCCGGCGGGCTCGACCTCGGCGTAGGACACCGGCTCGCCGGCCGCGATCCGCAGCTGCTGCTCGACCAGGTCGAGGCCGTGGACCAGCTCGACCAGCGCGTGGCTCGCCTGCAGCCGGGGCACGACCCGGCGGACCTGCTGCCCGTCCAGCTCGACGGTCCCGGCGCCCCGCAGGCCGGCCTCAGCGGCCGCGAACAGCGCCGCGGACCGGACCCGGTCGCGCTCCCGACCGGTCAGGGCGACGCTCTCCTCGAACCGGGACACGCCGCGGTCGCGAACCGTCAGCTCCCCGACCGCGGTGAAGCTCCCGTCGGCCAGGCCCAGGACCTGGACGCCGACGCCACCAGCCACCGGGGTCGGCCGCGGGCGCTCGAGCAGCTCCGGGTCGGCGCCGACCCAGGCCAGGCCCGCAGCCTGGACCGCCCGGGCGAGCCCGGCGTCCTCGGCCAGCACGCTGCAGCCCGGGTGGACGGCCTGAGCACCGGTGCGCCTGGCCGCCTCGACGACGCGGCGCACGTCGAGGTAGGAGTCCTGCGGCGCCGCCGGACCAAGCAGCACGGACTCGTCGGCCTCGACGACGTGCAGCGCGTCGACGTCGACCTGGCTGTGGACCGTGATGGCCTGGGTGCCGAGGCGCTGCAGGGTCCTGACGACCCGGCGCGTGAGGGCCCCGCGGTGCGCCACGAGGACGGTCTCGAACACGGGAGGGGCGGTCCTTCCGGCGGGGGCGCTGGCCCGGCACACTACCGAGGTGTCCCTCGTCGTGGTCGTCCTCCTGGTCGCGCTGCTGGTCGGGCGGGCGGCCGGGGGGGCGCTGGGTGCGCTGAGGAGCCTGCCGCTGCAGGCTCCTCAGCTGGTCGTGGCCGCGCTGCTGGTGCAGCTCGTCGGCGCCGTCGTCGGCGGACCCGTCCACCCCCTGGGTCTCGCGGTGTCCGCCGTGCTGGTCCTGACCTTCCTGGCGCGCAACCGTGGACTGCGCGGAACAGGCCTGGTCGCCGCGGGGCTGCTGCTCAACGCGTTGGTGGTCGGGGCCAACGGCGCGATGCCCGTGTCGTCCGGGGCGGCGGCCCGGGCGGGCCTGACGCTCGAGGACCTGGTCGTCGACGCGCGGCACGAGCCCGCCGACGAGGCCACCCGCCTGCGCCTGCTGGGCGACGTCGTCCCGGTGCCGCTCCCGCTGCGGGCAGAGGTCGTCAGCCCCGGTGACGTGCTCGTCGCCGCGGGCCTTGGCCAGCTCGTGGTGGCCGGCATGCTGGCCTGCCGGCGCCGGACGCTCCCGGAGCGCGTTCGGCTCGACCGCGGATCTGTGCAACCCTGAGAGCCGTCGTCACGAAGGAGGACCAGCCATGGCCAAGAGGGGTCGCAAGCGTCGCGCCCGCAAGAAGAGTGCTGCCAACCACGGCAAGCGTCCGAACGCCTAACGCGCCAGAGCGCCGCACGACGCCGTGACGGGAGCCCCGGACCGCACAGGTCCGGGGCTCTCGTGCGTCCGGGCTCAGCCCTGCCGCTGCCAGCCCGTCCAGGCGCTCTCGACCATCGACCGCAGGTCGTGCCGGGCCGAGAAGCCGAGCCCCTCGCGGATCCGATCCACCGCGGCGACGACCCGCGCCGGGTCACCGGGCCGACGGGCCACGGTGTCGTAGGAGGTGTCGAGACCGGTGACCTCACCGACGACGCGCAGGACGTCCAGCACGCTCGACCCCTCGCCACGACCGATGTTGTAGGTCGCGCTCTGCGCGCCGGCGTCCAGGGCGCGTGCGGCGGCCAGGTGGGCGTCGGCGATGTCGGCCACGTGCACGTAGTCGCGGATGCAGGTCCCGTCGGGGGTCGGGTAGTCGGCGCCGAACACCTTGGGCCGCTCTCCGGACGTCAGCGCGCGGAAGACCAGCGGCACCAGGTTGAACACCCCCGGGTCGGCCAGCTCGGGCGTCGCCGCGCCGGCGACGTTGAAGTAGCGCAGCGACATCGAGCGCATGCCGTACGCCACGGCGCAGTCGCGCAGCAGCCACTCGCCGATGAGCTTGCTCTCGCCGTACGGCGACAACGGGACGCCGGGGGTCTGCTCGGTGACCAGGTCGACATCCGGCAGTCCGTACGTCGCGGCGCTCGAGGAGAAGACGAAGCGCTCCACGCCCTGCGCGCGGCAGCCGTCGAGCAGGGCGACCAGGCCCTCGACGTTCTCGCGGTAGTACAGCAGCGGATCAGCAACCGACTCCCCCACCTGCTTCTTGGCGGCGATGTGCACGACGCCGGTGACGGCGTGGTCGCGCAGCACCTCGCGGACCAGGCCGCGGTCCAGGACGGTGCCCTCCACGAGCGTGGCCCCGGGGTCCGCCCTCGACCGGTCGCCGGTCGAGAGGTCGTCGATCACGACGACCTCGCGGCCGTCGGCGACGAGGGCCCGCACGACGTGCGCGCCGATGTAGCCGGCGCCGCCGGTCACGAGCCAGGTCATGTCGATCCCGCAGTCATACCCGGAACCCTAGGCCGTGCGCCTACTCCGCGCGGTACTCGACCTGCTCGATCTCGAGCCGGACCTGCTGGATGCGCACCAGGACGCGGTCGCGCAGGTCGACCGGCGCCGGGTCGCTGCCGCAGCAGCGGGCGACGAGGGACTTCACGGCCTGCTCCAGGCCGTACTGCCGCAGGCACGGAGCGCACTCGTCGAGGTGGATCCGGACCTTCTCGTGGTGCTCCGGGTCCTGCTCGCCGTCGAGGAAGAGGTAGACCGCCTCGAGCACCTCGCTGCACGGCGTCGCGTGCGGGTCACCGCAGCTCATGCCTCCTCCCCCGTCCCCGCCTTGACCAGGCCGCGCTCGACGGCGTAGTCGGCCAGCAGCGTGCGCAGCCCACGACGGCCACGGTGCAGCCGGCTCATGACGGTGCCGATCGGGGTGCCCATGATCTCGGCGATCTCCTTGTACGCGAAGCCCTCGACGTCCGCGAGGTAGACCGCCATGCGGAAGTCCTCGGGGAGCGCCTGCAGCGCCTCCTTGACGTCGGAGTCGGGCAGGTGGTCCAGCGCCTCCATCTCGGCGCTGCGCAGACCGGTGCTGGTGTGGGCCTCGGCCGCCGCGATCTGCCAGTCGGTGATCTCGTCGGTGGGGCTCTGCAGCGGCTGGCGCTGCTTCTTGCGGTAGGTGTTGATGAACGTGTTGGTGAGGATCCGGTAGAGCCACGCCTTGAGGTTCGTGCCCTCCTGGAACTGGTGGAAGGCCGCGAAGGCCTTGGCGAAGGTCTCCTGGACCAGGTCCTCGGCGTCGGCCGGGTTGCGCGTCATGCGCAGCGCCGCCGAGTAGAGCTGGTCGAGGAACGGGAGGGCGTCACGCTCGAAGCGGGCGCGTCGCTGCTCGCTGGTCTCCGCGTCGGACATCGCTGACCTCACCTCCTCACCCTGCGCACGACGGTCGGCCACGACGGGCTTGACCGTGATGACCGGCCCGTCCGGGGTGGCCGACGATACGCGGATGTTGGAGGTCCGCGCGGCGGCGGTCGTCTCCCAGGGCACCCAGCGTGGTGTCACGGAGGGTCCCGTCGCCCCGCGGGGCCTCGCCGTCGCCATCTGCGCTCCCGTCGAGGTGGTGCGACACACAGGCGGTTCGTGCGTGTCGTGACTGTCCGAACGCCGTTGCGACAGGGGTCTGTTCCCCGGCTCGCGCACAGCGCCGGGCGACGTACGATCCGCACATGGAAGGCCATCACCCCGCGGTCGAGCAGTACCTCGAGACGATCCTCGAGCTCGAGGAGGCGGGCATCGTCCCGATGCGTGCGCGCATCGTCGAGCGCCTGGGCGTCTCGGCGCCCTCGGTCAGCGAGACCGTGAAGCGCCTGGAGCGCGAGGGCTTCGTCACGCTCGACGCCGACCGGGTGCTGCACCTCACCGAGCCTGGGCGGGCCTACGCGACCTCCATGCTGCGGCGCCACCGGCTGGCCGAGGTGCTGCTCGTCGAGGTGCTCAAGGTGCCGTGGCCGGAGGTGCACGAGGAGGCCTGCCGGCTCGAGCACGCCATCAGCGACAACCTCGAGCGGCACCTGGTCGCGCTGCTCGGCGACCCCGGCGTCTGCCCCCACGGCAGCCCCATCCCCGGCTCGGCGAACATCGTGGAGACCGGGCCCCTGCAGAAGCTCTCGTCGGTCCCCGCCGGTGGCTCCTGCGTCGTGCGGCGCATCGACGAGAACCTCCAGACGATGGTCCACCGCATGCAGGAGCTCGAGGTCGCGCGCCTGCTCCCTGGTCAGCAGGTCCTGGTCGGCGCCTCCGAGCAGGGCCAGGTCGTCCTGACCGTCGACGGCGTCGACGTCCGGGTCGACGACGCCGTGGCGTCCGAGGTCTACGTCAGCGTCTGACGGTCCGGGGCTCGCGCCCCACCACCCGTACGAGCCACGCGGCCACGGCTGCCCGGACCTCGGCGGCCACCTCGTCGGCCGACCTTGCGTCGGTGCGGCGCACCGCGAAGCCGTGGTCGGCTCCGCGGACGAGGTGCACCTCGACCCCCGGCTCCGGCGTCGGCAGACCGAACGCGTCCCGGTCGCCCTGCACGACCAGCCGCGGAACAGTGGGCAGCCGCAGCTCCGGCAGCCGGGTCCGGTCGGGACGGCCCGGCGGGTGCAGCGGGAAGGCGAGCGCCAGGACGCCGGCGGCGCCCACCTGCTCCGCCGTACGACAGGCGACTCGGGCGCCGGCGCTGCGACCGCCCACCACGACGGGTCCCTTCACCAGCGCCGGGCCCCCGTGCTGCCCGGTCAGGTCGGCCAGGACCGCCAGCCAGGCCTGGTCGAGCCGGGCCGGCGCCACGGCCACCCGCCGGCCCGCCACCCGCCACGGCTGCTCGACCAGGACGACTCCCAGGCCGACCTCCAGCGCGGCGTCACGGGCGGCCA
>Ga0335397_10002951_pt1 | contig 23042 bp, 18 predicted proteins | sample MAT04_FD_205740 | JGI IMG/M metagenome (GOLD analysis project Ga0335397, IMG submission 205740) | Freshwater microbial communities from Lake Fryxell liftoff mats and glacier meltwater in Antarctica - MAT-04 (spades assembly) (version 2) ... | reverse complement strand
GAACCCGTTCCCATCCCGAACACGGCCGTTAAACTCCTCAGCGCCAATGGTACTTCGTCTTAAGACGCGGGAGAGTAGGTCGCTGCCAGGCCTGCAAAGGACAAACATTCCTCAACACGATGATCAATCACACAAAAACGCCGCAACCCCTAAAGGGTCGCGGCGTTTTTGTGTGACTAAACCACGGTGCCAGATCCAAAAAGACGGGCATGTGCTGCGCCCCTTCGATTTCTTCCGAATGGAGCTGACATTGCCCCTTGGGCTTAATCCAGGTTGAAGTTCGCTCTGGCCCCAGACGAGGACCCGAGCATGAAGCGCAGTCGCTTTTCGGAACAGCAGATCATCGGGATTTTGAAGGAGCATGAGGCCGGCGTTTCTTTCGCCGATCTGTGCCGCAAGCATAGCGTCAGCGACGCCAGCATCTACAAATGGAAGGCGAAGTTTGGCGGGATGGACGTCTCGAAGGCCAAGCGGCTGAACACGCTCGAGCCGGGAATTCCCGGTTGCTGGCCGACGCCATGCTGGACAATGCGGCGTAGAAGGATCTCCTGGGAAAGAAGTGGTGACGCCCGTCGCTATCGGGAAGCCACCGCTCATCCTATGACCGCCTACGAGATGAGCGAGCGGCGGGCGTGCCGGGTGATCCGGGCCGAAAGCGAGACGATCCACTATCGATTCCGATGACCCTTGGACATCGAGATTCCTGCCCTTCTTGCGCGAACTCCCCGCCGAGCACCGCCAGTTACGTTGCCGCGCGCTGCTCGTGATGTTGCGCCACGAGCGGCATCGCTATCGAGACCCCCTGCTTGCACGCCAAATCGGCGGTCTATGCGCCGGCCTCGTGCTGCTTCAGCACCGCGACAATCTGCTCTTCCGCGAACCTTGCTCGCTTCATCAGTCCGTCCTCTCGTCAGGGCCGGACGCTAACTCGAACCGGAGAAAAACGCTGGAGCAGGTGATGTATTCAAGCCACTTGATCCGTCTTCCTCAGGGACGACCAATCAACGCGGTGGAAGGTTGTCAGTCGACTCTGCTGCAAGATTCCTATCGATGGGAGCAATACATAACGTCAAGTAGTCCTGGCCGAGCTTTTCGTAACGCCGATTTTCAAGGAGCCACTTACGTCCAGCACTGCCCAGAGCCAATCTTTGAGCCTCAGGCATTTCAGCATAGCGTTCGATCTCCGCCTTGAGGAGCGCGACGTTTCCGGCGGGGACATAGCTGCCTGAGCCGGCCTCGTTGATCATCGAAGGATAGCCGGTATAGGATGCAAGAACTGGCTTTGCTGCCAGCATATAGTCAATGACCTTGTTTAGTGATTGGCCGAAGCTCCAGATCTTCGACCGATGCACCGAAAAGTAGAGTAGATCGCAGTGCGACAAGACCGACGGAACCATGTTCTTCGGTACGCCAGGCGCAAAGGTGACATTGCGGAGGTCGGCGCATTCCTGACGGAATTGTTCCTTGAGGCCGCCTTCGCCGACTAGCAGAAAATGAATGTCTTTCCGATCCTGCATCGCGCGTGCACAGGCAAACAGCGTTTCCAGTGCATTGGTGATGCCGATGGTACCGGCATGGCAAACGATGAATCTGCCCTGCGGAATGTGCGCCTGCACATAGTCTGCCGGCAACGGTGATATCTGTTCCACGGCGTCGTCATCGACGCCCATCGGAATGCAATAGACCGGGGCAGCCGTCGGTCCTGCGACCTCGGCCACATGCTGCGCCAAATTCGGCATGGTGCCGACGATCGCGTCGCTGCGCCGATATGCCAGCCTTTCGACCCATGCGAGCGCCATGACGAAGGGATTGCGGGGGCTGAACCCGCCTTCCTCAATGATGGTGAGCGGCCAGATATCACGGACTTCGAAAATCAGGCGGCTGCCGTAGCGCCGGCGCAGCAACAGGCCATTGAAGATCGTCAGCAGGGACAGGCTTGACACGATGATGGCGTCGGGACGAGGGAGGTCCTGCTTGGGCAGGCGCCAGAGCCGCCATTCGAAATCGATCCAACTGACGATGCGCGAGAGCGATTTGGCGCCCCGGTACTCTTTAGTCCGCAGCCAGGTGACCTCAACCCCATCCACGACTTCCCGCTCATGCGTGCCATGGACTGGCGTTGGATTGGTGAGGTGGTTGGAGTCAGAGGTGATGATGACGCAGCGATTGCCGGCCTTCACCACCTCACGGAGAATCGAAAAGGCGCGAATGCTCCATTTCCGTTCACGCGGGAGAGCAATATACTTTGAAATGTACCAGATGCACGCACTCACGTTGCGAGCTCTTCGCTCAGGCGCGGAATGCTGTTTACGGTTCGAATCGTGTCGGCAAAGTCCATTCCAACCGCGTCGAGGTACCATTTAATGTTGGGATAACGCGGGCGGTTCTCGTCATCGACCAGAGCGAGTGCCTCCTCGCGGCTCATTTGACCTTCGCGAATCTGGTTACTCCGGAACGTGTCGTGTTCTGTGAACCCGGCGACAGTGAAGTAGATGTAATTGTAAAAGGCCGCGGTGCCGTCGCCGATGCGCCAAGTCGTGGATGTGTCGGGCGCCAATTCCCAGTCATACTGGGCTAGGCAATCATTGACGGCGTTTTCTTCCCAAGTCCAATAGTCAAAGACGTGAAAGAAGTCCGTCTTGCTGGCAATGCTGCGAAAATACTCCCCCGACAACGTGTCCCACAGCGAGTCATTGAAATAACCGGGACTTCGCAGCATCGCGCCGAAGCGGAGCATCTGGTAGCGCAACTGCTTCATGGCGCCGCTGCGATAGACGCGATTCTCCTCGAAATCAGGTGGCACGCCGAGGAAGCCGGCCTTGAAGTGTGTCACTTCAAGTGGATTGATGCCCCAAAGGTTGAGGCTGATCTGGGTCTGCTGCTTGATGGTCTCGACATAGCGGAAGAAGTGTTTGTCGCCCGCCGTCAGGATGCTGATCATGCCCAGGTGAGGAGACTTGAGCCAGGCGCGAAGATTCTTAGCGATGTTGTCGCGTTTCTTGGCGATGTCCGCCGCCACGATGATGTTCTCGACTCCCATCTCGGCGCTCATGCGGCTGATATTGCGGCGGCCGAGATCCGTGACCATACCCCAGTCATACGTGAAGGTCACAGGCTTCATGCCGAGTTCCTTGACGACCAGGTGCAGGGCGTAGCAGCTATCGCGTCCGCCAGAGAAAGGAACGATGCAATCATTGCCCTTGGCGCGACGGAACGGCTCGACCAGCTTAAACAGTTCCTCGCGCGGTTTGGCCTTGGTCCGCGAGCGATAGTTGTCGCAGTAATTGCAGACGCCCTCTGCATTGAAACGAATATACGGCATCGTCTCGGGCAGGATGCACTTGGTGCAGCGGCGAATGGCGTGCTGCTTGTAGACGAGGATGTTCTCCTCCGTTGATGACAGAGGAAGCGACGGGATCAGGTTGGTCTTGCGAGAGCCTTTGTTAGATATTTCATAGCTGTCCGTCGAGCGGGGAATATCGAGCACGACTCCCTCAGTCAGGACCTGGACAACATTCGTGCAGCCGAGAGTTGTCAGCGGATAGGATTCCGACGAAAAGTACACGCCGCCATTCTTGCTGCCGGTGTAGAGGCTGCCATTATTGGAAAAGAGGCATAGCTTGCCTAGTTCCGGCACGGCAACCGCGCAGGCTACGATGCCCCTGCAGAGCCCGAGCACGCGCCCGGCAATGCCGGCAACATCGCCACCGCTCGCGAGGTGCTGAGCGGCGATTGCGGGGATCACTTCGGTGTCGATCTGCTGCTGCGGTGTCCGGCCGATCTGCGCCCAGATGTCCTCATGATTGACGATAATACCGTTGTGAAGGACGCAGATGCCGTCGCGTATGACGGGCTGGTTGTCGCCCAGCCCGTTGGTGATGAGCCGACTGTGGCCCGCGATGACACCGGCGTCATACTTGCCCAGCCCACGCAGGAGCTGCGTGATCTGAAAGTCAGCCCGCTGCACCTGGTAGCGGCCGCCGCTGAGAAACAGGAGGCCACTCGAATCCTGCCCGCGCTGCTTGGCGTGGGTAGACAGCTGTTCCAAATCAATTCTGGAGCCAACCGAGGGGGAAATGATTCCGAAAATGCCGCACATTGTCCAGTCTCTCTTCTCGGGTCGGCCTCACACAAGCCAAGATGTATGAGGGGCGCCCGCAAAACTCCGCAATGCACCGCCAGCGGCGATGCCTTTTCCTCAAGAGCCCTTCTTGAATGAATCTGCCCAAAACGTCCACGATTTCGCGCGCGACATTGCCATGGCTGTAAAGCGAGACGCCTGACCAAGCCGCCCGACTTGGTGGCGATGATGGCCGTGGCGCTTTTTCGGTTCTGACTGAATCAGAACCGAAGCTCTAACTTGATGCTCTGACGCGTTTTCTTGACGCGAACCGGCATCCACTTCGCTCGAAAACGCTACAGATAGAGCAGGATGCTTCAGCCAATTGACAACGTTATGTCAAGGCTTTAGAAGCCGAATCCGAAGCGAGTCGGCCCTCCCGTATACTAACTCGAAAGGTGCCGCGGCAAGGATTCCATCGGTGTACGGCTCAAGACCGCGGGATGGGACGGCGAGCATCTCGCCAGCCTCGTGGCTTCAACCGATTTCCCGGATTCACGACTCAGGATAATACTTCGGCGCTCGGCTCTTTGGCCGCCTTACTGTTGAAGTGGTTTTTGCGGAGCAAGTTTTTAATGAAGAGCACAGTGTGCGGTTTCATATTCAGGAACCCGCTTATTACCCTCTTTTCTTTCGGATTTATTTTTCACGCAGTTTCAGTGCTTTACGTAACCCGCGCTGACTACATCTCGTACACTTTGATGTATGGCGGCTTCGTTATGCTGGCCTACGTCTGTTCGCGAGCTGTGCTGGGCTCGCCTGTCTCCCGCGTCCTGAGTCGCACCACTCGCTATTTGGACCTGCCGGCGAAGTCATGGATAAATCTGCTTGGGGACATTTTTATCTTCGTCTTCCCGGTCGTCTACTTCGGTCTGGCGGGCCGGGTGCCGGCCTATGAAATGCTGGTCAGCACGGACTACTACGTCAGCTCGGGCCTGAGGCATGATTTTCATGACGGCATCCCAACGGTCATGAGTTATGCGGGGGAATACTACATCAAGGCCGTCGCGCCGCTTTGGCTGTTGTACTCGTCCATCAATCGCCGTCCGGTCTTTTGGCCACTCGCCGTGTATCTGGGGCTTGTCGCGCTGGCCATGATCACGAAATCCGTGGTCGTCATCATTTTCCTTCCAACGCTGGTCTATCAGCTTTTCAGCAAGAAATGGGCCCCTGCGGCGGTCTCGGCGTTGATTGTCGTCGGTACGGTCTATGGCAACATCCTGCTGCAGGATAAGTCGCTTTCCGCCCCGCGGACCTTCCAAACCAATGCGCAAGGCGAGAGGATCGGAACCGCTGCGCAAGGCGAGAGGATCGGAACCACTGCGCAAGGCGAGACGATTTATCCGACCAATGAGAGGGGCGCCTCGCTCCTGGAGCGGGTGCTGGGCCTTTCGCGCGGCATCTATGTGGCGAGCGATGCCATCCTGACCAGGCTGTTCTACGTCCATGGCCTCACCGTCAAATTTTGGATGGACAGCTATACGACCGACTTCCCGATCGAGAATGGATGCGGCTATCGCTGGTATGCGTCCTTGGCCGGATGCCAGTTCGTCTATATCCCCGAAAAGATATCGTTGAAGTATTTTCCCGATTTGCATGCCCGCGGGGTCGGCGGCAGTGTGTCATCTGCGAACTACGTCAACGCCTTCGCCAATTTCGGAGTGTGGGGGGTTATCATCGCCGGCTTGTTGACCGGCCTGCTGCTCGGCCTTCTGACAGTTGCATTTCCCAACCCCGTCATCGCGATTGCGGTGAACGCGACTTCAATTGCGCTGACCTTCGAGAATACGCTCAGCATCCTGCTGAACTCTGGCGGCTGGGCGCTGTTCGTGGTGCTGGCGGTTCTCTTCTTGCCCACAACGCCGCCGCTGGCATCCAAGGCCACCGTCAGGCCGAGCTGATCTGCGACCGAACTATCTCCAGTTACAGTTAGGCCTTGGCGGTTTGTACGCCGCGTGGCGTGGGTTGAGTAGCGGGCGATCGGCGGGGAGCGGTTGTGGACAAAATCAACCGCCGCAGTGTCGGCTCGGAGTTCGTCCACGTCTGCATCGACGACGCCTCGCGTATCTCGTTCTCGCAGATCATGCCCGAAGAGAAGGCCACAAGCGCGATCGCCTTCCTTAACGCCGCCGTGGCCCACTACGACAGTCTCGGCGTCACATCGTCAGCCGCGTCATGACCGACAACGGCACTTGCTCTCAATTATTCGACTTTCGCGACACCTGCCGCGCTTTCGGGCACAAGCATGCCCGCACCAGTCCCCATACGCCGAAATTCAACGGCAAGGCCGAACGATCATTCAAAGCGCCCGCAGAGAATCGGCCTACGCCCAAGCCTACCCGACCTCGGAGGCGCCGCGCCCAGGAGCTGCCGGTATGGCTCCACAGATACAACTGGCATCGGCCCCACGGGGGATATAATCTCAAACACCAATCAGCCGACGCGGTCTGTCCGAGGGACAACCTGTTGAGGCTCCGCAGGGTGGAACTCTCCGCCCAATGTTTCAGCCTGAAATGACCGCAACGGATCGTTTTGCCGAAGAGTTCCACTGTACATGGTATCCACACCCGACTGCGTTGACGTCCGCAAACCCTGCGTTACGATCGCTTCAGCGTTTCAGTTTTTTAAGTCCCGCCCGTCAGAGGCTGTGGGAATTGTGAAACGGATGCCGCCGCTCCGGCAAAGCCGAGGGAGCTTTCATTTTCTTCTAGCGGTTGCCGTTTCGACTGCCCTTGCCTTGGCCTTCTTGGGTTCAAGAGCAGCAGCGCAACAACCTATCGCCGGCAAGAGCGATATCGAGTTGGGGCCGTACCTGTTCGGCTGGGTAGTCCCAGAGAACTTCACGCAGGGCTCACTCGAGGAAATGGCGGCTCGCAAGGATCCGCTTCGACTGTTTGTCGTTGCCTTTAGGGGGCTCGTCGAATATCGGCGCGATGCCTTGGAGGACCGGCTGGCTGCTTCCACCCGCATTTTGGATTTCATGCTCGAAAAGTACGAGCCGGCAGTTCGCGGAGATAATGGAATCAGATGGTACTATGGGAACGACCATGGCGCGATCAAAGCGCCTTGGTGGTCGGGCATGGATGCCATGATGGGGCCGATGACGTTCTACGCTGCATACGAATTGACCGGAAACCAGCGCTATCGCGACGAGGCAGTGAAGAGCGCAAAGCTTGTGCTCACAAGCCCGTCTGACGGGGGAATCCTATGGAACGAGAACGGGAAGTGCTGGCTCTCCGAATATAGCTGGACCGGCATTCAGCCGTCAGAGGAGTACCACGTGCTCAACGGCCACCTTTGGGCCCTACAATCTCTTCTGCTACTTGCTAAGGCCACTGGCGACGCCAAACTCCAATCCGCATACGACTGCGCCCGTGATGGCGTGGTCGCGCAGGAGGATCGCTTCTATCGGGCTAACGGGACCTGGACGAATTATCAGACCACTCCTCTGGAACTGAACCCTGTCCATTACAACACGCTGGAGCACATTCAATATCTGGCAATGCACGCCCTCTCCGGCGATAGGGCCTATCTTCAGCCAGCAAAAGCTCGCGCCGACATCTTCGCTGCGGCCTATCCCCTTTCTTTGATTGGAAAGGAAGGCAGCATGGAAGTGATCTTCTCCATGATCGGTCCGCCACACCCCTATTGGACCGACACATATCCGGTTCGGGTATCCTGCCAGGTCGATGGGCAGACGATTGAGCGCCGCAACAACAACTTGTACAAAACCAGTGTGCCGCTTTCCGAGAGGCTCATTATCAAGGTGCCAGTCGGATCGCGGCCAACGTCGTGCGCAGTTTCGGTGCACACCCCACTCACGATCCCAATGTACGAGCGGACCGAGTTCTCTGTTGAGGCAGCGGAGGCGCAAGCGCTGCCTCTCGATGGCGCTACAGCGATGCTCGATGCTGCCAGCATAGAGGCTGGCAAGGTTCAGATCACTCCCGGCCACGTTGAGGTTGATGGGGCCAATTCGGCGAACGATGAGGCGCGCATTGTGCTGCCTCTCGGAATACCCGTGTCCGACCACGACATCATCGCCTTTGTCGTAAAGACCCCGCAGAAGATGTCTCTGCTTCTCCTTATGGAGGACAGTGAGGGGCGTCAGGCGACCCGCTACTATCTCCCTCTCGCTGCTGGCAAAGAAAATATCGTCATGCTCAATCGCCTCGGGTTCGAGAAGAACGACGAGTTGGGCGACACATTGCGCTCAATTGCTATGCGAATATTCACGGACCCAGCAGGCGATGACTACGAGATAGTCATTTCTGATTTTCAGAAGTTGAGATCTCCGGCCCAGATCAGTCGTTGGCTGGAAGGGCATCCCAACGCCAACTTTCCGCAGCAGTGAAGGTCACTTGCACCTGACCTGCCCTGATTGACCGCCATCGCGGTGACGCGCTGGCGCGGCCGGCCTACAATCTGATCCGCCTAGCGAAACTGCTGGGAGCAGCGGCGTGAGCCCCCGGCCACCGGGCGCAGGACGCACGGCGCCAGCCCGATACGCCAACAGCGAGCCCATCGATGTTGCATCTCCCAAAATCCTTACGAAAACCTGGTTTCTTCATGGGCCAACCCTTGCTCATCAGCGACTTGGCTGAGAAGATGACCCCGATAGCCGGCTTGAGGGTGCGGAACAACAATCATCCGCATGGCGACATCGAGATCGACGTGATCGGCCAGCGACCGGGCGAGGCGCAGGATGAGCAGAGGGCGCGCACTTTGCTTTTCGACATGGTGAGTAGCAGCGCTTGACACAGCACTTGCAAACGCAACCCCGTTCCGGCCGAACGGCGATCACTGGCTCCACCGGCTTTGTCGGGCGCCATCTGATGTCGCGGATGATCGAGAAGGGTAGCGACGTAACTCTGCTCGTGCAGGATGCGCGGAAATGCCCCGCGGGCTGGCGTGACAACCCCCATATCCACATCGTCCAGACCGGCCCGCTCGAACAGGCCGACAATTTGTGCGAGGCGCTGCGGGACGCCGCGACCGTCATTCACTTGGGTGGCCTCGCGCATGTGAAATCAGCCGAGGCCGCCCGTTTTATGGCGGCCAATGCTGAGGGAACCGAGCGCCTTGCCGCCGCCTCGGCGAGGGTCGGGGTCAAGACGTTTGTGCATTTGAGCAGCATTGCCGCGATCACGGAAAACGCCGCCAGCGGCACGATAAGCGAGGCCACGCCGGCTCGTCCCGGCGGCCCCTATGGTCAATCCAAGCAAGCGGCGGAAAGACATGTGAGCGCTCTGGCTGCACAGGGCATCTTCGCCGCATCGTTGAGACCTCCCCTGGTCGTGGGGGCCGATGCGCCGGGAAACTGGCGAACGCTGCAGCAGCTGGCATTGTCCGGCGCGCCCCTGCCATTCGGCAACACTAGCAACCGGCGCGCCTATATCGGCGTCGACACGCTGGTCGAAATGCTCGATCTTCTTTCCGCCCACGAATGGGGATCGGATAAATCGGGCGACTACTGCATCGCAAATGTCGAAAAGCTCTCGCTGACGCAAGTCTTGTCGTTGCTGCGGCAGGCAATGGGGAAGCGACGGGCGCTGTTTTCGGTGCCCAGCCGGTTGCTTGTTGCCCCGCTGGTGTTGTTGGGCCAGAGGCGAATCACCCAGAGCCTGTTTGGTGACCTGGACATCGACAGCCGAAGATTCCGGGATGCGTTTGCCTTCTCTGAAGCCAGAGGCATTCGGGAAGAGATTCATAAATCGGGCTACGAGTTTGCCTTGAATGCGCCAGCCTAGTGGCGGAGCCTCAAGAGGTTGTCCTCGGACATACAGAGTTCGCCGATTGGTGATTTTGATTCTAGGCCGCCGTGGAAGTTCGCACTGGAATCTACCGATTCCTGAAGGAATTGGCGGAGTTCCGGTCAGTGGCGCCCAGAACCTGGATCATGGAAGCGATGGCGCGCCACATGCGGGGGTCGCGAACGGGAGAGCCGCAAAGGCGGAGGGGCGCTGATCGGCCTTACGACCGCACGCTGTCGCCCCGGCCCGCGCCGGCGACGGTCAACCAGATCAGCCGGAGATCGCGCAAAAGCGACATATCGTCGAGATAGCGTGCGTCGCTCGCCGCCAGCCGTTCCGGTTCGGACATGTCGATACCCTCGATCTGCGAAACCCCGGTGATGCCGGGCATCAGACCGTCAACGCCGCTGCGGCGCCGCGCCGCGATCAGTTCATGCTGGGTCGGGAGGCACGGCCGCGGGCCGACGAAGCTCATCTCGCCGCGGACGATGTTCCATAGTTGCGGAAGCTCGTCGATCTTGTAACGCCGCAGATAGGCGCCGAGCGGCGTGACGGCCGACGCCGCCACTTCGTGACTCGGAAGCTGCCTGGTGTTCGAGCGCATCGTGCGCAGCTTGTAGCAAGTGAAAAGGCGCTCATCCTTGCCGACGCGGAGCTGGCGAAAGATGCCGCTACCGTTCGAGCCGAGTCGGATCAGGATCGCAAACAGAACGATCACCGGACCCGCAAAGATCAAACCAAAGCTCGCCGCAACGACGTCGAAAAACCGCTTCATGCATTGTTCTCTTGATGAAATCTGCTGCGCGGCCTGGTCGGAGCGAGCAGTGGCCGAGTGAGATTGAATCGCATTCGACCATTTGGCGACGATCGAGAACGCCTTCAAACTCCGATTATCGCCCTGACATCGACGGCTTGGGGCCGCTGTCCGTTCTCGGCGTAATCGCCAATCATTTCGGCTTTCCCAACATAACAGGCGGGTTCACCGGCGTCGACGCCTTCTTCGTTGTTTCCGGCTTCCGAATCACGCGTCTCATCATCGACGTGATCCGGTCGAACCGCTTTATCCTGGCTGATTTCTACGGCCGACGCTTCAGACGGATCCTGCCCGTCGGGCTAGGCGTCGCACGCGCGGCTCCGCTGGTGTCGGGCGGCTGTGTGCGGAGGTTGTGATCGAGGCGCTGTAGCCGGCGGCAGACCGATCCAGACCTCACGCGGCTTCCTGATATTACGTGGAACGACTGGCGTTGGGCGGCAATGGCGGCCGACCCGGAACCGTTCCCATCAACGCCTGTTGTGTGTCGGCAACGCTTCGCTGTGCGTTGCCAGGAGCGCGGCATGGCTGAGGACGACACCCGACTTCACGAAGCAGACCTCCCGGACGCCACCCAGCAGACCGTGGAATATGATGGTCCGGCGGGCGGTTGGGGCTCGCTGCAGGGGATCGCACAGATCTTCGGCCGAGAGTGGAACACGCCGACGGTGATCGAGACGCTGATGCGCCAGAACAAGCCGAAAGGTTTCATGTGCGTGTCGTGCTCGTGGGCCAAGCCGGCCGATCATCACGCCTTCGAGTTCTGCGAGAACGGCGCCAAGGCGACGCTGTGGGAATTGACCAGCAAGCGCTGCACGCCGGAATTCTTCGCCGCGCACAGCGTCACCGAACTGCGCGGCTGGGCCGACTACGACCTCGAAATGCAGGGCCGCCTCACCTCACCGATGCGCTACGACCCCGCCACCGATCACTACGCGCCGTGTGGTTGGGACGAGGCGTTCCAGGGCATCGGTGAGCATCTGCGCGCGCTCGATCCGAAATCGGTGATCTTCTACGCCTCGGGCCGCGCCAGCCTCGAGACGTCCTATCTCTACGGACTGTTCGCGCGGCTTTATGGTCACAACAACCTGCCCGACAGTTCCAACATGTGCCACGAGACCACCTCTGTGGCGCTGAAGAAGCTGATCGGCGTCGGCGTCGGCACGGTGGTGTTCGACGATCTGGCGAAATGCGATGCGATGTTCTTCTTCGGCCAGAACACCGGCTCCAACAGCCCGCGTTTCCTGCATCCGCTGCAGGAGGCGGCCCAGCGCGGCGTCAAGATCATCACTTTCAATCCGGTGCGCGAACGAGGGCTGGAGAGCTTCGTCAATCCGCAGAGCCCGACGCAGATGCTGACCGGCAAGGAAACCGCGATCAGCAGCCAGTATCATCAGGTCAAGGTCGGTGGCGACATCGCCGTGCTGCTCGGAATCTGCAAACACGTCTTCGCCGCGGACGACGCCGCCAAAGCAAACGGCGGGACGCGGGTGCTCGATGTCGACTTCATCGCGGCGCACACCCATGGTCTCGACGCCTTCGAGGCCAAGGTCCGCGCCACCTCGTGGGAGCAGATCGAAACCGAGTCGGGACTGACCCGGACTGCGATCGAGGGCGCCGCGCAGGTCTATGTCGAAGCCGAGCGCGTCATCGGCGTTTTCGGCATGGGCCTGACCCAGCATGTGCACGGCTTCGACAACATCGCGATGCTGCTCAATCTTCTGTTGCTGAGGGGCAATATCGGTCGCCCCGGCGCCGGCATCTCGCCGGTGCGCGGCCATTCCAACGTTCAGGGCCAGCGCACCGTCGGCATTTCTGAAAAGCCGGAGCTGGTGCCGCTCGACAAGATGGCGCAGCAGTTCGGCTTCGCGCCGCCGCGCGACAAGGGCATGAACACGGTCGAGGCGTGCCACGGCCTGCTCGAGGGCAAGGTCAAGGCGTTCATCGGCTTAGGCGGCAATTTCATCCGCGCGATTCCGGATCAGGGCGTGCTGGAGGAGGCCTGGACCCGGATGCAGCTCACCGTTCAGATCGCCACCAAGCTCAATCGCAGTCATCTGGTCAACGGGCAGTCGGCCTATCTGCTGCCCTGCCTCGGCCGCACCGAACAGGACGTCCAGGCTTCGGGTCCGCAGGCGGTGACCATCGAGGACACGTTCAGCTGCATTCAGGGCTCGATCGGGCTGCGCCAACCGGCGAGCGAGCAGCTCTTGTCCGAACTTGCGATCGTCGCCGGCATCGCCAAGGCGACGCTGCCGTCCAATCCAAAGGTGAAGTGGGACGAATGGGTCGACGATTACGGCCTGGTGCGCGATCTGATCGAAGACAGCTATCCGGACATGTTCCACGACTTCAACGCGCGGATGTTCACGCCGGGCGGCTTCTACAAGGGCAACGAGGCGCGCGAGCGGATCTGGAAGACGGCGACCGGCAAGGCGGAGTTCACCACCCCCGAGATTTTGTCTTCGATAGGCTTCGACGATGCGCCGGGCCGCTATCGGCTGCTGACGATGCGCTCCAACGACCAGTTCAACACCACGATCTACGGCATGAGCGACCGGCTGCGCGGGATCGAGGGCCGCCGCGACGTGCTTCTGATCAATCCTGACGACATCGCCCGCGCGGGACTCACCGACGGCCAGATGGTCTGGCTGGAAAGCGACGCCGCCGACGGTCTCCAACGCGAGGTCGGGCCGCTGAAGGTGACGCCGTTCAAGCTCCCCGACGGCTGCCTCGGCGGCTATTATCCGGAGATGAACCCGCTGATCGCGCTGACGCATCACGACAAGCAATCGAAGACCCCGGCCAACAAATCGGTGCCGGTGCGGATCAGGGCCTGAGCGGGCGCAATCAGGAACGTCGCGTCATCGGACCGTCATCGCCAGCCGCGCCATCCGCAAGGTAGCGCCGGATCGATCGGATGATCCGCCCTGAGTCGCGAATCATGCAATGACTTCCGAACCAATTCCTTATGATTCCCGCCAACCCGAAACGTCATTTCGCCGCGCCAGCCTGGGCGGCGCACCATTGCAAGGCGTCACCGCCTCCGTCACACTCTATGGCGATGCAACAAGGCGTGCCTTCGAGCGTGGTTCGGATAGGGCGATCGCCTGAACCCGAACAGCCGCGGTCGACGGCGTATTGAGAGGCTTCATGAGTCAAGGTGTACCCGCTCCGCTTGCCCGCCACGCCATGGCCTATGTGCTGGCAGGAGGGCGCGGCAGCCGGTTGATGGAGTTGACCGACCGACGCGCCAAGCCGGCGGTATATTTCGGCGGCAAATCCCGGATTATCGACTTTGCGTTGTCCAATGCGCTGAATTCCGGCATCCGCCGCATCGCGGTGGCGACGCAGTACAAGGCCCACAGCCTGATCCGCCATCTGCAGCGCGGCTGGAACTTCTTCCGGCCGGAGCGCAACGAGAGCTTCGACATTCTGCCGGCGAGCCAGCGCGTATCCGACGACATGTGGTACCGAGGCACTGCTGATGCGGTCTATCAGAACATCGACATCATCGAGAGCTACGATCCGAAGTTCATCGTGCTGCTGGCCGGCGACCACGTCTACAAGATGGACTACGAGAAGATGTTGCAGCAGCACGTCGAGCAGGGCGCCGACGTCACCGTCGGCTGCCTCGAAGTGGCGCGCAGCGAGGCTTCCGCGTTCGGCGTGATGGACGTCGACGCCAAGGACGTGATCCGGTCGTTCCTGGAAAAGCCCGCCGATCCGCCCGCGATGCCGGGCAAGCCGGACAAGTCGCTGGTCAGCATGGGCATCTACGTGTTCGACACCAAGTTCCTGATCGAGGAACTGCACCGCGACGCCGCCAATCCGGACTCGTCGCATGATTTCGGCAAGGACATCATCCCCTACATCGTCAAGCACGGCAAAGCGGTGGCGCATCATTTCGACAAATCCTGCCGCCGCTCGCATGCCGAGGACACCAGCTACTGGCGCGACGTCGGCACCGTCGATGCTTACTGGGCGGCGAATATCGATCTGACCGACATCGTGCCGCAACTCGATCTGTACGATCGCGAATGGCCGATCTGGACCTATGGCGAGATCACGCCGCCGGCGAAATTCGTCCACGACAAGGACGGCCGGCGCGGCGAGGCGGTGTCGTCGCTGGTGTCCGGCGGCTGCATCATCTCGGGCGCGTCGTTGCGGCACACGCTGCTGTTCACCGGCGTGCGCGCGCACTCCTATACGCATATCGAGGGGGCGGTGATCCTGCCCTATGCGGATATCGGGCGATCGTGCCGGCTGACCAACGTCGTGGTCGACGCCGAGGTGCGGATTCCGGACGGTCTCGTCGTCGGCGAGGATCCCGAGCTCGACGCCAAGCGATTCAGGAGGTCCGAGAACGGCACCTGCCTGATCACCCAGCCGATGATCGACAGGCTCGGCACATGACCACGCTGACGGCGCTCTCGGTCGCGTCGGAAATCTTTCCGCTGATCAAGACCGGCGGCCTCGCCGACGTCACCGGCGCGCTGCCGGCCGCGGTGAAGACGCACGGCGTCGCGATGCGCACGCTGGTGCCGGGCTATCCGGCGGTGCTCGGCGGCATCGAGGATCCGCAGCAGGTCCACAGCTTCACGGAGTTTTTCGGCGGCAGCGCGCGGCTGCTGTCGGCGCGCTGCGACGAGCTGGAGCTGCTGGTGCTCGACGCGCCGCATCTCTATGTCCGCCCGGGCAATCCCTATGTCGGCCCCGACGCCAAGGACTGGCCCGACAACGCCTTGCGCTTTGCGGCGCTGGCGCAGGCCGGCGCCTGGATCGGGCAGGGTCTGCTGCCGGGCTATGCGCCGGATATCCTGCACGCGCATGATTGGCAGACCGGGCTGCTGCCGGCCTATCTGCGCTATAGCGGCCGGCCGGCCCCGAAATGCGTCTTCACCATCCACAATCTCGCTTATCAGGGCCAGTTTCCCTCCGAGCTGCTGGCCAGGATCGGCTTGCCGGAGCGCGCTTTCAGCCTCGATGGCGTCGAGTATTATGGCGGCATCGGTTATCTGAAGGCCGGGCTGCAGCTTGCCGACCGCATCACCACGGTGTCGCCGAGCTACGCGCTGGAGATTCAGGGCCCGGAAGCCGGCATGGGGCTCGAGGGCCTGCTGCGGCTGCGCGCCGGCCAGCTCAGCGGCATCCTCAACGGCATCGACACCAAAGTCTGGGACCCTTCGGCCGACCAGCTGATCCCCGCCACCTACGATGTCGAGACCATCGGCGCCCGCGCCCGCAACAAGCAGGCGCTGCAGGCGCGGTTCGGCCTGCGCACGGAACCGGGCGCGCTGCTGTTCGGCGTCATCAGCCGGCTGTCCTGGCAAAAGGGTCTCGACATGCTGCTTGAGGTGCTGCCGGGGATGCTGGCGGACGGCGCCCAGCTCGCGCTGCTCGGCGCCGGCGATGCGCCGCTGGAGGCCGGCTTCCGCGACGCCGCGCTGAAATACCCGGGTCAAGTCGGCGCGGTGATCGGCTATGACGAGGCGCTGGCGCATCAGATCCAGGCCGGCGCCGACGCGCTGCTGGTGCCGTCGCGCTTCGAGCCCTGCGGCCTGACCCAGCTCTGCGCGCTCCGCTACGGCGCGGTGCCGGTGGTGGCGCGGGTCGGGGGCCTCGCCGATACGGTGGTCGACGCCAACGAGATGGCGATCGCCACCGGGGTGGCGACCGGCGTCCAGTTCTCGCCGGTGACCGCGGACATGCTGACGGCGGCGTTGGCCAAGACCCGTGCGCTCTTCGCCGATCACGCGACCTGGCGCAATCTGCAGATCAACGGCATGACCACCGACGTGTCCTGGAAGAATCCGGCGCAGCATTACGCCAAGCTGTATCGCGAGCTGGTGGATGCGTAAGCGGAGTTCCCTGAGAACCTGAAAGTCGGTGAGTTCGTCATTCCGGGGCGCTCGCAAAGCGAGCGAACCCGGCTTCTCAGTCCGTGCAAAACAACCGCGAGATTCCGGATCGCCGCTGCGCGGCGTCCGGAATGACGAGCCTTCATCACCTCCAAACGTCATCCCCGCGAAAGCGGGGATCCATTATCCCAGAGCGGTCGTTGTTGGGCTGTCGCGCTCACCACGCGATACTCTGGAATACTGGGTCGCCCGGACGAGCCGGGCGATGACCGTATGGATGTGTGGCTGACGTCTCGCCTCACACCCCTTCGAACAGCGCGGTCGACAGATAGCGCTCCGAGAACGACGGCACGATCGCCACGATGGTCTTGCCGGCGTTTTCCGGGCGTTTGCCGAGTTCGATCGCGGCGGCGATCGCGGCGCCTGACGAGATGCCGCCGGCGATGCCTTCGTGCCGCGCCAGCGCGCGCGAGGTCGCGATCGCCGTCGGGCCGGCGATCTTGATCACCTCGTCGATCACCGCGCGGTCGAGAATGTCCGGCACGAAGCCGGCGCCGATACCCTGGATCTTGTGCGGACCGGGCGCGCCGCCTGACAGCACCGGGCTCTCCTCCGGCTCGACCGCGACGATTTTCAGCGACGGCTTGCGCGGCTTCAGCACCTGGCCGACGCCCGTGATGGTCCCGCCGGTGCCGACGCCGGCGACGAAGATGTCGATCCCGCCATGGGTGTCGTTCCAGATTTCCTCCGCGGTGGTGCGGCGGTGGACTTCCGGGTTGGCGAGGTTCTTGAACTGCTGCGGCATCACCGCATTCGGGGTCGAGGCGATCAGCTCCTCGGCCTTGGCGATTGCGCCCTTCATGCCCTTGGCGGCTTCCGTCAGCACCAGCTCGGCGCCGAGGAACGCCAGCATCTTGCGGCGCTCGATCGACATCGATTCCGGCATCACTAGCTTCAGCCGGTAGCCCTTTGCGGCGGCGACGAAAGCCAGCGCGATTCCGGTGTTGCCCGAGGTCGGCTCGATCAGGATGGTGTCGGGCTTGATGATGCCCTCGCGCTCCATCGCGGCGATCATCGCCGCGCCGATGCGATCCTTCACGCTGGAGGCCGGGTTGAAATATTCGAGCTTGGCGAGAATCGTCGCCTTGACGCCGTTCTGCTCCGGCAGCCGGTTCAGCCGCACCAGCGGCGTATCGCCATAGGCGTCGGCGATCGAATCATAGACCCGGCCGCGGCCGGGCTGTTGGGCGGGCGCGGCCGCGCTGGACTTGATCGATGCGGTTGCTGCGCTGGACATGGTCGCCTCCGGGCTTGAGTGTCAGGTCGAAAACAGGCTGATTTACTACTCATCTGATATGCGGATCCCGCCGTCGTCAACGCGACCGGTAAATTTGGAACAATCACCTCCGCCAAACGACATTGCCGAACGCCCATTCTCCGGAACTGGTCCAATTTGGACGGAAATCCTGCAGCGGAACGGCTCTAATCTCGCGACGCCCTTCACAACGGCGTCATGCTGGCTGTAGTATCCCTACCTCATGCTGCTTCGCAGCGTCGATCGGACGGGGGTCAGGAGCGTTTCTTGAACGCGCATGTCTCGCAAGGCGGTTGGCCGGTGCTGGTGTTGAACGCGGACTTCCGGCCGCTCAGCTACTATCCGTTATCGCTTTGGTCGTGGCAGGACGCGGTCAAGGCGGTGTTCCTCGATCGCGTGAACATCGTGGAGCATTACGACCGCGCGGTTCACAGCCCGACCATGGAGTTCCGGCTGCCGAGCGTGGTTTCGCTGAAATCCTTCGTCAAGCCGTCGACGCATCCAGCCTTCACCCGGTTCAACGTTTTCCTGCGCGACAGGTTCGCGTGCCAATATTGCGGCGCGCCCGAGGACCTCACCTTCGACCACATCATCCCGCGCTCGAAGGGCGGTCAGACCACGTGGGAGAATGTGGTCGCCGCCTGCTCGCCCTGCAATCTGCGCAAGGGCAATCTGACGCCGATCCAGGCCAAGATGTTTCCGCGGCAGACGCCGTTCGCGCCGACAGTGCACCACTTGCACCGCAACGGCAGGATGTTTCCCCCGAACTACCTGCACGAGAGCTGGCTCGATTACTTGTATTGGGACACTGAGCTCGATCCGTAGAGCGCCGGCTGTGTGCGGGACAACTGCGGCGGATGCGGGATGAGGGTCTCGATGGTCCGCCACGATCCGCGCCAGATCTGCCGCGCCAGATAGGGCGCGGCACATGCGGCGTTGGTTTTCGCATGTCCGCGCAACTCGCCCGGTCCGATCGCCGAACGGCTGCCAAGTAGCAAACTTCGGAAACGTCAACTCGGTCGGTGGTTCAGTAGCAATTGCTTTGTTGCGTCAAGTCGCTCGGAGTCCGCCAGCATAGCCGGCGAACTCCGAGACGTCGACACTGCTGACCGGCCACGATTGATCGACCGCTGCCGCGCGCAGCGATCAGCCGAGCAGTGCGTAGGGCACCAGCGGGGCGAGGGTCATCAGCAGAGCGCCGCCGATCACGGCAGCTTCCATTCCGTTCAACTTGCGAAGCACCGACATCGTATCCTCCTGTTTGGTTGTTAGTGACCTGTTTACGAAGCGGGTCGCGCACTGGATCACCGCCACGACATCACAGCCGCGTGAGTCGGCGCGTGATCGACGCCGCGGCGCCGTCGATCGGCGTCGGCGGCTTTTTTTCGGCGCGGGGTGATCCAAATCGCGCTCTGGCACGTATCAGAAGCGAAATTCCTTTCTTTTCACGGCGGCAGCCGCATGTTCGTCCGGATCCAAGATGCTGACCGAACTCTCCACCACCTACGTACGACCGGCGACCATTTTTGCGCAGCCGCGACACAACGCGCGCTTTGCACCGCGCGGTCCGACGCTAGGCTGTTGCGTTCGGACAGGACGTCACTCACCGTCGCTGTCGATCGTAGTTCGCCCGGGAATGGACTGGTCGTCATGGATCATCCTCGACGCGACCCACGTGAATCCGCGCATGATTTGTCCGACTGCATCGTGCGGATCGCCACGGATCAGGACGAAGCGGCTTTCGATACGCTGTTCCGACACTTCGCGCCGCGGCTGAAATCGTATTTCACCAGGCGTGGCGGCGACCCGGCAATGGCGGAAGAGATCACCCAAGAGACGATGGTGCTGCTGTGGAAAAACGCCGCGCAGTTCGATCCGTCGAAAGCCTCGCCGGCAACCTGGATCTTCACCATCGCGCGCAACCTCGGCATCGACCGGTTGCGGCGCGCGAAGCGACCGTCGTTCGATCCGAACGATCCGGCGTTCATCCCGGACGCCGAGGAGCCGCCGGACCGCCAGTTTGAACGTGCCGAGGCGGAGCGAAGGGTTCGCGACGTGATGGATACGCTGTCAGCCAACGAGAAGAGTGTCTTGATGCTGTCGTTCTACGAAAATCAATCGCACGGCGAGATCGCCGAACGTCTCGGTCTGCCAGTCGGCACGGTGAAATCGCGCATAAGGCTGGCGTTCGGCAAGCTGCGCGCCGCGCTCGATGCACAGACGGGAGCCGCGCAATGACGGTGCGGCATCACATCGGCGACGACCTGCTGCTGAGCTATGCGGCGGGCACGCTGGACGAGGCCTCGAGCCTCCTGGTCGCCACCCATCTCGCGCTGTGTCCGCACTGCCGCGCCCGAGCCGTGGCGGCGGATGATCTCGGTGGCGCGTTGTTCGAGGACCTGCCGGTGGCCGAGCTGTCGCCCGGGTTGCGCGACGCGGTGTTGGCGCGGCTGCGCAGCGAATCAGTCGCTGCGCCCGCGACGAGGCCGCACCGGCCGCGCTCCGATATCGTCATCCCGGAGCCGCTGCGCAGCTATCTCGGCGGCGACCTCGACACGCTGCGCTGGACGTCGGTAGCACCGCGGGTGCAGCAGATCGCGATCGATATTGCGAATTGCGGGCCGCGCGCGCGGATGCTTCGGTTTCAGCCCGGCACCCATGTGCCGGCGCACGGTCACGCCGGCCGCGAACTGACCCTGGTGCTGAGCGGCAGCCTGTGCGACCGCGACGCCGTGCTGGCGCGCGGCGACGTCGCCGAGACCGACGAACATACCGAGCACCAGCCCTACGCCGGGCCGGACAAGGATTGCATTTGCCTTGCCGTCACCGACGCTCCGCTGCGATTCAAGGGGATGTTCGCCCGGATGCTCCAGCCATGGTTCGGGATCTAGAGCATGATCCCGAAAAGTGGACACCGGTTTTCGGAAAAGATCATGCTCGAACAAGAACCTAAAGCGGGATGACGATTCGAAGATAAGTCATCCTGCTCTTGAGCTTCGGTTCTGGCCGAGCGAACCAGTCTCCGCTTCAATTCGGACGATCATGGCGTATCGCTGGTCGGCACGCCACCGGTGGTCGTTTCGCCGATCCCCGCCGCGGCTTCCCGCGAGGCGGAGTAGATATCCCAGGCCGCGATGAAGATCGCCGCGATCACCGGCCCGATGACGAAGCCGTTGAGGCCAAAAACCTGGATGCCGCCGAGCGTCGAGATCAGCACGACGTAGTCCGGCATCCGCGTGTCCTTGCCGACCAGCACCGGACGCAGCACGTTGTCGACCGTGCCGATCACCATCGTGCCGAAGGCGATCAGCGCAACGCCCTGCCAGATCGATCCGGTGCCGAGCAAATAGAGCGCCACCGGCAGCCAGACCAGACCGGCGCCGACCGCGGGCAGCAGCGACAGGAACGCCATCACCACGCCCCACAGCAGCGCGCCGTTGACGCCGAGGATATAGAACATCACGCCGCCGAGCGCGCCCTGGATCAGCGCGATCAGCATGTTGCCCTTGACGGTCGCGCGGATCACGACCGTGAACTTGCGCAGCAACTGGCTTTCCTGCTCGACCGACAGCGGCACGGCCCTCCGGATACGCGCCGCCAGCAGATCGCCGTCGCGGAGCAGGAAGAACAGCAGATAGACCATCACGCCCAGGTTGATGACGATCTCGACCGTTCCCTGACCGATGCCGATGGCCTGTCCCGCGAGATACTGACTGCCGCGCATCAACACGGCGGAAAGCCGTTCCTGAAGGTCGGAGAGGTTGCCGATGCTGAATCGCTCCAGCACCCCGCTGATCCAGGCCGGCGGCTCCGCCAGAACCTGTTTGAGATACTGAAGCATGTCCAGATTGCCGGACTCGATCCGGAGGAACATCGCCCGGGCTTCCTGCGCCAGCGCCGCGCCGATCAGCGAGATCGGAAGGATCACCATGGTGACGATGATCGCGACCGTCGTCAGCGCGGCCAGATTGCGGCGGAAGCCGAACGCGCGGTTCAGTTGCCGGTACAGCGGCGCGAACAGGATCGCGATCACCACGCCCCACAGCACTGCGCTGTACAGCGGCAGCAAGATCCAGCCGAAGCCGATCGAGGCTACCAACAGCAGCAAGATGAAGAACCTGTTCTCCGAGGCGCGCATCCGAAAACTCCCTGGAGCATGATTCCGAAAACTGGCCGCCGGCCTTCGGAAACGATCATGCTCGAACAACAAGCCCGAGCAGCACGACGATTCGAAGATCGTTCGTCCTGCTCCAGCGCATTCCCGGTTCTGATCGAATCAGAACCGAAGCTCCAGACTATTGTGGTGGCGCGTCTTCTTCACGCAAACCGCTAGCCGCTTCGCGCGAAAACGCGCGACGTCGGCGGAGCCAAACGTTCGAATCGGTCGATCGCTCCGCCGATCGTCGCAATGCCCGTCAGGGTTGATACATTCTCGTTCCTGCAACGAGAAGTCCAGTGCTGCTAGTTCCGCGACGCTCGAGAACTGACGACTTTCAACGTTTGGCGCAGCATGGCGGCATCCAGAGGAATTCGTCCAGGTAGACGTACGAGCAACAAAATTAACGCTGCGAAAAGTTCCATGCCGCACCTTCCGTTGTAACTAGGTCGAAATCGGGACGACGCAGTCCCGGGTCGGTCGGTCGAGCGAAGCTGCGTCCCCTCGCTCGTCGGAATTGACGCATCATCACCCGGGCGCCCAAATCGGCAGGAATATCGATCATGTTCGCAAAGCTCTCCATTCGCGCCAAGATCACGGCGCTTGTCGCGGCTCTTCTGATTGCCATGACCGGCCTCGGCGGGCTCGGGATTCTCAAGGTGCGGTCGATGAACTTTGCGGCGCTCGACCTCGCCACCAACTGGCTGCCGACAATCCGGACTCTCGGCGAGCTGAGGTACAGCGTCCTCAGCTACCGAGCGACCCTCCGCGATCACCTGATCAACACGACGGCTGAAGGCATGGCCGTCGTCGAAAACAGGATCGAGGCCCTCGATGAGGTCATCAAGAAGAATCAGAAGACCTACGAGCTGCTGATCACTTCGCCCGAAGAACGGCAGCTTTACGAAGCCTGGGTCGGCGAGTGGACGAAATACAAGCCCGTGGCGATGAAAGTCCTCGAAGCGTCGCGCAAGAGCATCGGGAAGACTTCCGACGAGGCGATCGACCTGCTCTTCAAGCAGGCGA
>Ga0335397_10002949_pt1 | contig 23051 bp, 16 predicted proteins | sample MAT04_FD_205740 | JGI IMG/M metagenome (GOLD analysis project Ga0335397, IMG submission 205740) | Freshwater microbial communities from Lake Fryxell liftoff mats and glacier meltwater in Antarctica - MAT-04 (spades assembly) (version 2) ... | reverse complement strand
ACTTCAAGCATCACTTCAGCATTGCCAAACTTAAGTTCTAAACCGCCCGTCTGCTCTTTAGTGATGATGCCTTTTTCATAGCATTCCATTGCAAAGGAAATCGTGGCTCCGCAGGCGATGGTATCCACCGCGTATTCATTGCAAATTTGATTTGCCAGCGAAACCGCCGCGAGATTATCAATGCCGCAGTACGAGCCGAATGTGCCGAGCGTTTCATATTCGGGGCCGCCGTATCTTGGATCAACTTTATAAGGTCCGTCTTTGATCTCCACCACGCGCTTGCATTTCACCACGCACGCATAGCAGGTATCGCGTTGCTTCAAAATGGTTTCCGCCATCTTCTCGCCACTGAGCGGCTCACAATTTTCAAACTGACCTTCGTTATAGTTGCGAGTCGGCAGTGTGCCAATGGTATTGTTGAACATTACCACCACCGCAGTTCCAAATTTGGCGGTCCCTTCCACATCGCCATTGTCAGGGAGAATCTTCAATCCATTGCGGTTCAACGCAGTTAAAGATTTCTGATCAGCCAACTGCATTTTCCTTGTGCCGCGTACCACAATAGCCTTCAAATTCTTCGAAGCCATTACCAATCCCATGCCTGTGCGTCCGTTGTGGCGGTTGGACATTGAAACCAGCGTCGAGAACAGCACGCCGTTTTCCGCGCCAATGCCGTGCTGCAAAATTTCCGCTTTCGGGTCAACTTCTTTATGCATAATGTCGTCCACTTCCCCCGAGAGTTTGCCCATTAAATGCGCGGCATCGCGCAGCTCAGGCTTGCCTTCGATGATCGCAAGATACACTGGCTTGGGCGATTTGCCTTTGACTACAATCCCATCAAAGCCGGCAAATTTCAACTCGGCAGGGAAAAATCCGCCGCTTTGCGAATCGCCAATGCCGCCGCTGATCGGAGATTTGGCATTCACATTCAAACGGCTCTGACCCGAAATCGCCGCGCCTGTTGTTACTCCCGCCATCAAAGTTAGGATATTTTCAGGGCTAAGCGCATCCGCACCTTTGGGCATATCGCGCAGGATGTAATGCATTCCCATCGCGCTTCCGCCAAGATACTTGCGGTAGAAAGCCTCCTGCGGCTCCTCCACCGTCAACGCGCCTTTTGTCAAATCTACGTGCAGGATCTTACCGATATAACCGTTGGGCATTTCATCCTCCAGATTAGGATTTATGAATTTTTTTAATTATACAATTGCAGATAACTTATGACAACTGAACTTTTCCGAAAGCAACAGGCAAGCGACCCTTAACCAATTTTTCCCATATTAAGTTTACCGCTTCTTTCCCATCTGATAATTGGTTCTGTTTCAAGGGGCACAATCTTCCCGTACCATCCAAAAAACGGGATGTGTAAATATCAAAAGTTTACACATCCCGTTTACTCGATCACTCACGAACAGCAGTTGCTATTCCTCTTCCGCTGACTGTTCAAACGGATCGACATCAGGGACACCGGGTTTGTAAATCTTGCGAATTGGGAAGTACAACACAGCGCCCACAGCCATCAAAGCCAGCGACACGCCAACCGAACCCCAGCCTGCTTCGACAATCTGGCTGTAAAAGGCGATCAGGATGATGCCCGCCAAACTGACTGAAGCGACGACCAAGCCGACCATTCCGCCTGGAACACGATCACGCGGGCGGTCTGGTTCAGTACGGCGCAAGACCCACAGGGCAGCGATTTCAGCCAACACCACCAGCAATTGCAGGAACACATCGGCAACCACCAGAAACTCGAAGGCATTGGTGGCAAATATAGTGTAAATAACACTCACCACAAGGATGGCAACATAGGGCGAGCCATGTTTGGGGTGAACCTTGACCATCCAGCGCGGGAACATGCCGTCTTCAGCCAAAGCAAACGGCACACGGCTGCCACCCAGGCTGTTACCAATGAACAGCCCAGTCATCGAAAGCACCGCTGAAATGGTCAAAATCGTCACCATAAATAATGCCAAAGGAGAATTGGCGTCACCGGTAATTTTGGCGGCGATCACTTGTCCAATTTGCGGGAATTCCCAGCCAGTGGCATCCGAACCAGACGAGACGCCCCAACCATCAATTTGCTCGGCAGAGACGCCATATCCTTCGACATCGGCTGCAATACCGACTTCCTCGTCACTAGCCTCAATGCCCCACATGGCATAACGACCATCTTCGCCAGCGCCGCCATACAGAGAACCTAGCACAGGCAGAGCATAGGTCAAAATTGCAAGAACAAGCACAATCGCCATCGCGCGTGGATAGGTTTTGCGCGGATTAACTACTTCATCGCCAGCGGCAGACGGCAATTCCCAGCCCATGTAGTTCCACATTACTACAAACAAACCAGTGCTAAAGGCAGCAGTGAGCGAGCCAAAGTTGATATTTTCTCCCCCAGGCAGGAACGGCAATGACGGTGTTACACCTGACCTAAACCAGGCGTAGAATCCCAAGATAGCCAAAAGAATCAGCGGGATAATCATAAATACGCCAAGTGTGTTAGTGAAGATACCTGTGGCGCGTGAGCCGCGAATCTGCAGCCAGGCAACGAACCAAATCATAACCACTGCCACCAGCCACTGCAAAAAGCCAGCCGAAAGCTCATACCCAAAGAGAGTGGCTCCGGTATCCAACGCTGGAATAAAGGCGCTCAAGTACAACGCGGCAAACACCGGATAGATGGATACGTCCAACCAGGCAACCACCCAGTTGTTCCAGCCTGCAAGGAAACCAGCAAACGGACCAAAGGCACGTTTGATCCAGTGATAATATCCGCCCTGGGCAGGCATCATCGTTTGAAGTTCTTGCACAATCAATAGATTGGGCAAACTGAATATGATGGGCGTCAACGCAATCAGCAAGAGCGCCAAGCCGGGACCAGCATACCCGACAAGCGGTTCAATACCAAATGACCCACCGCAGACTGTGAAATAGATCAAGCCTGTGAGTGGAATCAAAGTAAGTCCGCGCGTTAGTTTCTTTGCCTCCCGTTGGATAGTTGCATCACCACTTCCATTACTTTGTGACATCTTCTTGCTCCTCCATTTTTCCTTTGAGATTTTTTAAACTACCCCCTGTCCATCCTTTGGGTACGGGCAGGGGGAAATTCAACAAAGTTAGGCGGTTACATTTCTTTTATGCCATACGGAAAGCCATAATCAGCCATCTTTTCCATGAAAGGCTCAGGCGGGAAAGCCTCAGGGCCAAGAACGCCTACGCCTTTCCAACTACCACTCTGGAGCAAATCCATGCCGATGACAGCGTTGAAAGCAGTTTGCGCTACCACAGACTGGCATCCCCAAGCCTTCATACACTCGGCATTATCTGCCACCTGATAGAGATAGACCTGGCGATCCTTGCCATCTTTTTTGCCTTTGACCCATGTGCCAGCGCATGTTTTTCCAGACATTTTATCACCTAAATGGGCTGGGTCAGGAAGACATGCGGCTACAACATCACGCGGGGCAACTTGCACACCTTTGACAGTGATCTTTTCCTTGTTATCGAGTCCCAGCATGTGCAGGGTTTTTAGCACACCAATGAATTGGTCGCCAAGACCGTACTTGAAGGTGACACGTTTGGTCTTGACCCAGCGCGGCACAAGCAATACTTCCTCATGTTCCACATTGACCACTTCGGTGGGTCCGATTTCGGGGAAATCAAAAATTTCGGGTTCAGAGAAAGGAACAGTAGTGAACCAGCCCTTGCCTTCCTCCCAGATCACAGGCGGATTGAGACATTCTTCGATGGTTGTCCAGATCGAGAAATTGGGGGCAAATTCATAACCTGCAATCTCGATGTTTGCGCCATCGCGAACGCCAATCTCTTCGATCTCGTCAAAAAGGTGATCCTGGGCGTAGCGGGCAAATACATCAGCCATGCCAGGTTCAACTCCACAACCAACCAGCGCAAGCAACTTCTTCTTCTGCCAATCCTTGGCTTTCTTGAATTGATAGTCTCCCAGTTTTACGCCGGGTTTGTTGAACGGATCGGTTTTGTGCGGCGTGGAAAGGGTCATTGCCATGTCCATGTAGTTCACGCCCGCATCAAAGGCAGCATCGAAAATCTGCTCATTGAAAATGGGATCAACCGCATTCATGATCAAATCCACTTTGTATTTCTTCGCCAGCTTGACGATCTCCGACTTTTTACTTGCGTCTATGAATTCGACCGGGAATCTTTTAGGCTGGTGAAGTTTCTTCTGAACTTCCTTGGCGCGTTTGACGTTGTAATCTGCAAGCACCATTTGTTCCATCCAGGCGCGCGGCTTTGCAATTGCCGCAATCGCTTCCCCTACCCCACCAACACCAACGAGCAATACTTTCATGATTTATTCTCCATTTTGTTTTATAACCCGCGCATGTGCGAGTTAGAATGACATTTTTATAGGAGACAAACTCCAAAGGTTTGCCTAACCTGAATTCAATTTGTCTGGAAAAACGATATCACTTATCAAGCAAATGGATGACGAAAGAAATCTTGTATTTTTTATGTTCAAGGTGAAGAAAATATTTATCGAGGCAAGCCAGGCTTGAGATTAGGAAAGAAACGGGATATACATCCTAAAAATAAATTTCCTTGATAATCTTTAGGTGAATAAAAGACTCAGTCTCACGGATACCTTCCACTTTTGCCAGTTTCTCCGTGAGAAACTTGAGCAGGTCTTCATGGTCGCGGCAAAAGACTTCACAGATAATGTCGTAGCGGCCGCTGACGACCACAAGGTATACAACCTCGTCTATTTTGGATATTTCCTCGGCAACTTGCAGCATCTTAAGCCCGTCGGTATGGATGCCGATCAGGGCCATTGTGCGCATCCCCATCATCAGCGGATTTGTAACCGCAACTACCTTGAGATAGCCGAGTTCAACAAGGCGGTTATATCGCTGGCGGATCATGCCCGGCGAGACGTTGAGTTTCTCAGCGATCTGGGCAAAAGCTTCCCTGCCATCTTTTTGCATGGCTTCAATAATGTATTGGTCTATGGTGTCAAGTCGTCCAGGCTGTCCAGTACCGATTACGCTTTCCATTGGTTTATTTTATTCCTTTTTGGTATTATAGTCAACATTATTATGACAATTAGTCATTATTTATAGAATATTATGCAAAACGGTTATTTTTCAAAACCCGCAATTCAAGGGTTGGCGGGTGCCTGCTGTCCCTTTTTTACTTCGTCCCAGATATCTTGATACAGCCAGGTTGCCTCACCTACATCGGTAATACGATGTCCATTTTTAATGGCGTCAATGGGGATGTTGGTGATCGGGGATGCCATATAAGCATCGTAAATGGCGTCCAGTGTTGTTTCATTCCCAGATACATCCATAACTTTCATTTGATTATCTTTGGCAAAATCCAACGCGGCTTGATTTGGATTGATATACGGCCAATCGCGGAGGATCATCCAAAATATATTGCCCTGGTTGATGTAGTTCAGCCAGGCGTAAGCGGCATCGGGGTGCGGCGCGTCCTTGAGCATGGCCCAGTTATCCTGCCAGAGGATCGCCCCTTCGGACGGGTAAACATATTGAATATTCGGGTTTCCCTGTTGGGCAAGAAAGGCCTCGCCAGTCCATGTCATGCCAAGGTCAACCGCGCCTGCAAGCAGAATCGTTTGCGGACTGTCGCTATCGAACACCTTGATGTTTGGAACAAGTTCAGTCAATTTATTCCTGGCATCTTCAAGTTGACCAATATCTGTTGTGTTGACATCGTAGCCAAGTGTCAGCAAAGTTATGCCGATCACCGCGCGCGAATCGTCCAGAAAGATCAGGCGGCTGGCATATTCAGGGTTCCAAAGATCAGCCCAGGATCGTGGAATATTTTTGACCGTGCCTGTATTCACAACAATCGCGTCTGTGCCGATCAAATACGGAATCGTATACCTGTTGCCCGGGTCAAATTCAAAATCAAGGTAATTCGGGTTGAAGTTTTTCAACACAGGCAATTTGGCATGGTCGAGTTCCTGCAAGAGGCCATGACGCGTCATTAGTGCGGCAATGTAATCGGTGGGCTGAACAAGGTCATAATTTGAACCGCCCTCGGAAATTCGGGCATACATATCTTCATCGTTGGAATATCCATCGCGATTAACTTTAACCCCATAGACCAATTCAAAACATTCGACCATCTCGATTGGGATGTATTCCGTCCACACAAAGAGGTTAAGTTCGGTGGAAGCCACCTGCTCCAGCGGGAATTCTGGGGCGGGGCAGGCATATCCATTTGATGAGACCCTGGGGGCATCTGTCACAGTTTCAGTCGCTGTAATCAGGGGGCTGTCACATGCAGCCAATATCAGGCTTGCAATGACAAGAACCCCCAACTCTTTTAATGATTTGTTTTTGTTCATCACTTCCTCCATCGGTGAAAGCCGCTGGCAATGCCATTTACAAAATCTGTGCGTCCGATAATTTCACTATTACAGAATATAAACCAAAAATACAATCTGTGTTGTATTTTAAATTAAATACCTGTGGAGCGGCATACGCTCCACAGGTAAAAAACAGAGACATTTGCTATTTCTATACTTAGAGTGTTTTGGACACAACCTCAACCGCTTCGGACAGGCTGCTGAGACCCTGATTGATTTCATCGTAGGTGATGACCAACGGCGGCTCAATGCGGATGGTCTGGGCGCTGGTGAGGGCCCCAGCCACAAGAACGCCGCGCTTGAATACTTCCGCTGCCACCTGCCCGCCAATTTCGGGGGTCTGGAAATGTTGACCGATGAGCAAGCCTTTGCCGGTGACTTTATCGTACACCTTCGGATATTTCGCCGCCAATTCCTGCACTCTGGGCATGATGTAATCGCCCTTTTCTTTTGCCACATCCCACAGTTTTTCACGCACGGTGACGTTGATCGCGGCAATGGCAGCCGAACAAGCCAGCGCACCGCCGCCAGTGGTGGTGGTTTGCAGGAATGGATTCGGGTACATGAAAGGCTTGAAGATCTCTTCGGTGGTGATGACCGAGCAGATGGGCATCACGCCGCCGCCCAGTGACTTGGCAACCGCGATGATGTCGGGGACAACATCCCAATGATCCACGCCCCATAACTTGCCCGTGCGCCCCAAGCCAGTCTGCACTTCATCGGCGATGAGCAGGGTTCCGTGTTTCTTCGTGGCTTCGCGGATGCGGGGCCAGAAGTCATCGGGTGGAACAATCGCACCCGCCTCACCCTGAATCGGTTCCATCAGCACGGCAGCCACGCCGACGCCGATCTTCTCGCAGATTTCGAGTTGCTGCTCGACTGCGGCTGCATCACCAAACGGGACATGATAAACGGGTCCGCCATAAAGCACGCCGGGCGGAACGCGATAATCTGCCTTGCCAAGCATCGAAAGCGCGCCCATCGTCTTGCCATGGAATGCTTTGACCGCCACGATGAAGGCGGGTTTCTGGGTATAAACTTTGGCGAACTTGATTGCGGCTTCGATGGCTTCAGTACCACTGGCGCCAAACCAGGCATATTTCAAATCGCCGGGGGTGATGTCTGCCATCATTTTGGCGAGGACACCGCGCAGGGGGTCGATCAATTCCTGGCTGGGCATGGGAGTGCGTAAAAGTTGCGACTGCACCGCTGCCACCACTTCGGGGTGACTCCAACCCAAATCCATCATGCCGAAGCCGCCTAGGAAGTCAATGAACTTGCGTCCCAGCACATCCTCGAAGGTCGCGCCGTGTCCCGTCCATTCGGTGGCTGCCCACTGCCCGGACTGGGTCACTGATTTGCGATAATCAAGCCAGCCCTTGTTGAAATACTCGGCAAAATTTGTCATGGATTCTTCGATAATCCACTTGCCGAGTTCTTCAGGGGGTTGCTCTGGCTTTTTGATGATTTCCAGCCATTTTTGGGCGTATTCTTGCGCTGCATTCAAATTTTGAGGCATATCTTTCTCCTTTGGGTTAGACCCTAAAGGTTTCACAAACCTTTAGGGTCTTTCTTTCTTAATTCTTATCGTATTCTTCAGGGCGCAACTTGCGGAGCGCATCCTTGATGGGCAGAATGCCGTAGAAGTGAAGCGGGTTGGTATCGAACAGCTTGCCGTCCACGTCGGTAATAGGCATGGGCGGATCCTGTTTCTGGGTCGCCAGCGAGACTATTATGATCATGGCAATGGAAATCAGGAAGGCAGGCAGGGAGGCAATGGAAACCGCATCCCAGAAAGCGCAGTCCATGCTAACAGCACGGTCAGCCAACAAGCTCAAGTCACCGCCAGAGCAGACGATGGCAGTCGAGTCGCCACCCAAGCCAAATTGGTACGCCACCCAGGTGAGGATCACCCAACTACCCCAGCCGCCCAAGACAGACGCCACAGCGCCGTAGCCATTAGTCTTCTTCCAATACATGCCAAAGATGAACGGTGTGACAAGCCCCACCAGAAGCAGAGTCCACGCCACAACACCCAGTTCATAAATGATCGAGGCAGAGACAGCAATGACGATGCCGATGGCGCCGTTGATGCCGACCATGATGCGTGTCCATTTGACCTCTTCCTTACCCTCCAGTTTCCTGCCAAATAACGGGAACAGGTTTTGGGTAACCACTGAAGCGCCTGCCAACAATGAACTGTCTGCCGTACTCATTAACGCCGACGCCAGCGCTGCCATAAAAATGGCAGTCAAGACAGGCGGGACATAAAGCAATGCCGCGCCAACCAATACACCGTCAGGGTTCGCAAATCCGGGGTTAAGTTTGAACATCATAATGCCGATCAATGGCGACATGATGCCGAAGAACAGGTACAACGCGCCAGCCATGTAGGTGCCCCAGACAGCGGTGGATTCATTGCGGGCAGACATGGAGCGCTGGAACAAATCCTGGGTGGGAATGGAACCAAGACCAACCGAAAGCCATGCCGCGATCCAGTACATCCAGCCCATCGAGCCGAAGTAGCCCAAATAACCAGCCGTACCCTGCATATCGGGCAGAAGAGTAAACGGCTTGGGGTTGTACAGGGTTTCGGTAATGCTCACCATTCCGTCCCAACCACCCACCTGGTAAAGAACATAGCCAAAAATCAACGCCATGCCACCAGCAGTGAAAAACATCTGGATGAAGTCGAGCAGGGTATCAGCCAGCATACCGCCAAGCATGGTGTAGCCAGAGACCCAGACTGCAATAAGGATCATCCCCACTTCAATCGGCACGCTGGGGAAAAGGGCATTGACAATTGTGCCAGCCGCCACCATCTGCGCGCCCGTCCACACGAAGTAGGTCATCAATTGGGCAATGGAAGCCAATACGGTCATCCATTTTCCATAGCGCCGTACAAAGAAATCCACCACCGTCAGATAGCGGGCACGACGCATCAGGCGGGTGAAGAAGAAGCCTGAAATGAAGAGACAAGCTGCTGCTCCAAATGGGTCAAAAATCACGCCCTGGAAGCCATACTGGAAGCCAGTGGAGGACGCCCCCATCAACGTCTCAGCGGCAAACCAGGTTGCCATCACCGACGCGCCGATCATGTAGATGGGCAGCTTGCGCCCAGCCACAATATAGTCAGCGGCATTGGTAACTTTAGTTGAAGCCCAAATGCCGACCCCCATACGCACAGCAAAAAAGCCGACAATGAAAGTTACGATCAACCATATGTACGGATAACCTGACAGATCCATCTTCAATCTCCTTTTGTGATATCCCGCTTTGGCGGGAAAAAATAAGCAGGGATGCAGCGATGCTGCATCCCTACAAAAAGCCTAGAACTTCCTGCTCCAATCTTTGGGCCAGCGTTCGATTACGATCTTGGTTTGGGTGAAAAACTCGATGGCGTGCTTGCCCTGTCCATGCAGGTCACCGAAGAAACTGTTCTTCCAACCGCTGAACGGGAAGAATGCCATCGGCGCAGCCACGCCAATGTTGATGCCGATATTGCCGGCATCCGCCTCGTTGCGGAACTTACGCGCCGCCGAACCGTCACGGGTAAAGATGGAACCCATATTGCCGTACTCACCCTCATTCATAATCTTGATTGCGTCTTCCACCGTATTGCAGCTCATGATTCCCAGCACGGGTCCGAAAACCTCGGTGGTGGCGATGATGCCCTTGACCGGGGTATCCACCAAAATGGTTGGCTTGATGAAGTTGCCTTTCTCGTACCCGGGGATGACCGCGTTGCGACCATCGACCAGCATCTCTGCGCCTTCACCCAAGCCTTGCTGGATTAAGCCCTCGATGCGGATTTTGTCCTGCGGAGTGATGACGGGACCCATTTGCACCTCGGGCTGGATTCCGTATCCTGTGACTCTTTTCGACGCTGCTTCAGCAAAAGCGGGAATGAAGGTCTTGCCCGCGTCACCGATCATGATGGCTGTGGAAGCTGCCAGACAACGTTGACCTGAACAGCCGAAGGCGCTGTCCATCATAATGGCAGTGGTGGTATCCACATCTGCATCAGGTAGGATCAGCACCGGATTCTTTGCTCCGCCTGCCGCAGAGACGCGTTTGCCGTTGGCTGTTCCGCGGCTGTAAACGTGTTTGGCAACCTCAGTCGAACCAACGAAGCTGATCGACCTGATCAACGGGTGATCGAGCATGCCGTTCACGGTATCCGCACCGCCATGCACCATGTTGACTACACCGGCCGGGAAACCGGCTTCTTCCAACAGCTTGAATAATTTGACCATCGTGATCGGCACGCGGCTGGACGGCTTGACCACAACCGTATTTCCGGTGGCAACCGCGTACGGAAGAAACCAGAAGGCGATCATGGCGGGGAAGTTGAAAGGCGAGATAATGCCCGCCACGCCCAACGGCTGGCGGATCATGAACTCGTCAATGCCAGGCGCCACATCTTCGACCACGTCGCCCATCATCAGCATCGGAGTTCCGCAAGCGACTTCGACATTTTCAATTGCGCGGCGCATCTCGCCGCGTGACTCTTCCAATACCTTGCCGTGTTCCAAAGTGATACTGCGAGCCAGGTCTTCGAAGTTGGCTTCCAACAAATTCTTCAAGGCAAAGAGATATTGGATGCGCTTTGTGACCGGAACCTTGCGCCAGTCTTGAAACGCCTTGTGCGCTGATTGAACGGCTTCATCCAATTCAGCCGCTGAAGAGACAGGGACTTTCGCCAGGATTTCGGCAGTCGCCGGGTCTGGCACTTCGCGGAATTTCCCTGATGCAGACGCCACCCATTTTCCATTAATATAATTTTGCAGAACTATTTGTTCACTCATGTTTTTCTCCAATATTTTTTCATTGCTTTTCCAAAGTCTGGAGACTTTGGAGTCCGACAATATTTTTATTTCACAGCGGCATCCGCAACTTCCAATGCCTTCTCGACAATCGCCAAGCCTTCATCAATTTGTTCCTTGGTGATGCATAACGGCGGGACGACAAAGAGCATACTGCCCATATTGTTTGCCATGATGAAGGTAAACAATCCATTCGCGCGCAGAGATTTTCCCACATCCGCCATCACACTAGCCGGCATGATTTCCTTGCTCTCGCGATTGGACACCAATTCGAGGGTCGAGAATAAGCCGATGTAGCGTACATCGCCGACCGAGACATGGCGCGTCTTGATGGCTTCCAACTTCTCACCCAGATGTTTGCCCACCACTCTGGCATTTTCGATCAGTTTTTCATCCTCGTAAACTTGGATGGTTGCCAACGCGGCGGCGCAAGCCAGAGCGTGACCGTTGTAGGTTAGCCCTGCATAAAGATATTTATCCTCGAAAAATTGTGCGATTTTATCCGAGACGATCACTGCGCCGAGTGGGATGTATCCGCTGGTGATGCCTTTCGCAGTGGTGATGATGTCCGGGGTGACGTTCCAGTTGTCCACGGCGAACCATTCGCCGGTGCGTCCCCAGCCGCTCATCACTTCGTCAGAAATAAGCAGGATGCCGTACTTGTCGCAAATCTCGCGCACACGCGGCCAGTAATCATCCGGCGGGACGATGAGTCCGTTGGAGCCGACCACGCCTTCCATGATGATGGCGGCGATTTTATCGGGACCTTCATATTTGATGACTTCTTCCAAATGCGAAATACACTCGCGCTTGCAAGATTCAGGTTTCTGTCCAAACGGACAGCGATAGCAAAACGGGTCGAGAAAATGCACGCCGCCCGGCATGACCGGCTCAACAGCCAGACGACGATAATCACCGGTCAAGGCAAGCGAGCCATGCGTCGCGCCGTGATAGGAACGGTAACGAGCTAGAATTTTATGCCGTCCGGTATAGAAGCGGGCAATCTTGATCGCGTTTTCGTTGGCCTCCGAGCCGCCCAGCGTATAGAAAGTTTTCTTGAGATTCCCAGGCGTCACTTCAGACAGTTTTTTGCCGAGCAACCCGCGCACGTCGGTGGCATTGCCGGGATGGACAAAGCATAATTTTCCGGCTTGATCCTGAATGGCTTTGACCACCTTCGGGTGCTGGTGCCCGATATTGGTATTCATCAACTGCGACGAAAAATCAATATAGCGCTTTCCGTCGGTGTCCCAGAAATAAATCCCTTCCGCCCTTTCAACGGGGATGGGGGATGCCTGTCCCTGCACCGACCAGGAAAAGAAGGTGTATTCCTTGCTCAGATCAACGATTTCTTTTGCTGTAAGTTTATTTGTCATTTTTACTCCTTGCTTAAAAGTTGAAGGTCAAAGGTCGAAAGTCAGATTGACTTTCGACCTTTGATTATTTCTTTACTTCCTTCACGATCTCGGCATAGACTCCAAGCGTTTCATCAACATCTGCGTCGCTGTGTTCGTAGCACATGAACCAGGGTTCACGCGAATCGTAATCGGGCATGACGCCGCGCTTGATTGCTTTTTCCGCCAACGACAAATAAAGGTCATGATCGCTCACGGACCAATCACGCTGACAACTGACTGTCTCGATCCCAAGCGAGAAGGAGAACATGGCGGGATAGCCGGTAAATACAGCGGGGATGTCGTTCTCGATAAAGATTTCCTTCAAGCCATCCATGAGTCTTTGTCCGCGCTTTTCGATGGTTTTCAAGATCGGCTTCGATTTCAACAAACTCAATGTTGCGTACGCGGCGGCAACTCCGGGTTTGTTGTTGGTGTACGTCCCGCCTTGCGCCACACCCTGCCCGATAATGGACATGATCTCTTTTTTACCGCCAAACGCCGCCACAGGGTAACCATTGCCCAAGGCTTTTGCGTACGTTGCCAGGTCGGGTTTGATGCCGTAGTATTCCTGTGCGCCGCCATTCGCAATGCGGAAACCGGTCTTGACTTCATCCAGGATAAAGACGCATCCATGTTCTTCGGTCTGTTTGCGGATGAGTTGGAGAAATCCATCCTGCGGATTAATGGCCGCGCAATTACCCTGACACGGTTCGGTGATCACAGCGGCAATTTGGTCGCCATAGGAACGCATAACGCGCTCGAAACCGTCAAAGTCATTGAACGGAAGTGTGATGATAAATTCGCGCATGGACTTCGGAATACCAGATGAAGCCGGCACCGGAATCGGGCTGCGACGGTTGCCATACGCCTCTGCTGGCGCATAGGTTGACCACAACGTATGGTCATGAAAACCATGATAATTGCCTTCAAATTTTAGAATGAGATCGCGCCCGGTATACGCGCGCGCCACACGAATGGCATGCATGGTGGCTTCTGTGCCAGAACAGGCGAAGCGCACCATTTCAACTGCGGGAGCCATCTCAACGATCATCTCTGCGACCGCCACTTCCAATTCCCCGGTCATTGCGAACAATACGCCCTTTTGAATTTCTTCAATTACTTTTTGATCCACCTCATCATAGGCATGTCCCAAAATGATTGGTCCAAAAGCCATGCGATAATCAATATATTTTTTACCGTCAACATCCCACAAATATGCGCCTTTTGCTTTATCAACGTAAGGTGTTATGCCTTCCCCCCAAAACCGAAAATTGGAATTCACGCCCAATGGCAATACTTTTAACGCACGCTGTTGCAGTGATTGTGTTTTCGAGCCAAACATATATTCTCTCCTTTTGGACTAATCAGATGTTGAATGTGTTTCGCTATTTCCACTCTCTTTTGCAATGATTTCCGGTACCCTCCACTGGTATACATCTTTAAGAACAATCGGCACGATGGATGTAGTCGTTTTGCGAACCCCCGCTATTTTGCGAACTACTTCCGTTACAAAATAATATATCTCCGCCGTGTCTTTTGCGACTACCTGAATGCTAACGTCATTTTGACCAATCCCACAGGCAACATAAGTTACATTCTCAAATGCAACGAGCTTCTTCGCAACTTCGAGAACTTTATCCGCCTCCACCTCAAGCCAAACATCCGCTTTAATTGTATACCCAAGCGCTTCGGGGCTAACCACGGCACTGATTTGAATTACCCCCCCATTTATCATCCGCTCAATCCGATACCGAATTAAACGTTCAGAGATGTCTCCCACGCGGCGGGACATTTCTGAAGCAGGCATACGTCCATCTTCAAGTAGTAAATTGACAATTTTTATATCTATTTTGTCGAATTCATACATAATTTGTCCATTTTATTTCCGAAAGTTACAAACCAACTATATCTTATGATGTTTTAATCGTCAAGAGAAGGACAAAAAAACCGCCGCTCAAGGCGGCGGTTGACTCTGCAAATAAAAAACTGCTCAGGGTGTCAGTTGATATAAACTAAATCTTTGATCTTTGAAGACGAGTAAAACAGTGTCGGGATTCTTTTCCCGAAATTCTGGAAGCCAGGCTGGCTCGCCGCGAATAAGCAAATATTCAACATGATTTGCTTTGAGCCGCGCAAGCCGCTCTTCAGGCGGAACATTATCCCCCACCACAGATTTCCATATTTTTGTTTGCTCACCGCCAGTCTGCACGCGAAAGACGAGCGGAACAAACTTAAGCGTCAGGCTGGGAATGACGGTGTTGACAGTTGCATCCGGCGCTCCAATGATGATCGGCGAATCGACCACCTCCATCTCATTCATAAGTTTGGCTGTGCTGACATAATTGGAGTACACATCAACCAGGTCAATATTTGTGGAAGCGAGATTCCCCGCCGACCACGGGCGGACATAGACAACCAGGGCGATCAACGCGACCGATATGGAAATATAAAAAGCAGGTTGAATCCATTGTTTCCATTGTTCAACAAGTTTTACTTTTTGTGTCAGTTCAAAAACAGTCCAGGCTAAAAAGGCAAACGCCAGACCAAATGGCATCAGCCAGGTAAGACGCCAAAGTTGAAAAGGTGTGGTGAAAGTACCAACAATCCAGCCTGTATAGGGGAACATACTCACCCCCAGTACGAGAAAAGCAGCAAGTATATAGCGCGCTGACTTATGCCGCCAAAAGAAAAAGAGGCTGAGGATCACTGCAATTAGACTCACTTCATAAGGCAGTCCACGAGTTAGATAATGCGAGATGCCATAAAACTGGGTACCTTCGATCATGTCAATTCGGCGGACGCCAAGGCGCGCGAATTCGTCATTTTCAGCTACATCTTTGAGCGAGAAACTGAGAGTCTGGGAGTACTCCCCGCCGCCAAAGCGGAAAGTGTAAGGAATCAAAACGACTGCGGCTAATACGCCGATCATGGCAATGTATTTCCAGCGGACATTTTTATCCAACAGGGTCGGCAATCCGTATACACCGACGATCATGCAAGTCATGCCAAATTGGATCGGGTGCGTAAAGACCATTGCCAATGCCGTCATCCCGACCAGGATCAACTTACGCGCTGTGGGCTTTTCCAAATATTCGACCACAAGCAGGATCAAAATGATTGAGACCACAAATGCCGCAGCCACCTTGTCTTCTGTGAGGCGTTGGAAGAAGAGATTGCCAGGCTGATTCCACTTCGTGAGGCGCATGAGACTGAATCCCTGGGCGAGGATGGCAAGCCCGGCAGCGGCGCGCGGGAGGTTGAGAGTCCGCCCGAGGGAGTAAATGCCGAGGAAGGAGAAACAGGCCAGGGCGGCGGGAAGATACGCCCCCGTCACGATCAGACCATCCACTTTGCTCAGATCAGAAATCATCGCTTCGACCAAAGGCCAATAGGCGATCCAAAAACGGGGGATTTCCAAACGATTCAGAGCGGCGGGAAATTGAAAGTTTAGCGCGCTGGCATGTTGATAATAATAAAGCAGGGCGTTGTAGGTAAATGCGTCGTCGTGGATCATTGGAGGTTGGGCAAGGCTGGCAAAATAAATTGCGCCGCCGGTTGCCAGAAGAAGCGAAACGATCTCCCACCATGTAAACTTTTCAGATTGAAAAGTAACTTTGACATTCTGCACAAAAAAGAGAAGAATGATTACCGCGCCCCAAAGAGAAAAGCCCCAACGAATAAATGTGAAGTTCAATTGAAGCAGACGCGCAAGAACTCCGAGCAGACCCGTGACAAAGATCGAGACAATAAAACCGCCGAGCAAAGCTCGCGGTGAAAAATTTTTATCTTCGCTGATATACAAAAAGGTGATTGAGCCTGGGATAAGATAAAGAAGCAATCCAAAAATAAAACGCGGAATGGCGGCGCCCTCAAACCATGCCTGCCAGGGGAACAGTGAAAGAAAAAGCCAGACAAGAATAGCGGCGATAACAAAATACAATTTATTTTTCGACATGATTTTTCCTGAGAACAAAGATACTAGCCAATTATACTTGTTTCGATTATTATCTTTTCGCGCTTTTTTTGAGCGCAAGTTTCTTATGGAGCCACGAATGCCTACTGAAAAAAAAGTAACGCCGCGTATTTCCGTGATCATCCCTGCACTCAACGAGGGATTTGTCATCGGGAATGTGGTGAAGAAAATCCAAGCGGTGGTCAACACACTGGACGAAAACCACGAGATCATCGTCGTTGACGATGGCTCGACAGATGACACCGCGCAAAATGCGCGCGATGCGGGGGCAATCGTGCTCCAACATCCATATAATATTGGAAATGGCGCATCTGTAAAAACAGGGATTCGCCATGCGCGCGGAAAAATCCTCGTCACCATCGACGGCGATGGTCAGCATGACCCAAACGATATTCTCAAACTGGTGGAGCGGATCGGTCCCTACGACATGGTGGTCGGAAGCCGCAACAACGAGTCGGATACTGCCGCGCATCGCGACGCGGCCAACATGATCTTCAATTCCCTGGCGACCTATATTTCGGGGCGCAAGATCGAAGACCTGACCTCGGGCTTTCGCGCAGTCAAAGCGCACATTGCGCGTCAGTTTGTTTATCTTTTGCCAAACAAATTTTCATATCCAACCACGATTACGCTTTCAGTTGTCCGCGCGGGATATAGTTTGGGATATGAGTCGATCAAATTTGCGGGGCGCGACAAACAAACCAAGAGCAAGATCAAGCCGCTGCAAGATGGTTTGCGGTTTTTGATGATTATTTTGAAGATCGCAGTTTTCTATGCGCCGCTTAAAATCTTCGTACCGCTGAGTATTGTCATTTTCCTGCTCGGCGTCAGTTACGGCTTGATGCGCATCTTCGTGCTCGAAGCGCCGTACGGACAAACCTCCGCCCTGCTGATGTCGACTGCCGTGCTGACCTTTTTGGTGGGGCTGGTTTCGGAGCAGATCGCGCAGTTACGCTTTGACCGCAGCGAATCCAACAGCCCGATCAACGAAGACGAATGAAAGACACCCAGCCAATTCTGATCATTTCCACCGGGCGCACAGGGACGATATTTTTCTCGCGCCTCTTTGCAGATTTATATCCGACGCTTGCAGCTTCCTATCACGAACGTGGAAACTCGCGCCCGATGCAGATTCTCACCAACCTGCATTTTTCACACCTCTTCCCCAAAAGCGGATTAAAAGCCGCGTGGAAATTATTCAAAGGCGGAGAAATCGAAGCCTGCGAAAAGCAATTTCACATCGACGCAAACTGCTTCCTGTACGGGCTTGCTCCGCTTGCACCGGAACTGTATCCAAACTTAAAGGTTCTGCACATCGTCCGCGACCCGCGTTCCTATGTGACTTCGCATTTGAATTTCTCGCGTCAAAAAGGGACAAGTTTCATCGCGAATTATTTTGTCCCATTTTGGCAGCCTAATCCGTTTCTCGTCGGCGAACTGCCGTTGAGCAGGGCTTTTGGTTTTACGCGATTTGAAAAATATTGCTGGATCTGGAATTTCAAGAACCGCGTGATGGAAGGTCTGGAAAATTCCGCCACACCTTATTTACGGGTGAGGTTTGAAGATTTATTCAACACGGATAATCCCGAAGATTTGTTCGGCAAAATCACAGACTTCCTCGGCTTGCCGCGTATGACAGGAATCCACAAGCGCTTCCGTCAGCCTGAAAACACCTCCGCCAAAACAAACTTCCCCGAATGGACTGAATGGACGCCGCAGCAAGCTGCCCAACTCGATTCACTGTGCGGCAAACGTATGGCAAGCTATGGGTATGGCGGAGAAAATCAGTGGAAAGAAAAAATGCAGAATGTAGAATACGGAATGCAGGATATTTAATCCTTATTCCTATTTACCGAATTACCCGCCCATGAAAAAAAAACAAACCATCATCTACATTGTCAGCGCGATTCTTTCTGTTGCGCTTCTTGCCTACCTGCTCATCAATCTTGATTGGGAAATTCTGCGCGGCGCTTTCTCTGATATCCACTGGGGCTGGCTGGCGCTAGCCCTGCTGGCGTATCTGGTCAACATCCTTTTGCGGGCTTTGCGCTTCACCAACCTCATCTATTCGCGCCCAGTGAAATGGCTGGAACTCATCCCCATCTCTGCACTGCACAATATTTTGATGTATCTTCTGCCTGCCAAAACAGGCGACGTGACCTACGTTTTCATTGCAAAAGACAGGCTGGATTTATCTCTCACCGAAGGGACAGCCACCCTTTTCGCGGCACGCTTCTACGACTTTTCAGTTGTGGCGCTGTTTCTGATGGTTTTGCTTCCGCTTTCAAAAGATAAAATTCCCGGCTGGATATTTCTGCCCGCTATCATTTTCTGTGGTGTAATTTTGGTCGGGACACTTGGAATTATAGCCTTCCTGAAATTCAGCAAACCCACTCTGGAGTCGGTCAGCTCGCTGACCGAGCCTCAGAAGCAAGCTTCTCTGCTCCAAAAAATTCGCGTCGCGTGGCACAAATTCATCGCGGGCTTGCGCGAGATTCAAGAGCACGGCGCACACGGCAAGGTCGCGCTAATCACAGCGGGGATTTGGCTGTGCGTCTATTCCAATTTTTATTTTGCGGCAAAGAGCATGGGATTGCCCGTTGCGTTTTATCACATCGCGATCATTTCAATGGTAATGATTCCGCTCAGCCTGCTTCCCCTGCAAGGCTTCGCCAATATCGGCACGCACGAAGTCGGCTGGACTTCGGTGCTGGTGGCGTTCAATTATCCCTACAAAACTGCGCTCGCCATTGCGGCTGGCTCGCACTTTGTTTTACTTTTATCCGTGCTCATCGGCGGCGGGCTGGCTTTTCTTGGGTCGCAATTTCTTCTTACTCAGGGTAAAAAATAAAAATTTGAGAGAATATGTCCATGACCACACTTCAGCTTGCTGATATTCAAGAAAACCCCAGGATCATAAAAGCAAAAGAAATTCAGATCGAGTTTCCAGCCACGCCTGTCAAATATTATCGGCATGGCTGGCAGTCGTGGTCACTGGCTGCGTGGACAGATCCAAGCCCGATCCCGGTGCAGATGCCTGTGATCTTTCATCCGTTGCAAGTGGATGCACAGCATGTTTACAAAAAATATCTAAACGGCTCATGGCTGGGCGCAATTGAGTTCGAGGATGAAAACATTCTTTTGCTTGGCGCGCTTGCCACAGACGCGAACGTGTCCCTCGTCCAGAATCAATTGTCAGGGCAGAGTGAAGCGGATGAGATCGAGTGGTTCATTGCCTATGGGCAGGAAAATGTCATCTTTGCAGAATATTCCGAACAGTTGGGAAATCGCCTTGGAAAAACAAAAAAAATCAACGCGCCGCGCGTCTGGTGTTCGTGGTACAGCCTGTATTATGCAATCGATGAACCGATCCTGCATAAAATTTTCAAAGAACTTGGCGACCTGCCTTTTGATGTTCTACAAGTGGACGATGGCTGGCAGATGGATATTGGCGACTGGGAGGTAAACCGAAAATTTCCATCCGGCATGAAGGCGCTGGCAGACAAGATCAAGTCCACAGGACGCAGGGCAGGGTTGTGGCTCGCGCCATTAATTGCAACGCAATCGTCAAAACTTTTCCGCAACGCGAAGCATGCAGATTGGTTTTTACGCAATGAGAGTGGGAAACTCGTCTCGGCAGGATTCAACTGGGGCGAGCATTTATACGCGCTCGACACGACGCATCCTGACGTAACCCTATGGCTGGTTGCGCTCATGAAGCAGGTCCGCGCCTGGGGTTTTGACTATCTCAAGCTGGACTTTTTATACGGCGGCGCGTTGAAGGGCAAGCGATTCAAAGACATGCCGCGTGAAGCCGCGTACCGCGAATGCCTGCAAACCCTGCGCGAAGCAATGGGCGTGGATGCCTTCTTCCTGACCTGTGGCACGCCCATCCTGCCTGCCATTGGTATGTGCGACGCCATGCGCATCGGACCCGACGTTGCCCATTATTGGGAAAAATATCGTGACGCATACCTGCTTTACAATCCCACCATCCCGGGGGTAAAGAATGCCATTCGCACAGTCCTTCATCGCGTATGGCTGAAACCCTTGCTGCACATTGACCCTGACGTGGCATATTTTGAATCAAAGGAAAACCAGTTAACACAGGAACAGAGAATTTTCCTGCAAGACCTTGCATATATCTGTGAGTTCAAAGCGACCTCAGACCTGCCGCAATGGATGACAACTGACGAACTTGATCAATTACGTTCCTTCCTGAAAACAAATCCAAAGATCGAACGAACAGACCGCTATACCTTCCACATTGACGATCGTATGGTGGATTTTACATCTGTAATTTCGATGCCCAAGGTTCCCGAAGGATTAATCGCGCTATGGGGTAGATGCCTGGGCTGGCTGGCAGACAGGTATTTCATCCTGCGAATGTATAAAACTTTGAACCTTGGGAAGTTACGGAAGAGAAGATCAAATTTATAACTCATCTTATATGATGTCATTCTGAGCGGAGCGAAGAATCTCGGATTTCAAAAGGTAGAGACCCTTCGCTTCGCTCAGGGAATCAAGGTCAGATACTTAAGGTGAATTTATAATGAAAGCTCAAAGAGAAAATAACCCATGATTAAAATTCCATTCTCCGACGTTCAAGAAAAATCAAAAATCATAAAAGCAAAAGAAATACAAGTTGAACTTCCATCGAAGCCTGTGCGGTTTTATCGTCACGGCTGGCAGTCGTGGACTCTCACAACATGGGTCGATCCCAACGAGCCAATCTCCCCGATCTCCGCGCATCAAACTCGCGCAAAGGATGAAGACACGCCCTATGCATTCAGCGACCACCCCATCAGCGCATGGGTCGGCGCGGCAGAAATGGACAATGGGCAAATCATTCTGCTCGGCGCGCTGGACCTAAGCGGACGAATCGAACTGATTGGGAATGAAATGCGCGGCTTTTACGAGGACGGTCACGAGGGCGGCTGGATGATCGCCGTGGGCACGGAAAACGAAGTCTTCAAAAATTACTCTGCCGAGTTGGGGAAAATATACGGCTTTATCAAATCGAATCCGCCGCGTGTGTGGTGCTCGTGGTACAGCTTGTATAACACCATCAACGAACAGGTCATTGACAGGGTGATCCGCGAAATGGGCAGCCTGCCCTTCGACGTAATTCAACTCGATGACGGCTGGCAAATCTCCCTCGGCGAGTGGGACGCAAACAAAAAGTTCCCATCTGGCATGAGCGCCATTGCCGACAAAATCCGCAAAACGGACCGCACCGCGGGGCTCTGGCTGTCACCATTTATCACGCCACGCAATGGAAGGTTTGCAAGAGAACATGCGGACTGGCTCCTGCGCGATGACGCGGGCAAACCCGTCTATGCAGGGATCGGCTGGAGCGGGGAATTGTACGCGCTGGATAGTTCCCATCCTGAAATGCTGGACTGGCTCGACAGGACAATCCGCAAAGTGGTTGGCTGGGGATTCAACTATCTCAAACTCGATTTTTTGTACGCCGCCGCCATTCCTGGCAAACGCAAGCGGGACATTCCCCGCGAAACCGCCTATCGTGAAGCCATGCAGGTTATCCGCAACGCTGCCGGCCGGGATGCATATATCCTCGCCTGTGGCGCGCCAGTTTTTCCTGTGCTTGGAATTTGCGACGGGATTCGCGTTGGTCCGGATGTTGCGCCGTTCTGGTTGAGCAAGCCGCTCAGTGTCTGGATCAACAACCCAAACAACCCCGGCACCCAAAATGGGATCCGCACATCGCTGCACCGCCTGTGGCTCAAGGAGTTGATCCACATCGACCCAGACGTGGCATACTTCCGCTCACGCCATAACCAGATGACAGATGAGCAAAATCGGTTATTGCGCGACCTCGTCCGCCTGACGAATTTCAAAGCCACATCCGACCTGCCGCAATGGTTGAACCCCGCCGAACGGGAAGCCCTGCGCGCATTTCTCGAAGAACAGCCAAAGGTCGAACAACTTTCGCGTTACCAATTCAAAATTGATGGTCGTGAAGTGGATTTTTCCTCGATCATGCCCCTGCCCAAACCTGTTCAATTCCCGCCGCAACTCGCAATGTACACAGGCATGGCACAAATGGGACTGCACGAGTTACTTCCTGGAATTGTCGAATCACTAAAAGCAAAATTTACTTCCCGTTAATCTCATATCTAAAAAACTCAGGAATGCTCGCGTTATGGGCGGACTTCCTGAGTTGGCTGGGAGACAGACATTTCGTGTTGAAAATTTTCAATATGTTGGATGATGTGAAGTTCAAGAAGCGAAGGGCAGGGTTGTAAAACAGTCCGCGTGAGACCCAAAACAGGGCAGGTTTCATGGTTTGCCCCGATGATTACTCCTTTGCGGGCTGCCATTTTAGCTGGTAGGCGTACTTGGTCACTCGGTAGACACACTTTGTGGCTCGGTAGGCGTACTTGGTCATTCGGTAGACACACTTGGTGGATCGGTAGGCGTACTTGGTGTCTCAGTAGGAATACGGGTCTTTGGGACTTTGC
>Ga0335397_10002943_pt1 | contig 23082 bp, 20 predicted proteins | sample MAT04_FD_205740 | JGI IMG/M metagenome (GOLD analysis project Ga0335397, IMG submission 205740) | Freshwater microbial communities from Lake Fryxell liftoff mats and glacier meltwater in Antarctica - MAT-04 (spades assembly) (version 2) ... | reverse complement strand
AACAACGCGGACGAGCCGGGTTCGCCACACGCCCATCGCTCTGGGTACGGAAACTGTACCCGCCTCGTCCCTACCATCGCAAAGTCGAGACACTGGCGGCGAACTTGTGAAACGGTCATCTAGTGGAGGCTGAGCGGATGTTCGGCGTTTCCCTGGGGCTGAGCCTGGCGCACGAACAACTCGGGAAGGACCCATCCGAAGCGCGACCTCAACCGCAGGCCACGTGGGAGTTCAGTGCTCTGGCACGGCAGGCGCTGAATCGAAACGACCCTGCAATGGCGATCCGATACTGTCGATCGGCACTCGAACTGGAGCCTCTCGGGCTGGTCCCGAATTTCTATTTCGGGGTCTGTGCCATGCGACAGAACAACTTCGAGCATGCGGTTCGCGCGTTCTCGTTCTGCGTGGGGCAGACTCCCTGTGCGGAATGCTTCTTGCTTCGGGGGCAAGCGTTCGTCGGCCTCGGTGATGACGAGAGTGCTCTCAAGGATTTCAATCTTGCCGTGAAACTGAATCCAGAGCTTGGCATCACCTACCAGCACCGTGGGAACTTGTATCGCAAACTGGGGCGAACCGCTGAGGCCGAGCATGATCTAAAACTGGCAAAGATCCTCGGCGAATAGACGCGTTTATCTCAGTTCCAGGCGAGCAGAAGTTCGAACTTACCATCAGCGTGAATCGCCGGTATCCTATACCCCATTGTCCTGTGCCCCATTCCCGGATGAGAGCGCCGTACGGCATTCTTGTCACATGCGCGGTAGGTCCCCCGTCATGTCAAGCAATCCCGGGATTGTGAACCTGGTCGACACTCCCCCAAATGTGGGAGTTCAGGCAGCGGCCGATCCGGTGTTTGGTCTTCCTCAGCAAGATGGTTCGCTGGGCAAACTCGGGCACTACAAGATTCTCAAGCAGCTTGGTTGCGGTGGGATGGGAGCGGTTTACCTTGCTCAAGATGAAGGACTGGAACGTCGACTTGCGCTCAAGGTCATGTTGCCCAGCGCCGCCTCGGATCCGATGTCCAAGGAACGATTCCTCCGTGAAGCGCGTGCCTCCGCAGCCGTCAAGCATGATAACGTCGTCACCATCTATCAGGTCGGTGAAGACCGTGGTATCCCGTTCATTGCAATGGAGTACCTCGCTGGAACCCCCCTCGACCACTTCCTCGCACGGAAGGGCCGGCTCACGATTCCGCAGGCCTTGCGTGTCGGGCTGGAAGCGGCCGAGGGCCTCGCGGCTGCTCACACACTCGGGATGATCCACCGGGATATCAAGCCCGCAAACATCTGGCTCGAGGCCCCCCGCGGCCGAATCAAGATTCTCGACTTCGGGATCGCACGCAAAATCATCGAGCAACCCGGCCTGGGCCTGACCAATGCCGGGACAGTCGTTGGCACGCCGGGCTATATGTCCCCGGAGCAGGCCCGCGGCAAGCAACTCGATCCCCGTTCGGATCTCTTCAGTTTGGGGGTTGTCCTCTATCAACTCACCACGGGTCGGATGCCGTTCGAGGGCGAAAGCGTCCTCGCGGTGCTGACCGCGCTTGCGGTGGATGATCCCATTCCGGTTCGGAGCCTGAACCCCGAGGTCCCGCCGCAATTTGAAGCGCTCATTCACCGGATGCTTGCGAAGCGACCCGACAGCCGCCCACCATCAGCATTGACCGTGGCCGCCGAACTCCACCAGATCGCGAACGGAGCGCCGATTCCGGTTGCCACAGCCGTCCAGCAGACGGTTCCGCAAGTGATCTATGTCCCGATCGCGGTGACGAGCCAGGAATCCTTCAACCCCACCGAGTTCGACGGCTTGGGCGACGACGCGACGGAAGCCGTCTCCGAACGCGAACTCGCGCCCGCAGCGGACCGCAGCGGAAAGGGCTTGTGGATCGCGGTCGGTGGAGGATTGTTGTTCGCCGTGGTCGCGGTTGCGGGCACCATCATCGCACTCGAGAAACCGACTAAACCTGCCGATCCACCCGATCCAAGTCCGTCCATCAGGCCGATCGGTGGATCACGAAAGGTCGATCCTCCACCGAGGGTTGAATCGAAGCTCGACCCGTCGCCGACTGGTCGTGGTCTGCGGTTTGCCCCGGAGCAGTCCGTGGTGATCCCGGGGCTGATTATCCCGGAGGAATCTCCATACACACTGGAAGGTTTCGTCACGGTTGATGAGTCATTCAAGATCACATCACCGGTGTTCGGCACCAAGTACCGACTCTGGGCGGTCATCTCGGACGGGAACCAGGGGCTTCACTGGGAAGGCTTTGCCGGCATGAAAGGCCCCGATTCCAAGGCGATCGAAGTTCGCCTGGACGGGGCAGCCGCGACCCGGGGCCGTCGAACGCACATCGCTCTGGTGCGTTCCCGCACGGATGTCCGGCTGTTCGTTGACGGGAAACGGATCGACACCAAGCCGTTGAATGGGTCACTGGCAGGGGGTGGATTGGTCTCGATGGGTGGCGAGAAGTTCGCCGGAATCATCGACGAATTCCGCGTGTCTGATTCGGCTCGATACGACATCGATTTCACCCCTCCCAAACTGATCCCGGAACGAGAGACGCTGGCGTTGTACCTCTTCGATGAAGGGCAAGGCAACACGCTGAGAGACATCAGCGGCCACGGCCGGGACTGCAACATCGGCGCAACGCGATGGGCAAGTCCGACGAACGAGCCGATCCGCCCACTCACCAACATTGAACTGAACAGAATTCTGCCGAAGCATCTCCTGGGGCACCTGACCAATGAATCGGTCTCCGACCAGGAAATGAGGTCCTTGCGGGCCGTGAAAATCGACTTCTTCGATATCGGCCTGCTGGATGACATCGGGTTCGAGAAACTGAGTCTGTTGCCATGGGCTTCAGGAATGCGTGGCCTCGATATCCGAAGGCCCGATCACCCGCTCGCGCCAGTAGTGACCGACGCAGGGTTGGCTCACATCACGGCGTTCAAGAACATGCACCAACTCAAGCTGACGCGATCGAACGTATCGGATGCGGGTTTGAAACCACTCGCTTCCCTCGCCAGCCTGAAAGTGCTTCATCTGAACGGAACTCGAATCACGAGCAAAGCCGCGACCGCTCTTGGTGAGTTACGCACACTCGGCACGCTGGATATTAGCAACACTGCGTTTGGCGACGACGGGCTGAAGGGGCTTACACCGTTGACGGAACTTGGTGACCTGCGATTGGAAAACACTCCCGTGACCGACGAGGGGCTTACTCACCTTCACGGGCTGAATAACCTCAAGAGCGTGAACGTGAAGGGAACGAAGGTGACCGCGGAAGGGGTAAAAAAGCTGGAAGTAGCGATACCAGGACTCAAGGTGCAAAGCGATATCACGCCGTGATCCACGCTCATGCAGGCAGCTTGGCAGCATTCTTCGCGGCCCGCAACTTCTCAACGAACGATTTGGGATGCCAGACCCCCTTCAGGCGAAGAACCCGGTCGCCTGCTTGCAATTCCACGTACCCGACCCCGAGTTGGCGTGCGAGCCACCCGCCACCGATCACGATGGGGTCGAGTGTTTCGAGTCGCAACGGTGTGACCGGATAGTACAGAGGTCCAAAGTCCACGAACACTGCTTGATCAGTAATGCGGTAGGTGAAGGTCACGCAGCGGTAGAGGAATACAACAAGTACTGCAGGCCACACCCCCCACGCGATTGCGAATGTCGCCCAGCCGCCGAGTTGAACCGCCAGGGCCGAGATGTCGTCGAGATACCACTGCCCCGTCCATAGTAGTAACGAGATGAACGCGACGACGACAATCAAGGGTGCCATCGCGCGGGGATGATACCCGACCCAGAGATGGTCACTCAGAGATGGATCATCAGTCGGCGAACATTGGGGCATTCAAAGTTCCAATTGTATCTAATAACTGCGATCTGATAGAACGCCTCGGACTTGTGGTATCCCGGTAATATTGATTCATCAGCACCACAATTGTGAGAACCCAATTAGACTCGTTCGTTTCACCACACGCTCTGTCAGGCAAAACGTGAGAGAATTCTTCACATCAGGAGATAATCAATCTACAATAATCCCCACTGTGTGAAAATTGCCCACCTACGTGTCTAACATGCCGATAGCTGCCTATCGCCGGGGCGATTCATCATCCCATCCTCATCTGGAACTGGTAACTGCATGAACTATCTCAATCATCGCCGCCAGAATCTCATCCAAAACCTCAAGAAATCGTCAGCCGATGCATTTCTCGCGACCACTCCCGTGAATGTGACGTACCTCACTGGTTTCACCGGTGATTCGAGCTTCTATTTCGGGAACGCGAAACACAGCATTGTGATTAGCGATACCCGGTTTGAGGAACAAATCAAGGAGGAGTGTGCGGGGCTTGATGCACACATCCGGAACCACAACAAGACCACCTACGAGGCGGCGGCTGAGGTTCTGAACAAGTCGGGTGCCAAGACGGTCGCTGTCGAAGAAGACCGGCTGACGCTTGGAGAGCTGGAGCAACTCAAGACGCTCGCTCCGAAGATCACATTTGTACCCGTCAGCGGTGTTGTCGAGAAGCAACGAACGATCAAGGATCCGGCCGAGGTCGATAACATTCGTGAGGCAGTGCGGGTTGCCGAGCGAGCATTCCGAATGTTCACGGCGACCATTCGCGAAGCCGATACCGAAAAGGAAATGGTCGATTCGCTGGAGTACTACATTCGCCGGGCTGGGGCGCGGGGTTCGTCGTTCCCGCCGATCGTTGCCGTGGGCGAACGCGGTGCGTTGCCTCATGCACCGCCCACAAGCAAACTCCTCGGCGACGGAACCAAGATCCTCGTCGACTGGGGCGCGGATATGCTCTACAAGTCGGACATCACCCGAACGCTTCGAAGCCCGTTCGGCACCTCCCCCACCCGACGGAACAAGTTCGAGCGCGTCGGCATCAAGTTCGAAGAGATCTACGACATCGTTCTGCAGGCCCAAAATGCAGCGCTTGCGGCGATCAAGCCTGGCGTGAAGGCGAAGGATGTGGACGCGGCCGCTCGCAAGGTCTTCAGTTCCGCGAAGCTGTCGAGCGCTCCCGATCTGAAGCTGGCGGACTATTTCACCCATGGCCTGGGGCACGGCATCGGGCTGGAAGTTCACGAGGCACCACGGATTCGCTCGAACTCCGAGGATGTGCTGGAAGCAGGGATGGTCGTTACCATCGAACCGGGCATCTACATCCCGGGATGGGGTGGCGTACGAATCGAGGACGATGTCCTGATCACGCTCAGCGGTGCGAGCCTGCTGACGAGCCTGCCGCGTGAGTTGATGTCCCTGGAAGGTTGAGTTCTTCCAGATTTCACACCGAGCACGCGAAGGATAAATACAAACCCAGAGTACCAGACAGTGGGCGGAGCGAGCCACAACGATGATCGAATGCCGAGATCTGACGAAGAAGTACAACGATCTGTTCGCCGTGGACCGACTGACGTTGAAGTTGGATCGCGGCGACGTGTACGGCTTCATCGGCCCGAACGGGTCCGGCAAGACGACCACGATGCGAATGCTCGCCACGCTCCTGAACCCCAGTTGGGGTGAGGCCACTGTCTGCGGGTTCTCGATCTACACCGGATCGAAGGACATTCGCCGTTCAATCGGCTACATGCCCGATTTCTTCGGCGTGTACGACGACATGAAGGTGACGGAGTACCTCGAGTTCTTCGCCGCCGCGTATCGCATCACTGGCCCTGAGCGCCGCAAGAAGGTCGATCAGGTTCTCGATCTGGTCGATCTGCAATACAAGCGGGACGCACTCGTTACCAGCCTGAGCCGCGGTATGACGCAGCGACTCGGGTTGGCTCGCGTGCTCCTCCACGAACCGCAAGTGTTGCTCCTCGACGAACCGGCGAGCGGTCTCGACCCGCGTGCCCGTATCGAGATGCGAGAGCTAATCAAAGAACTGCGGAAGATGAACAAGACGATCATGGTGTCGTCGCACATCCTCCCGGAACTGGCCGACATCTGCAATAAGATCGGCATCATCGAACGCGGCAAGCTGATCTTCAATGGCACCGTGGAAGCGGCGATCAAGCAAGTCCGCGGGAATTTCGTGTTCACCGTGTCCGTGGGTGGCGAGCGCACCGAGGAAGCCGCCAAGACGATTCGCGGGTACGCCGAAGTCGAATCGGTGAAGGCCGACGCGAAGACCGATTCGCTCGACGTGCGCCTGAAAGATGGCTGCGAGGACGGCACGTTCCTTCCGGACCGCCTCGTTCACGCAGGCTTCCGCCTCCGGGGCTTCAAGGAGAAGGAAGTGAACCTCGAGAACGTGTTCATGGAGATCACGAAGGGAATCACGAGCTAGAAGCCATTCCAGACCCGGGTGGAAGAAGCAAGGGGATCGCATGGCATCAGGTGTGCGGTTCTTGTCGTTTCCCCGCACGGAACCGCCTCCAAACTTCGTCGGCCAACTCGTCGCCGCATTCCGCCAGAATGAGGCGGCCGTCTCGACGGTTGCCCTCGACAAGGGTCTGGAGAGTGACGGGGTGCTCCGCATCCTCGCCCCTGCCCTGCAGGCGATCGGGTTTCACACGGAGTCAGGCAAGGCAGCGGGTGGCAAACTCGCCCGTCCGGTTTTCTTCGGCGAGGGCGGGGAACCGACACTCAGGTACGAGATCGACGGTTATCACGCTGAGTGGCGGTGTGGGCTTGAGGTCGAAGCCGGACGGGCCATACTCGGCAACGCAATCTTCCGAGACCTGTTCCAAGCGATGGTCATGGTGGACGTGGACCACCTGTGTTTGGCCGTACCGAACGTCTACAAGTACAAGAGCAAGGGTAAGCCCATGCTCAGCAGGTACTACGACAAAACGGTGTCCGTAGCCGACGCTCTCTACGGCCACAGCCGCGTGGTCATCCCCTATGGACTAACGGTAATCGGGTACTGACGGGTCACACGCCGAACCAGCGATGCAACTGATCGCGGCGGAATTTCGCGTTCTCGGGGTTTAAGCTCCCTGCGCCGCTGCTGCTGATCTGGGTCGTTCGCCGTCAGCCTTGCTCGCGCTGCGGGCTTGTCACGACTGCCGCCAACTCTCCCGGTTCCGCGATCACATAATCGGGGCGGCTCTCGCGAAGTAGCGTCTCGGCGTGGAAGCCCCACGTCGCGGCGACAACCGCCACACCCGCCTTCTTCGCCGCTTCCACGTCCCGCACCTCGTCGCCAACATACAGCACGTCCGACTTCTCCAACCGCTCGGCACGCATGATGCGCCGCAACGCCTTCCCCTTGCCGAAGAACTTCGGATAGCCCACCACGAACGAGAACAGTTCCTCCACACCGTTCGCACGTAGACAGCGGCGGATGTTGTCCTCCTTGTTCGACGACAGCACACCCAACCGCAATCCGCTCGCATGGAGCGCCGCGAGCGCGTCTGGCAATCCGGGGAACAGCTTCAGTTTGTCGGCTTCGCCGGCGGCAGCGATGTGGTATCGCCGGATGAGTCGGGGCAATCGCCACAGCGAGATGCCGTGGTGCTTGAGGAATTGCCGTGTGGGCATCGACCGCGCCGCGGCCAGGTCTTCGATCGGCTTGTAACCGAGTTCAGCCGCGATGCGGTTGTAGATGCCGACCGCCGCAGTGAGCGAGTTAGCGAGCGTTCCGTCGAAGTCGAAGATGACGAGTTTGACCGGCATGTGATTCTCCAGCGACGAATCATCGTAGCCGGTTCACACTGCCGAACGCGAGGGGAGTTTGCGGTCGATCATGCGGTGCCGAGAAGGTCATCCCAGCTGGTAGCGTCGAAAATGCGCTCCGCCATCCGTTCGAGTCGGAGTACGTCGGTGATTGCCGCGAGGGCGGCTTCCGTTCCTTCGGGAATCGCTCCGAACCGCTTCCGGCCTAGGATTAACAGCACCCGGTGAACCTCCTGCTGCGCACCTTGTGCGACGCCCTGAGCGACGCCCTGAGCGACGCCCTGAGCGACGCCCTGAGCGACGCCCTTTTTGAGAATCCACTGATAGGTTGTCGAATCTTCGAGGGTCATGCTGATGCTCCGATAGAGTTCGGCCGTTTGTTCCGGGGCGAGCCGCAAACCGCATAACACGAAGGTCGAACCGAGTAACTCCTTTGCCAACTTACCGTCCACGTCCGGCCGATGCAACCGTTCCGCGAACTGGGCCATCGCCGCCGGGTAGTTCGCAGCCGCCTCGTCGGTCAGCATTGCGAGCGGTGCCGTACCCGGACTCCCTTCCAACAGTGGAGCGAACGCCTCCTGCCATAACCGCACCACTGTGTAGCGGAACTCCAGGTATGCTTCCCCGTTCGCCCCGGTACGTGTGTACGTTCCGGTCATGTCCGTGGCGTTCGCCTTGGGTCGCAGAAGAAGCAAGACGCTGTGAACGGGGTGGGTATGACCGTGGCCGAGAAGCGTGTTGTATCGGAGCAGGTCGGCCGGAATTCCCAGGCGTGGGTTGGCTTCAAGTTCGAGGTGAATCCGCACTTCCGGTGGACCGATCAGGCGGAAGACTTTATCTGCCTGAACAGTGACCGAAAGATCGGTATCGAGGACTTCGGCTGGTCCGGCTGGGATACCAAGCCGCGCACAGAGGAACGTGACCCAGTCCTCGGGTCGGGAGTCGATCAGGCTGTTCAACGTCGCGTCGAACGGCTTGGCCATGTCCCAACTCCCGTCTCACCCCTTCTTCGGTGGCATCAGCACGCGTTCGATGAACGTCGTATCCACCTTCCCCTCGATGAACTCGGGCGTGTCGAAGATCGTCTTGTGAATCGGAATCGTTGTCTTGATCCCTTCCACCTTGAACTCGCGGAGAGCTCGCCGCATCACCGCGAGAGCCTCGGCGCGGGTTGGTTGATGGACGAGCAACTTCGCCACCATGCTGTCGTAGTTCGGCGGCACCTTGTAGCCGGTGATGACGTGCGAATCGAGCCGGATGCCGGGACCGCCCGGCGGTCGCCACGTCGTGACCGTTCCTGGACTTGGTCGGAAGTCGTTGGCCGGGTCTTCGGCGTTGATCCGCACCTCAATCGCGTGGCCCCGCTGCACAATATCCTTCTGCGAGTACCGCAGTTTCTCGCCGGCCGCGACGCGGATCTGTTCGCGGATCAGGTCCACACCTGTCACCAGTTCCGTGACCGGGTGCTCCACCTGGATGCGGGCGTTCACCTCGATGAAGTAATAGTTGTTGTCCTGATCCACGAGGAATTCGCAGGTGCCGGCGGAGTAGTAGCCTGCCTGCTTGGCCAGTCGCACGGCCGCTTCGCACATCCGCTCACGCACCTTCGCGGGCAAGTGCGGCGACGGCGATTCCTCGACCAACTTCTGGTGCCGACGCTGGAGGGAGCAGTCCCGCTCGTAGAGGTGAATCACGTTTCCGTGCTTGTCGCCAAGCAGTTGAACCTCGACGTGTCGCGGGCGATCGAGATACTTCTCGATGAAGACGCTGCCATCCTTGAACGCGGCCTCGGCCTCAGCTCGTGCGGCGCTGATGGCGGGGAGCAACCCGGCCTCGTCGCGAGCGACCCGCATCCCACGCCCACCGCCACCCGCGGCGGCCTTGATGAGCACCGGATATCCCGCAGCCTTGGCGAACCGAATCGCTTCCTCATCGGACTTGATCAGCCCCTCGCTGCCGGGAACTGTCGGCACCTTCGCGGCCCTGGCGACGGCCTTCGCCTTGTCCTTGTTCCCGAGTTTGTCCATTGCCTCGACGGGCGGCCCGATAAACTCGATCCCCGATTCCCGGCACTGCTCCGCGAACTTGCTGTTCTCGGAGAGGAACCCGTAGCCCGGGTGAATCGCCTGAGCGCCGGCCTTCTCGGCGGCAGCGATGAGGCGAGGTATCTTCAGATAGCTCTCGGCCGAGATTGGCGGGCCAATGCAAATGGCCTGATCCGCGAGTTCGAGGTACGGCGCTCCGCGATCCGCCTCGGAGTAGACGACCGCGACTTCGATATTGAGGTCGCGGCACGCCCGGATGACACGCAGGGCAATCTCGCCCCGGTTCGCGACGAGGATCTTGTTAAACATGAGTGGTCAGTAGTCAGTGGTCAGTATTCAGTCAAAGGCCGCACGCGCCCAATGGCACCGTGCCCGGTGTGATCGTGGTCACGGGGTCGGTTGACTGATCACTGACCACTGACCACTGACCACTCGTTAGGCTGGTTCGACCCGGAACAACACCTGGTTGAATTCGACAAAGTCGCCGTTGTTGACGCACACTTCCGCGATGCGGCCAGTAACCTCGGCCTTGATGTCGTTGTACAACTTCATCGCTTCAATCAGGCAGACAACGGTGTCGTGCTTCACCGTACCCCCTACCGAAACGTAATCTGGCAAACTCGGCTTCGGCTTGGAGTAGAACGTCCCGACCATCGGAGACTTGATCTCCAGCAGATTCCGCGTGGGTGCGGGTGCTGGAGCCGTCGCCGTCGGGCCGCTACTCGCGGGTGCCGGGTTCGGCGTGGGCGCGACGGGTGCTGGACCGGCCGGTGCCGCAACGTAACCAGCGGGAATCGCGGACCCCTTCCGGAGCCGAATCCGCTGGTCGCCTTCTTTTAACTCGACCTCGGCGAGATCGTGCTCCGTCATCAATTTCAACAGGTACTCGACCGTCTTCACGTCGAACGGTCGGGGCGTCTCCCGTTTATCGTCGTCGGCCACCGAGTAACCCCCAATGCAAGAACGCCCGGCTGGTAAGCCGGGGAGAGGAGTAGTCTACGTGTTGCGTGGAGCGGGGCCAAGATCGAGTTTCGTTTCAGGCCGAACTCGAACGATTACCTGACCGGCAGATACACCCGCACCCACGTTTCCTGTCGGCCCGTCCCCGGGATCGGGGTTCGCGGACCAGACCCCGGCAACTTCCGCAGCCACAGTCGCGATGCAGCCCCCGGACCGGAGAGCGCTTCCTCGGCCGGACTTCCCGCGGGAGTCGTCACACGGCCCACGAGGATCACCTCGTCGCGATTGTCGGGGTTCAGCCGCCAGCTCTGGTCGAGCCGCCGAAGCGAGGCATTTCGCGGAATCACACCCTCGCCGTGGCTCAGGGTACCCTCATGGAAGAGAACTCCCCATGGGGGGACTTCGCCGAACGCGGTTGTCGGACCGCCCGCTTGTGGGGTCACGACGCGTACCCGTCCCTTGCTGTCGGTGTAGTTCGGCGCCCTGCGAAGAAGCTCGTCGAGGCCGCCTTCCTTCTGAAGATACTGGGCTGCGGGCACGAGTTTATCCCACACCGGCCGCACGGCTTCACCTGGTCGAATCGTGCCTCCTGGCAGCGGATACGCCTGACCCGCGTAGAACAACACGCAGTCGGATAGCACCGGAGCGGGCAAGTTCAGCGTGAACGAACCGAACACCTTGGACGGGTCGCCCGGTGGGTGGATGAACTCGGATCGAGCAATCGCGGCAGGTGCGGTCGCGTCGAATCGGCCGCTCCAGTTCGCCCCGAACGACTTCGTGCCCCATACCTGCACCGGCACGTTCTCCAGTCCGTCGGCCACGGCTTCCGCATCGCTGTGGTACGAGTACTTTCGCCGCAGCAGGCTGGCTCGGCCGCCACGCGGGGCACCGACCCAGCTCACGGCCGTTCCGGGATCGGTCTCGCCCCAGCCTTCACCGGGGGTGACGCCGATGGTGTAAGTGTCGATGCGCGGGCTGAAGACCGTGAACCACGTCGTGCCGTAGACCCGACCCGATGCGGGGTCCACATCCACCACGTCAATCTTGTTGATCTTCAGCTCGCGGCCCTTGAGCGAGTACGCCGAGTAGTACGCCACAAGGCTGACGGTCAGCACGATGATCGGGAACGTGATCCACGTCAGTTCGAGTCGGCCGAGAATCCGCTTGAGGAAGTAGTATTCCACCGGCCCGATGAGCAGGATGTAGAGCACGATCAGCATCGCGACCCAGCCGAACGACACGACCGGCACGCCGCCGAATGTATCGATGTGCGTGCGAAGCGCGACCGTGGCCTCGTCCTCATCCTCCGTGAGCGTGCCAGCCGCGGGCCGGGCCTTGCCGTCGCCTCCGGACGCCCGATTCGCACCGCCCTCGTAGAGAACCCAGTCCCAGAACTCGGGCCGCGACGGGAACTCGGCGAACGGGGCACGATCGAGGTCGAACCCAACCACGGTGACCTTCCCAAGACCATACGCCCACTGTCCCGCGATAATGTCCTTCGCCGGGTTTGTTGGATCGGGAAGCGGGATCAGGACGCGGGCCGGGCGATCCGCCCTCGGAGCGAACATCGCGACCGGGAAGTTCGAGCCCTTTTGCCCGAGATCCTTGGTCATGGTGCTGGTCTGGCTCGCGGCGCGTGTCGGCCAGGAGAGGCGAATGATCCCTGGAGTGCGGGTCCCCTTCACCTCGAACGGAAGCAGATCGTGCAGGCTCGGGAGTTGCGACACCAGCCCGGCGTTGGCCCCCACGGTGACCACGAGGCGACCGCCGCGCCGCATCCATTCGAGGAGCGCCGCTCGCTTCGCCTTCTCGGCACCGCCGCTAGCCTCCCCGAACAGCTTGCGTAGGAAGTCGTCCGAGCCTGGGGCCGTGTTCAGGATCACGAGATCGGCGGCATCGTAGCCGATCCAGCGATCGGGCAACTGTGCGACATCGGTGATGGTAGTGAGTTCCACGCGCCCACCACGGAGTTCTGCCGATTGCTCGGGCACACCCGCAGGCTTGGGGAGATCGAACCCCGCGAAGGCTCCACCGATCGACAGCACCACATACGTCAGCGGTTCGCGAGGTCGCAGCGACCGCACCCGGAACGGCTCCGAGAGCGCCTTGCCATCCTTCGAGCGAACGGTGACGGTGATTTCGCCGACGCCAGCCGGGCGAACGTAGCCAACACACCCGACATCGACGGCCGCCAGCTTACCGACCGGAGCACCCGCGAGGTTCAGCGGAACCGCCAGCGTGGTGGCGACTTCATCCGGGTCCGCAGCTTCGACCACGAGTTCGGCCGGCTCCGCGATCGCGGTCCCGAGATCGAGGTCGATATACACGGGAGCCCAGCACGCGAACTTGGCGATATGCGCGGCCTGACCGGTTTCATCGCGGTCCGTGGCCTTGCCTCCCGGCGGCAAGCCAACGCGGGCGGCGGTGATCTTCACCGGGTAGTCGGCCGCGGTCGCCGGGTACGCGAGGAGCAGCGCCGCGAGGGTGATCCAGAATCGCGGGTGCGTCATCGGTGTTGAGGGTTTGATGAGGTGAAGGATGGGTTAGCGAGCCACGAGTCTGGTGAGCCACGGGGTTTATCCCCGTGGTCTTGGTCTTGTCCATCCACGGGGATGAACCCCGTGGCTCGCCCAGTTCTACGGTTTCGCGCTGCCGCAAACGCAGGGGCTGGCGTGGCACTTCGGGCAACCGCTGCCATACTTCCGGGCCATCGCGTCTTCCAGGTCTACGCCAGCGATGTTCGCGAGGGTCGCAAGCCAGGCCAGCACATCTGCGAATTCCAGCGCCAGGTTGTCCGGGTCGTTGCGATCGCGGAGCGAGGCCGAAAGCTCCCCGACCTCCTCCATGAACCACATGAAGGTACCTTCGACGCCACGCCGGGCGTCCTTCGCTCCGAAAAGCACGCGAATCCGTTCTTGTAACTCGGTGAGTGTCACGCTGAAGATTCTAGCACGATGAGCAAACCCCGGCCAATTCTCGTGCCGGGGCTTCTCGAAGAAACCGCGTCACGGCAGGATCACGACTTTGCCGTCGTTCGTCAGAATCAGGCTACTCAGGTCGGCTTCGGGAAGTCCCATCGGCAAGAACCGTGCGTTGTTGTCTCCGAAGAGAGCGCAGAAACCGTTGCTGAACACGCCGCCACCCAGTTTCGGAGACGAACCGGGGGTGAACGGCGCATCGGGCTTCGTCCAGATCACCGGGTCGTATGCCTCCGCGACGAACAGGGTGTTCGACGTACCATCGGAGATGGACGCCATTGAGGCACCGACCCCAGGCTTACCTGCGGCGAGGGGTTGTGCCGGCGGTGGCATCACCGTGTTGTTCCCGCTGAACGAGCGGTAGAAGGTGTAGCCGAACGTATCCGTTCGTGCGGGTGCGTAGAGCTTCGGCATCTTCGAGATCAGCCGCTTGTTGTGCTCGCTATCCCACGGCTCATCCAGGTGGAACTCCTGATAGAGCGCATTTTGCTCGATGAACGGCAGAATCGCGACTCGCCAGCTCAGGCCGATCTTGCCGCTCTTGTCCGCGATCCCGATCGGTAACCCCTGGTAGGTGTCGTGAAAATTGAGGAGCCCGAGGCCGATTTGCTTCAGGCTTTCCAGGTTCGCGGTGCGAATCGTGGCGACGGCTACGGTGTTCGCGAATAGTGGTTTCTGTGTCGGCGGGTTTGGCAGCGACGAATCGAGCGCCTGGGTGTTGGGAGTGCCAGTGTTGGGGTTGGAGTTCGGATTCCCCGGGGGTTTCGCAACCGGTCCGGGGACCGTATCGGGAACCGTGGGGGCCGACGCCTTCTTACACGCCGAGAACGCGAACAGAGTGGAGCAGATAAGAACGAAGCCGGAGAAGCGCTTCAACATCGGTGGAACCTCCGGAAGTAGATTGGGCACCGATCAGCGTATCAGCACGGGTCGCCTGTGTCATTTCTTCATGCGCCAACCCGCCCGGCATTCCAGTGGGTAATCGGTCAGCAGCGCATCGACTCCCGCGGCGCGGCCCTTGGCCCAGTTCGCCGGCTCATTCCCCATCACAAGGGTGCCCACCAGGAACACTCGCTTTCCCGCGTCGTGAATCTTCTTCACCTCTTCCTCCGTGGGAATGAACCGCACATAGACCCACGTCGCGGTCTTGTCCTCGATCGCCGTGGCGAGTTTCTCCGCGCTCGGGCAGAGCACCGCACACACCGCCGGATTCTTCACAGGATCGCGGCTCGCAGCGTGAAGTTTCGTCCGCACGGCCTCGCTCTCGATGGTGATGCCGATGAACACGAGTTGCTTCAGCACGCCGTACTTCTCGGCAAGCGCGACCACGTCTTCCTCACAATCGGGTTCCTTGAGATCGACCGCAATGAGGAGCGATGTCGCCTTGCGTGCCTTGAGCAGCGAGAAGAACTCTTCCAGCGCCGGCACCCGCTCACCGGTGAATACGGAGTCGAACTTCTTCCCGGCGTCGAGTTGGCGGACCTCACGATACGACAGGTCGCCGACTTTCCCTTTGCCATCGGTGGTGCGGTCGAGTGTCGGATCGTGAAGGCAGACGAGTTGCCCGTCGCGTGTGCGGCGAACATCAAGCTCGACACCGAGTCGCAGGTCGATGCAGGTGTTGAACGTGGCGAGCGTTTCTTCGGGGGCGTGTGTGGGGATCCCACGATGCCCAATCACGAGCGGATCGGCGGCCCGGGCGAGCGATGGGTGCAGAGCCAGTGTTCCGAGCACGAACGCGAGGGCGAACAGGACGCGAGGCATGGGGAGTTCCTCACAGTTTGATGAGTCTCAACCGGCGGCTGATCTCTTCCACGGGAATCACGTCGCCCTTGCCCGCACCGGGGCAGACTTCGCAGGTGTGTTCCCAGTCCTCGGGCGTGGCGACGTTGCTATCCCAGAATGGCCAGGTGCGGCACTGCGGTGGGCGAACCGAGTAGATGGTGCAACCCTTCTTGGTGTCCCAGAATGTGCAGTCGCCGTTGGAGCGTTCGCGAAGGGTGATTCGCCCGCGAGCCTTGCGGGAATACAGCTCTCGAACTTCGCGCAACGGCTGGCCGAGGAATGCCGCGATGGCGGCGAGTTCGTCTTCGGTGACCCACACATAGCCCGGGTCGCCCGTGCAGCACTTACCGCAGCGGGTACACTCGAACGCGAGTCCGTCGGCATACCAGGGTTCGTCGGGGGATTTCTTCTGCTCGCTCACATTCACCTCCGGGGATACAGAGGATTGTAGCCGGGTGCGAGTCGAAGACCCCTCGCAATGCCACGCGAGGCGAGCCACGGGGTTTATCCCCGTGGTGACTGACCTCTCCAAACACCACGGGGATAAACCCCGTGGCTCGCTGAGTCAGTTCGCTACCAGGACCGTGTACGTGTACTTGAACTTCTTCTCCTCGCCGCCCTTCATGGCCAGCGTCCAGTTCATCTCGTTCCGCTTGTTGATCGAGTACACGCCTTCTTCACGCAACTCCACCTTGGGTGCTCCCTCGGCACTCACCAGATCGCCCGAGAACTGGCGACGGATCACCATCGAGATCCCTTCCTTGCGGTGGTTGCTCACCGTGAGTTCGCCCTCGACGGTGCTCTTGCGGAACTGCCGACCGCCAATCCACACGAGATCGCGGCCCGTGTTCTCCTTGCCCGCGACTTCGTGTTCGGTGGCACGGGTGCGAACACTCAGCGCCTTCTCCACCTTCAGCACCATCTCTTCGCCAGGGTTCGTGAAGTAGCTCGTTCGCTGGCCGTTGAACTGGCCACCAGATGTCACCATCGCCGGAGCCGTGGTCATCGGGAACGCCAGCGGATTCTTGAACTTCAGCGCATCCCACGCATCGCCGTCGGTGCCCTCACTCGCATGGCCCCAATGGTTCCGGCTATCGGGCACGACCCATTCGACGATCCGCTCGTAGTCCGCTTTGCCCTTGGCGATGGTCAGCGCCAGGCTGTCGCCTTCCGCCATCGTGCGCTTCCCGATCGGCTGATAATGCAGATCGACACCCTCGCCTGTCGGGATCGCGCCGATGCTCGTGCTGATCGCGGAACGGCGTGGATTGCCAACCTGCTGCGTCATCACGGAATTGCTCAGCACGTCGATATCGCGGTGCATCCGGCTGCCGAGTTCGCTGAAGTATGTGCCCCAGTTCACGCCCGGTGCCAGCGGCGAGCGAACGTGCATGAATTCGACACTGGGGAATCCCGAGATGAGCCGCACTTCCGCGCCATCGAGGTTGGTGAGTTCGTTGCGAACGACCGCGTGTTGCTCCAGTGTGAGCGTCTTGGGGTCGGAAATGTCAATGCGGTAACTGGGTGCCCACGCCATGCCGTGGGTCAGGTAGCGCAGCGTCACTTTCGTCTCAGCTTTGTCCGTTTCGCCGAGCGTGAGCAACAGCCGTGGCTTACGGCGAGTTACCTTGTCGCCCGCGTCTTCGGCTTCGACCGCCTGGACATCCGCCGCATCAACATAAACGCGGCCCTTCGCGGTCTGCACGAGCAGGAATCGACCCGCCCCCACCGCTTCTTCACCCTTGCCGGGCTTCAGTTTCATCATGGTCCCGACGACAGGCGCGCGAGCCATGCCCTTGAGGTGAATGGTAACCTTCTTGCCCCCCAGGTCGGCCTGAAGGTTCCCCGTGCCCGCCTCGGCGACCGGAACCTCAACATCGCGCATTTTCACTTGTGTATCAACGCTGGCACCCGGGCTATCGACCCAGAAGGTGCCGTGTACCGGGTGCGGTACCTCGTCGAGAATGTAGGTTCCCGACTTGCCCAGAGTGACCTCGCACTTCACGATGGCAAGCCCGTTTTTGAACAGGTCTACACCGACAATTTTCCCCTTGGCCGACGTTTCATCCGCAGCTCGTGCCGGGACGTTGAACTGGAACAAGGTCAGCGTCAGACCGACCGCGACGAGTTGAATGGTCCTCATGAGAGGCTCCTTTCGTGAGATGTGCTAGGTCACCGGATTTCCCCGGCGAGAGACATGATAATCCGGTCGTGTAACAGCGGTGGGCGATGTTACAAACTTGAAATATCCGGGTGCATGCAAGGTGTGCCGCAGGAGCCAGCGCCGTGGTCTATTTCCTCGCTCCGAGGATCTTGTCGAACGCCAGTTTGAACTCGCGTGTCCCCGCCGCCTTCACCACCGCCGCATTCGCTTTCTGTAACAAGTCACGTTCGAGATCGGGCTTTGCCGCCAGAACGATTCGAACGATCAGGTCGCCGAACACCTTCGCCGCGTCGCCATCCAGCCCCGCCGTGTGATCGACGATCAACTCGTCGTGGAAGACGAGCGCCTCCGTTGCTCGAACCTGAAGGGTGATCTCGGGTATCGGCAGGAATCCCCCCTTCTTGTACTCCGTCTTGGTTGTCACGACGGCCTTCATGGTCACTGCCGCGGCGCAGTGGGCACGGGTCTCGCCGCCATAAAGTCGTGTGCCGTTACGCCAGAGTTGCTGCTCGAGTTTCACATCCACCCGTGGACACGCGATTGCAACAGTCGCCAGGATCTTGCCGTCCGCGGCAAATGTCAGTTCCGTGATCGCGAGCGAGAGTTTGGTCGGCTCGGGAATGCGAACCTCGACTCGTCGCCAGAGACCATCGTTCTGGAACTCCTGAACCGGCTCGGTCCAGAACCGCAACCCTTCGCGCTGCCGTTTGATGACGGTTACCGCTTTCTGGTGGCCCCAGTTCTGATTCGACTTTGTGAGCGGGTCGGGAACTTTCGGGACGAGCATGTCGCGAAGAATCTTTGCGACAATCCCCGCCTCGGGTGGGAGCGGCTTCTTCGCTTCGACACCTGGAACCGGCGGCCCAACCGGTTTTGGTGGTGGTGCCCCAAACGCAGTGGCGGCGAGCGATAACGCGAGGACAGACGCGACAACGTGCTTCACGGCCACCTCAGAACGGGTACGGAGCGCATCCGATGTACCTTCGGACGGCCGAAAGGACAACGCCGATTGCCGAGAAACTTGCGTGAGGTTGCGAGCGGATGGGTCGCGAATTTGATTGCCCCCTCAATTGACACCTCTGCGGATGATTTGGTTCGATCGGCACTTTCTCCACGGTTTTCGAGGACGAATTGGCCCGACGGTGCGTCATGACCTTCGGATGAGGGCTTCGCCTCATCCGACCCGAACCGAGGAGTCCGGAGATGACAGAGCCGCAACCGTGTGCGCGATGTGGTGCGGAGATTCCGGCGGAGCGACTGGAGGCGATCCCCGAGACGATCGTCTGCGTGAAATGTGCCCGTGAGATGGGCGGCAGCGAGTTCCGGATCGAGGTGATCGCGGAGAAGACGAGCAAGGAAGGGAGCCTGAAGAAGAACTACGGCGGCTACAGCACGCGGAAGGTCCGCAAGTCGCTCCGCCCGAAGGAGGAGTGATGTGACGGAAACACTGGGTCGGGGCAGCGACTCCGACCCGGTTGGCTGATCACGTCACTTCTTGACGAAGGAGGAGAGATCATACACGAGTACCTCGCCCTCTTCCGATACACTGACGACGGTCTTTCCATCTGCGGACACTGCGCGAACAATCCAACTGTATTTATCTTTACCCGGTGTATGACGGGGGAGAATCGCAAGCCCCTTTTTCTCTTTCCAGTCGTAGAGCAGGCAATCCCGATCCTTCAAACCGTAACCATTCGGTTTATCCGAGTATGCCACGAGAAGGCACAGGGTTCCCACCGGGAAGATTCCAATATTACTACCCGATAACCAGTCCGGAGGAATTGTCGCAATCATCTTGCCGGTCATCGAATCGAACACTCGGAATTTATCGAGTCTGGCCGAAAGGGTCGTGCCGTCTCGCGTCACTGAGAGATAGCTGCCCGAGCCTTGGTAAGGTTTGTTCGGGTCGCTTGGTTCGGGTTGGATGGTGCGAGCCAATTTTCCAGTGTCGAGGTCGTAACATTCGACCTCGAACTTCTTATTGGACATGAAAAGCCAGATCTCTTTTCCGTCTTTGGCGAGGAGTGCATCGGAGAAACGTCGGTCCGGCACCTCGAACTTATCCACCCTCTTGCCCTTAGCGATTTCCCAAGTCGTGATTGTTCCCTTTGTGTGCTTTTGAGAGTCGTAACTGTTTTGAGTGAGAACCAAGGTGTTCTCGTCTCGGAAGAACGCGTGTGAACAAACCTCGAAGAGGTTATCCACGACGACTTTTTTCGTCGTCACGTCGTACACTTTGTGCTCACTCGCGGAGTAGAGCAGGTTACCCGAAGGCGACAGTGTGAAGAACTCCGGGAACTTCATCTTGAACTCGGACAACAGCTTTGGCTCAGAACCGAGTTCCCAGACTTGGATTGCAACGCCTGAGTGCAAGATGGCTACACGCTTACCATCGGCTGAGACTTGCACTTTGGGGAAGTTATATTCACCCTTAAGTTGGAACTTCAACTGTGGCTTGAGCGTAGGAACGGTGAACGTTTGGGCGCTCGCTGGCGTCAACGTAATCATCCAGCCACTGGCAATAGCTAAAGCAAACCGTGATATCGAACGGTTCATGAACGTGTTCCTTGTGGGAAATCGACGCCAGTGATCGCAGCAGGAACAAGCAGCCATCCTACCACGCTCGATATCCCCGCGTAAGATTCGCGCCCGTCGCACGCTGAGGAGGGAGGCGAAACCATTTCGGCGCGGGGCGGGTACAATACTCCGCGTCGCCACGACTCACGAGGAACACCGGATGTCCCGCTTTCTGCTCGCTGCCTTCGCGATCATGGTCACAACCACCGGATTTGCGGCCGATGCCAAGCCCGAATCCATCATCGGCACCAAAGCCCCAACACCAACTCTCACCGCACTTGATGGCACCAGTACCAAGTTCGATACCGTGCGTGGGAAGTCCGCGACGGTTCTAGTGTTCGTGTCATTCGAGTGCCCCGTGTCGAATTCCTACGTCGCCGGGCTAAACGAACTCGCGAAGACACATGCCGACAAGGGCGTCGCGGTTGTGCTCGTCGCTCCGACGGAGGAACCACGCGAGGCCGTGGCGAAATCGGCCGCCGGCTACAAGCTGAGCGTGCCCGTGTTGCACGATCCGAAGAAGGAACTTGCCGCTGGCTTGAAGGCAATCTGCACGCCGGAAGCATTCCTTCTCGATGGCGAAGGTGTCGTCCGATATCGTGGCCGCATCGACGACGGCTACTCGGCCCGGTTGAAGCGGAACCCCGTCGTCACGTCGCACGAACTCGACGAGGCACTCGCCGCGGTTCTCGCCGGCAAGGCGGTTCGCACACCGGTTACGAAAGCGATCGGTTGCGAGATTGAACTGAACGCGAAGCCGGCGCCGAAGGGTGGTGCGGTCACGTTCTACAAGGATGTCGCTCCGATCCTGAACGCGAATTGTGTCGTCTGTCACCGCACGGGTGAAGTCGGGCCGTTCGCGCTCACAACCTTCGCACAGGCTCGCCGCTGGGCCACCGACATCAAGGAATACACGGGTAACAAGCAGATGCCGCCGTGGTCCGCGACCGGTGGCGTGGCCATGCAGGGCGAACGCAAGTTGACCGCGGCCGAGATCGCGACCCTTGCGGCGTGGGTCGATGCCGACACCCCGGAAGGCGACCCCAAGGATGCCCCGAAGGCACCCGACTTCGGTTCCGACGGCTGGCGCCACGGCAAGCCGGACCTCATCCTCAGTGCGGACGACGATTTCCGCCTCGGTGGCGCGGGGAATGATCTCTTCCGCGTGTTCGTGGTGCCGACAAAACTCACCGAGAGCAAGTGGGTCATCGGATACGACGTGAAGCCCGGTAACCCGCGAGTGGTCCACCACACACTGCACTACTTCGATACAACCGGTGCGGGACGAGACCTCGAAGCCAAGCAGCAGGTTAAGGATAAAGGGAAGTTGCTCCTCGATCGTGGCCCGGGATACACCGTGGGGATGGGCGTCGGCTTCGTGCCGCCTGCGAACAAGCACGGCGAGACGCCGAAGTTCGGCGGCATCGGCGGCTGGGCACCTGGGCAGATGCCGCAACTCGTGCCACAGGGCGCGGGCTGGCTCCTCCCGAAAGACAGCGATTTCCTGATCCAGACGCACTACCACCGCAACGGCCAGTTCGCTACGGATCGCACGCAGGTCGGGCTGTACTTCGCAAAGGCACCCGTCGAACAACCCTGGCAGACGCTCATCATCAACGGCCTGAAGCAGTGGGAAAAGATCCCCGCGGGCAAGGCTGATCACCCGGCTCGCGGCGCGATCTACCTGCACACCGACGCCGTACTGCACAATGTGCTGCCACACATGCATCTACTCGGCAAGTCCGCGAGCATCATCATGACGCCACCGGGTGGCAAGCCGGTCACGCTCCTCGACATTTCCGCGTGGGATTACCGCTGGCAGGAAACATACTGGTTCAAGGAACCGATCATCGCGAAGGCTGGCACGAAACTCGAAGTGCGTGCGGTCTACGACAACTCGGCCGAGAACCCGAACAACCCCACGAAGCCGCCGCGAGCCGTGTCGTACGGCGAGGAAACCACCGACGAGATGCTGTTCGTATTCTTCGGGGCGACAAGCACAGCCACGCCGTGGAAGCCGATCAAAACATTCTCGTATTCACCCGATGGTGGTGAGGCGCCGATTGCAGGCGAACTCACTCCGTTGCTGAAGGAACTGACCGGAACGTGGGACACGAACACGGAATTGAAGGTCGGCGGCCGGGCGGTGAGTCTCAAGGGCCTGGACGTGATCGAACCCGCGTTCGGCGGCAAGTTCCTCCGCAGTCTGGCGACGAGCGCTGCCGACGATCGCGGTGTGATCGAACTGATCACCTACGACCCCGCAATGAAGATGTACCGCATGTGGCTCTACGACTCGGCCGGCACCGAGATCGAGTGGACCGGCACGTATGATGAGAAAGCGAAAACGATCGCGTGGAAGGCCATCATGGGCGATGGCGTGAAGTTGAATCTGCTCTGGAAGTTCGCGACCGAGGGTGGCTACACGTGGGATTTTATCGCGACAAATGGCGATAAAACCGTCTTCGAGATGAAGGGCGATCACACCGCGAAGAAGAAGTAAGACTTCGAGCGGGAAATGATTGTACCAGACTGTTGCAGGTGGCCACGCATAGGCCGGTTTTGGTTTTCGGCCTGAAGGGACAGGGCTTCCTTAGCCCAGGCCAGCAGCCTGGGGACGCGAACAGAACAAACCCGCGTGGCCTGAAGGGCCACCCTCGAACCACCAATGAGCGCGGCCCTTCAGGCCGCAACGCCTTGATTTCCCTATAGCCCAGGCCGTTGGCCTCGTTGTTCTACACAAGTGGCAAGCGGTCTTGGCAGGCCCTCCAGCATTGTGGATGATTTTACAGTAACGGAATCAGGGATTGATTTTGCGTCCGCGAGGATCGCACCGTGGCAAGTCCTTGGGCAACTCAGGAGATGGCGTCCGCCGAGTTGGGCGACACCCGCCTCGATCAGCGACTCGCCCAAGTTCTTTCGGACTTGGGCGAGCGGCCC
>Ga0335397_10002942_pt1 | contig 23092 bp, 19 predicted proteins | sample MAT04_FD_205740 | JGI IMG/M metagenome (GOLD analysis project Ga0335397, IMG submission 205740) | Freshwater microbial communities from Lake Fryxell liftoff mats and glacier meltwater in Antarctica - MAT-04 (spades assembly) (version 2) ... | reverse complement strand
CCGGCCACGGTCAGGTCCTCGCCCAAGATGCCAACCTCGGCGTCAATGTGAAGCGCCGTGGACGGCGCGGGAGCGTCGGTCACGTGCACGGCCGTGTGGACCCGCACCTGGGCACGACTGCGGAAGATCCGCTCGGTCTCCCGCAGCACATCCTGGATCGCCGGCTCGGTCGTCAGTGGACCGCGCTCATTGCGCAGGATGACCACGTACAGGTGAAGGTGCTTGATCGGGCGGAAGCCGATCAGGCCCAAGATGCCTTCCGGCAGGCCGCCCAGCTGGTTGCCGATGAACTCGACAGCATGCACCACCCACCGAACGATCGGACCGAGGATCGGGATCGACGTGACCATCTCGATCACCGCAGCCGCAAGTTCGCGGACCAAGTCGATGGGGACGCAGACCACCTTGGCGATCTCGTGGACGACATCCTCGAACCACTCGACGATCTTCTCCACCACGTCCACGACCGTCTTGCACAGTTCGTCGATCGGCCACGGCAGCCAGCTACAGATCCTTCGTGGAACCGAGAAGACGTCCTTGCGAGTGCGCTTGACCTGCTCGACCCAGCGCTCGACCACCGTGGTGCATCTCTCCATGAACCTCAGGAGCGCCAGCGACGGGCGTAGATACCCGCCTACGTTGGAAACCGCTCAGGCGGCGTAGAGACGCACCTGGTTCTCGATGCCCCGAACGTGTGGGAGCAGTGGTGGTAGGGGCTGGTAAGTGAGCCTCGAGCGGCCGAGCATGGGCCAACAGGAACGGCCAGCTAGCGAGCTCCAACAATCACGACCGCGCGAAGGCGTTGTCGGGTCACGCGTTCTGGGGGAAGCCGAGCTCGATGCCGCCGTGGCTGGGGTCGAGCCAACGCGACGTGACCACCTTGCCGCGGGTGAAGAAGTGCACGCCCTCCATGCCGTGGGCGTGGGTGTCGCCGAACAGGCTGTTCTTCCAGCCACCGAACGAGTAGTAGGCCATCGGCACCGGAATCGGCACGTTTATGCCGATCATCCCGACCTCGACCTCGTTCTGGAAACGCCGGGCCGCCCCACCGTCGTTGGTGAAGATGGCGGTGCCGTTGCCGTACGGGTTGGAGTTGATCAGCTCGAGCCCCTCGTCGTAGGTCTTGACCCGCAGCACCGACAGCACCGGGCCGAAGATCTCGTCGGTGTAGATCGACATCTCACGGGTGACGTTGTCGAACAGGGTGGGCCGCAGGAAGTAGCCCTCGCCGTCGGAGTCGACGTCGCCCTCGCGGCCATCGATGACCAGCGTCGCACCCGCCTCGGTGCCGGCGTCGAGGTACGAGGTGACCTTGTCGCGGTGTGCGGCGGTGACCAGCGGGCCCATGTCGCAGCCGCGGGTGCCGTCACCGGTGACGAGCTTGCCGACGCGGTCCTGGATCTTCTGCACCAGGTCGTCGGCGATGGTGTCGACGGCGAGCAGGGCCGAGATGGCCATGCAGCGCTCGCCGGCCGAGCCGAAGCCGGCGTTGACCGCCGCGTCCGCGGCGAGGTCGAGGTCGGCGTCGGGCAGCACGAGCATGTGGTTCTTCGCGCCGCCGAGGGCCTGCACGCGCTTGCCGTGCGCGGTGCCGGTCTCGTAGACGTACTTCGCGATCGGCGTGGACCCGACGAACGACACCGCCTTGACCTGCGGGTGCGTCAGCAGCGCGTCGACGGCCTCCTTGTCGCCGTGCACGACGTTGAGCACGCCGTCGGGCAGGCCGGCCTCCTTCCACAGCGCGGCGATCGCGTTGACGGCCGACGGGTCCTTCTCACTCGGCTTGATGACTACGGCGTTGCCGCAGGCGATCGCGACCGGCACGAACCACAGCGGCACCATGGCCGGGAAGTTGAACGGGCTGATCACCGCGACGACACCCAGGCTCTGTCGGATCGAGTAGACGTCGACCTTGGTCGAGGCGTTCTCCGTGAAGCCGCCCTTCATCAGGTGCGGGATGCCGCAGGCGAACTCGGCGACCTCCAGGCCGCGGGTCACCTCACCGAGGGCGTCGGAGAGCACCTTGCCGTGCTCGGCGGTGATCAGTGCGGCGATGTCCTCCTTGCGCTCGTTGAGCAGCTCGCGGAACTTGAAGAGCACCTGGGTGCGCTTGGCCAGCGAGATGCTGCCCCAGCCCGAGGCCCAGGCCTCGTGGGCGGCGGTGACGACCTCGTGGACGAGGTCGGCCGAGGCGAGGTCGAGCTCGCCCGTCTGTTCCCCCGTGGCGGGGTTGAAGACCGGGCTGGTGCGCTCGGCGGTGCCCTCCCACGGGAGGCCGTTCAGGAGGTGGGTGATGCGGGTCGGAGTCGTCATTTGGCTGGTCCTAGTTCTGGGTACTGGGTGGAGTGGGCTTGGGTTGTGGTCGATGGCGCACGCCGTGCTGCCGGCGACCGGCATCAGGTCGTGAACCGGTCCGCGACGTCGAGAGCACGGTCGAGGATGTCGAGGCCCTGCGCCATCTCCTCGGCCGTCGTCGTGCACGGCGGCACGACGTGGGTGCGGTTGAAGTGGATGAACGGCCAGAGCCCCTCGGCCTTGCACGCGGCGCCGAAGTCGTTCATCGGCCCCGCTGCGGCGCCACCCGCGTTGTAGGGGACGAGCGGCTCGCGCGTGGCGGCATCCTTGACCAGCTCGAGCGCCCAGAAGTAGCCGAGCCCGCGCACCTCGCCGACGCTCGGGTGGCTGTCGGCGATCTCGGCCAGGCGCGGTGCGATGACGGTGTCGCTCACCTTCCGCACGTTCTCGAGGATGCCCTCCTCCTCGAAGATGTGGATCGACGCCACGGCGGAGGCACAGGCGAGCGGGTGGCCCGAGTACGTGAGACCACCGGGGAAGGGCCGCTGCGCGAACGTGTCGGCGATGGCGTCCGAGATGACCACACCGCCCAGCGGCACGTAGCCGGAGTTGATGCCCTTGGCGAAGCAGATCAGGTCGGGAGTGACCCCCCAGTGGTCGACGGCGAACCACTCGCCGCACCGGCCGAAGCCGGCCATGACCTCGTCGGCGATCCAGACGATGCCGTGCTCGTCGCAGATCTCGCGGACGCCGGCGAGGTAGCCGTCCGGGGGCACGAGGATGCCGTTGGTGCCCACCACGGTCTCGAGCATGATCGCGGCGATCGTGGACGGACCCTCGACCATGATGGTGTCGCGCAGGTGCTGCAGGGCGCGCTCGCACTCCTGTGCCTGCGAGGTGGCGTGGAACGCCGAGCGGTACGGGTACGGGCCCCAGAAGTGCACGATGCCGCTCATCCCCGGCTCGCTCGCCCAGCGGCGCGGGTCGCCGGTGGCGGTGATCGCCCCGGCCGTTGCCCCGTGGTAGCTGCGGTAGGTGGTGAGCACCTTGTGGCGGCCGGTGTGCAGGCGCGCCATCCGCATGGCGTTCTCGGTGGCCTCGGCCCCGCCGTTGGTGAAGAACACCCGGTTGAGGGTGCCCGGCGCGAGGTTGGCGATGAGGCGCGCTGCCTCGGAACGGGACTCGTCGGCGAAGCTGGGGGCGATGGTGCACTGGCGGGCTGCCGCCTCCTGGATCGCTGTGACGAGCTTCGGGTGTTGGTAGCCGATGTTGACGTTGACCAGCTGGCTGGAGAAGTCGAGGTAGCGCTTGCCCTCGAAGTCCCAGAAGTGGCTGCCGGAGGCGCCGGCGATGGGCAGGGGGTTGATCAGCGCCTGCGCCGACCAGGAGTGGAAGACGTGGGCGCGGTCGTCGCGCGAGACCCGCGCCCCCCGGTTGGGGTCGGCGGTGAAGTCGTGGGTGGTGAAGGTGGTCATCGGACCATCCGCCTCTCGTAGGTGTCGCGCGATGGGTTGCCCCTGTGCTCACAGGGTGGGTTTCTCGACCGAGCGAGGTGTCAGGTTCAGGCTGCGGACGTGGGCGGCGATCTCGTGCAGCGGCGCGACCCACACGTCGTCGCAGGCGACGACCTCGGCCATCAGGTCGGACAACGCTGCTGCCCTCGATGGTCGACCGCTGAGGAAGGGGTGGTTGGTCAGGACCCAGCACCCGCCCGCTTCGCGCAACGCATGGAACTCGGCCCGCCACAGCTCGACGGCTTTCGCGGGGGTCTCGATGAGCCCGGACCCGCTGATGTCGGGCAGGAAGCAGTACTGCTCCCAGTCGTCGAGTGCCCACTGGATCGGGATCTCCACCAAGGAGGTGTCGCCGACGGCGAGCTCGTAGGGGGTGTCTGCGTCCATGAGTGAGGAGTCGTAGAGGAACCCGCGCTCTGCCAGCAGCGTGGGGGTGCGCCAGGACAGATCCCACATCGGGGCGCGGTAGCCCGTTGGTCGCACACCGGCGACTTCTTGGAGGGCGGCGAGCCCGCGGTCTATGGCCTCGATCTCCTCGCCCTCGGTCAGGGCGGTCGGCTGCTCGTGCAGGTAACCGTGATGGGCGATCTCGTGTCCGGCGTCGACGATGCGTCGCACCATGTCGGGGTAGCGGTGCGCGGTGTACCCCGGAACGAAGAACGTTGACCGAATGCCGTGGCGCTCGAGCAGGTCGAGCAGGCGCGGCACGCCGACGAGGGGTCCGTAGGCCTGGTGGCTGACCACGCTCATCCGGTCAGCCGTGCCCGGTGAGCCCCACAGCACGGCGGACTCGGCGTCAACGTCGAAGGTGAACGCGGCGGCCGCCCGCGCTTCGCCGGGCCACGGGACCGAGTCCGCGCGCACCCCGCCGGTGCCGGTGGTGTCTGCCACCCGGTCGGTCATGTGCGCACCGCGAGGAGGCTGATGAGGTCGTACGCGAGGTGGGCTGCGGCGACCGCGGTCACCTCAGCGTGGTCGTATGCGGGGGCCACTTCGACGATGTCTGCGCCCACGAGCTTCAGGTCGCTCATCCCCCGCAGGATCGCGAGCAGTTCGCGGCTGGTGAGCCCTCCCGCCTCGGGAGTGCCGGTCCCGGGCGCGAAGGCCGGGTCGAGGACGTCGATGTCGATTGACACGTGGACCGGAAGGTCGCCGACCCGGGCCCGGATCCGCTCCACCACCCCGGGTACGCCGATGGTATCCAGGTCACGGGCGTGGATGCAGGTGAACCCGAGGTCGGCGTCGTCGAGCAGGTCGCGCCGGTCATAGAGCGGTCCACGGATGCCGACGTGGGCCGAGTGCCCCTTGGCGACCAGACCCTCCTCGGAGGCCCGGCGGAACGGGGTCCCATGGGTGCAGGGCGCCCCGAAGTAGGTATCCCAGGTGTCGAGGTGAGCATCGAAGTGCACCAGAGCGATCGGTCCGTGCGCGGCGTGCAGCGCGCGCAGCAGCGGGAGCGAGATGGTGTGGTCCCCACCGAGGGCGACCAGGGGGCGGCCAGGGCCGATGAGCTCGGTCGCGGCCGCGCAGATGGCGTCGAGGCCCTCGGTGATGTCGAACGGGTTGACGACGACGTCCCCGGCGTCGACGACCTGGGCGACCTCGAACGGGCTGACGTCTTGGGCGGGGTTGTAGGGCCGCAGCAGCCGCGATGCCGCTCGGATCGCTGAGGGCCCGAAGCGCGCACCGGGCCGGTAGGTCACCCCCGCGTCGAAGGGGATCCCCAAGACCGCGATGTCAAAGTCGGGTACGTCCTCGCGTCTCGGTAGCCGCGCGAAGGTGGGGAACCCGGCATACCGCGGGGATCGCATCCCGTCGACCTGGCCCACCTTGCCGTTGCTGTAGCGCACGTACTCTTCGCTCATTCGTCTCTTCTTCCCTCTAGGCCCGGCCGCGCGTGGAGCCGCCGTTGACCTGGACGACCTGACCGACCATGGACCCGAGACGGTGGTCAGCGAGCAGTGAGACCGCCGCAGCGACCTCCTGGGGCGAACCGATCCGCCCCAGTGGGATGCCGCTGGCGTACGTCGTGTGCATCTCCGTCAGGCTCACCCCGGCGGCACCGGCGTCGACGAGCAGCTGCGGGGTGTCGATCACGCCGGGAGCGATCGCGTTGACCACGATCCCCTCCGGGGCCAGCTCGCGTCCCAGGGTCTTGGTCAAGGAGATCAGCCCCGCCTTCGAGGCTGCGTACGCCGTCGCCCCGGGCCAGCCGGTGACCCCCCACTCGCTGGCGATGACCACGATCCGCCCACCGCCATGCGCGCGCATCCCCGGCAGGACGGCTTGGATCAGCTGGAAGGTCCCTCCGAGGTTGGTGTCGACGACTCGCCACCAGTCGACCTCGTCGTCCTCGGTCAGTGGCGCCATCGACATGTAGGCGTGGTTCGCGACGAGGATGCGGATCGGGCCCACGCTTTCCTGGACGGTGGCGACGACGCGGGCGACAGTGGTGGGGTCGCTGACGTCGCCGACGGCGGTGACGCCACCGAGCTCCTGCGCGAGCGAGGTCAGCTCTGGGCTCGCGGTTAGGTCGTTGACCGCGATGATCGCCCCGTCGGCGGCGAGCCGTCGGGCGTGAGCGACTCCCATCCCACGTCCGGCCCCGGTGATCAGCGCCACGCGGCCAGCAAGGTGTTCGGCCATTCTCAGATCACCGCCCCGGCATTGGGATTGAGGACCTCGCCGACACAGAAGGTGCCCTCCTCGATCAGCCAGGCCACGCAGCGGGCGACCTCCTCGGGGGCTCCAAGTCGGCGGATCGGCAGGGTGTCGAGGTACTCGGCGGCCCTCCACGGCGAGTCGGGGGCCAGCAGTGGGGTATCGGTCGGGCCGGGGGCGACAGCGTTGACCCGGACCCCGCGGGACGCGACCTCGGCTGCGAGCGAGCGCACGAACCCGATGATGGCGCCCTTGGCTGCGGCGTAGTGCACATCACCGTCGCCGCCACCGACGGCGAGCTCGCTCGTGATCGCGACGATGCTGCCGGTTCCCCGGTCGAGCATGCCGGGCAGAACACTCTTGCTCAAGTTGCGCAGTCCGCCAAGGTGCACGCGGAGCATCCTGGTCCACTGCTCGAGCGTGATCTCGCTGATCGGGGCCATTGCGTAATGGCCGGCGACGGACACCGCCGCATCAATCGGCCCCAGCTCACCAGTGACGGTTGCGACCGCTGCGGCCACGGCCGCGGCGTCGGTGACGTCGACGACCACACTGGTGTCGCAGCGCGGGCTGGCCGTCAGGTCCAGGCCACCGACCCGCCATCCGAGCGAGGCCAGCTCGGCCGCGATGGCCGCGCCGATACCGCTCGCAGAGCCGGTGACGACCGCCACCCCGGGCACCCGAGCGGCAGGATCAGCATTCACGAATCGAACCATCACCTGGCGACGGGGAGGTCGGCGGCCTCGTCGGCGGCCTCCTCTGCGTCGATGACCGAGGTCGCCACCAGTCGACCGCGGACGCTGGCGTAGATCCCGGCGCCGACGATCCCGAGGACGAGCACAGCCAGCCCCACCGACCAGTCGAGGTAGCGCTGGTCGGCGTAGACCGGGCGCGGCCAGGCGATGTTGAGGAACTGCAAGCCCGCCCACACTGCCGCGACCACCGACACGACCGGTGTGAAGCGGCCCAGGGTGAACGGACCGTCGCGCCACGTGCCACGGGCTCGCGCGACTAGGAAGCCGATCAGCGGGAACAAGAAGGCGAGGTAGAAGCCACCTGAGGTGAAGTTGACCATGATCGTGTACACGTTTTCGGCGACCCGGCTGAGCAGGAGGAGGGCCATGCCGATCACGGTGGTCACGAAGATCGCGTTGACGGGGATGCGCTGGCCAGTACTCAACTTGCCCAAGACACCGGAGCCCGGAAGGGCACCGTCCCGCGCGTACGACCAGATCACCCGAGACGCCGAGGTCTGCAGGGCCAGGAAGCTGGCCACGAAGCCGATGAGGAAGAGGATCTCGACGGGCTTGGCGATCGATGGGCCGAGTGCGCTTGTCAGGGTCTCGTAGACCGGGTCCGCGACCTCACCGCTGGCGACAGCGCCCAGGTCCGGGATCGCCAAGATGATCGCCAGACTGGAGTACATGACCACGACGGCGATGAGGACGATCGATGAAATGACCGCCTTGGGCAGGTTGGTCCGCGGCTCGTGGACCTCCTCGGCGATGGCGCCGGCACTCTCGAAGCCCACGAAGGACCAGCCCACGAACATCACCGCGACGAGGAAAGGCCCGGAGATTGCCAGGTAGCCCCCAGCCCCGCCACTGCCCTCGGTCAGGACCGACAGCGGGTTGACCCGGTGGGCCAGGAGCAGCCACGTGCCCAGCCCCAAGGAGCCGACGACCTCGGCGATGATGCTCGCGGTCATGAAGATCTTGAGCGCCTGTCGCCCGACGAGGTTCAGCCCGGTCGCGAGGACCAGGATCACCGCTGCGATCAGGGCACGCTGGGTACCGGTGGGTGCCTCCACACCGGCGATGTTCGCCACGAAGCCCGCCGCGCCCAGACCGACCGCGACCATGGCGATCACCAGGGTCCACATGTAGGTCCAGCCGGCGAACCAGCCGTAGCCGTTGCCGATGAGCCGACGAGACCACTGATAGATCGAGCCCTCGATGGGCCAGCGCGAGACGAGCATCGCGAAGATGAAGGCGACGAGGAGCTGACCGCCGAAGACGACCAGGAACGCCCACCAGAAGCTGGGACCGGCCGCGCCGATGGCGAGCCCAAAGATGCCGTAGAGAGCGACGATCGGGGAGATGAAGGCGAAGGCGAAGGCGAAAGACGACCAGAGCGAGAACTCGCGCTTGAGGACGTGATCGGGGTTGACGGTCTGCGACATGTGAAACCTCCGGTCGGGGGCTCCGTTGCCCCGCTGAGCCCCACGGTGAGGGCCCATGGGGTGGGCGGGCAAGGGTTTGAGCGCCAGAGGGGGGCAAGTCACAATCTCCAACGGGCTGGTTGTGCGAATGTCCAACCGAGTCCCCTCGACGGGGCTACATTCGCACCATGCAAGAGCGCCCGTCGTCCTGCACCGTGGCCGACCTGCTCGCTGACTCGGATCTCGGCTTGGGCCTCGCCACGCCCGCAGCCGACCTCACCCGGCCGGTTCGGTGGGTGCAGACGACCGAGCTCGTCGACCCCACGCAGTACCTGCGCCCCGACGAGCTTGTCTGCACCGTGGGCACCTCGTTGCTCGACAACCAAGCGGTCCACGATTTCGTCGAGGCCGTGGCGGGTCGGGCCGCGGCCCTGTGCTTCGGTCTGGGTGACGTCCACGAACACCTACCGAAGGGCCTGGCCGAGGCCTGTCGGCGAGTGGGTCTGCCACTGCTCACGTTGCCATATGGGGTGGCCTTCCTCGCCCTCGCGGACGTGGTCGAGAAGCTCCGCGGTCAGGCATCCGAGGCAGAGTCGCTCGGGCGGCTCGTCGACCTCGTCCAGTCGGGCATGGCACGACCCGAGTCCATGCACGACACACTCGCCGCGCACGGACTCGATCCGAACCGGCTCGTCGTGGCCACCTGGCCGAGCGGATCCGCCGCCCTGCTGAGCAGCCAGCTAGAGGGTGGGGCCGTGGCCGAGACTGGTGGGCAGACCGTGACCATCTCAGCATCACTCAGCCCGGTCCTCACGGTCGCGCGATCCACACAGCTGCGCTGCGGCTACGCCGATACGGTCGCGCTGGCCGACCTTGGCTCGGCACTCTCGATGGCCGCGCTGGCCCTCGCGGCCGCGCCGACTCGCGGAGACCCGTGCGGCCCCGACGACGTCGCGTCGTTCACCCTGCTACTCCAGTCTATCCCCCGGGAAAAGCTGCGGCCCTTCATGATTCGCGTCATCGAACCACTGGTTGCTGCAGGCGGTCACGCCTCCCCAACCTACCTGGACACGCTGCGCGCCTTCCTCGAGCACGACCTGTCCGTCGGCCGGACAGCGAAGGCGCAATTCCTCCACACCAATACGGTGCGGCATCGGCTCGCACTCATTAAGCAACTCACAGGGAGAGACCCCTTCGTCACCGAGGACATCCTCGCGCTGGCCGTAGCAGTGCGGGTCCACGACAACGAGCGGCGTCAGTAACGGCTGGTGCTGCAGCAGCGATAGGTGACGGGCGGCCCGCGTCGCCCATCGCTGTCCATGGCCCTCCTCAGGAGCAACCTTCAGGCGGCGATATGACGCAACTCCCGCCGAGCGTCCCGTGGCGGCACAATCAGGCCATGCGACTGTCACCGTTCGGCGTGAGCGCCACGGCCGGCACCCTCAGCGTCCCCGGAGGGGTCGGGTCGCATCATCAATGGACCGAGGAAGGGGTCATGGCCTCGCCGGTTGTCAACGGCGCGCAAGTGCTGCACCTCTCGGTGGCGCTGTGCGTCCTGAATGACACCTACCGTGAGGCCGAGCGGTTGGGCGTCAAGCTGGAGGGCGTGGCGGTCAAAGCCGACGGCAACTTCGATACGGAGTGGCGCTCGACCGGTATCGAGTACTCCGTCACGCTCGACTCCTTTGCACCGGCGGAGGCGTTGGACCTTTTGCGCGCTTCGGTCGACGAGATCGCGGAGATTCCGCGGGCGATCCGTGCGGGTGCTCCCGTCAAGAGGGTTATGTGACGTCGTGGCCGCGACTGCCCTGAATGGGGTAGCGCGCGCGCTCGGTGTCCGCGCCCACCGGATGACGGTGCCGAGTCATCACGCGGCTGATGAGACGCAGGTTCCGGTGTATCGCTCCTGTTGTTGTGTGCGCTCGGGATCGGGTCCAGGGCGCTTTCCGGTCCGGGTATCTCCGCCTGGGTGGCCACCCTGATCGCCCTGAGCCGCTGCGCTGGTTAGCGCGCTCGCCCGTCCGGCTTCGGGCTCAGCTGGGTGGCAGTCACGGTCGGTGTGGCCGGGCCGGCTGCTTCCTGGTCGCGCCGCGCGGAACCGAGCGTGCCGCTTCGGCCGAAAGCAGATGGTGGAGTACCAACCTGCTCAGTGTGAACAGTGCGGTGGCAGTGCCGCTGGCGGATCACGTCTGTGCGGTTGCTGCCTGGGCGATGATCGTGGCGAGGTCGGCGGGCCTGCTCCACATCGGCCAGTGGCCCGTTGGCAAGTCGACCAGCTCCAGTGCCCGGTGCTGGAGGACGCCGGCGAGGAAGGGCATCCCTTGCTCGGCGTAGGAGCGGTACTCCGCGGCCGGGAACGCGGTGCACACCACGGTGCCCGGCACGTCGAGGCGACGATCGTCGTGCAGCGACACTGCCTCGCGCATCGTGGAGGTCGGTTGCGGAACTGAGCGCTTTCGGAACGTGGCCAGCTGCTCCTCACTGAGCCCGTCCATGGACCCTTGTTCCAGCTCTTCGTCGTACTGCGCCGAGAGCGGGTACTCCTCCCCTGGGGCCTGCGGGTCGATGGCGTAGCCGTCCACGACCGGAGCCGTGTCGACCCACACGACGTGGTCGATCTCGTCGACGTGCCGGTCCAATGCGACGGTGGCCGGGACGGCGGCGCCGCTGTGCGCCACGAGCACCGTGCGCGCACCTTGCGGTGCCAGAGACAGGGCCGCCTCGATCGCTGCGACGTGATCGCTGAGGGTCACGGCGCCGCGGTCGACATGGTCGGGCTCCAGACCCGGCAGGGTCAGGGCGAGCGCTCTCACGCCCCGCTTTGACAGGTGGGCGAGGACCTCGTCCCACGCCCAGGCACCGAGCCAGAACCCGGGAACCAGGACGACGTGGGCGGGAACCGCGGCGGTCGGGGCATCGCTCATCGCGCCATTGTGGTGCCCCGTGGCGGACTTGTCCGGCTGAACCGCACCGGAACTTGGCAGCGCCGCCATCGGGACTACCCCAAGTTCGGCTGGCGGCGCAATGACGCCCCTCGAACGTCAAAGTTAACGCTAGGCCTCTTGGCGGGCCGCGAGCTTGGCCGCCCGCTCCTCGCGCTTCTCGACGAACTTGGCTGCTTCGGCGTCCAGTGCCTTCACGGCCGCGGCCAGCTCGTCGCGGGCGGCCTCGCCGTCGGCGTCGAGACCCTCGAGCTCCCACACGCCCCACTGGCGCAGCAACGGCGCCACGATGTCGTCGTGGTGGATGCGCAGGTCGTAGATGCCGGCCATCGCCATCTGCACCGCCTTGCGCCCGAACCCCGGGATGATCGAGCCGGGCATCTGGAAGTCGACGACCTCGTCGGTGATCGCCCGCATCGTCTGGCTGGGGGTCAGCTCGAGCGCCGCCGCGACGATGTTGCGGTAGAAGATCATGTGCAGGTTCTCGTCCTTGGCGACCCGGGTCAGCAGCTTCTCGGCGATCGGCTCGTCGGTGAACTTGCCCGTGTTCCGGTGTGACACACGGGTGGCCAGCTCCTGGAACGAGACATAGGCGCACACGTTGAGCAGCGGCTTGTCACCGGAGTCGTAGCCGGACTGCATCGTCTCCATGCGCGCCCGCTCCAGCTCGTCGGGGTCGACCCCGCGGGTGACCAGCAGGTAGTCGCGGATGCAGAACGCGTGCCGGCCCTCCTCGGCGGTCCAGCGGTTGACCCAGGCGCCCCACGCGCTGTCGCGGCCGAACGCCCGCTCGATCTCGCGGTGGTAGCTGGGCAGGTTGTCCTCGGTGAGCAGGTTCACCTCCAGCGCGGTGCGGGCGATCTGCGACAGCTGTGACTGCTCCACCGACCACGGGTCCCCGCCGAGCTCCTTGAAGTCGCGCCCCAGTGACCACGGCACGTACTCGTGCGGCATCCACTCCTGCGCGGTGTCCAGGTGCCGGTTGAGGTTGTCCTCGGCGACCGGCTCGAGCGCTGCGAGCAGCTTGCCGCTGTCGAGATCGGCCATGGGTCCTCCTCGGTGTCGAACGCGTGGTTCCCGGTCCTGCTGTTGCCTACCCACTAGGCGGACGCCGATGCAGCGCGATCGGCAACCACGCGCGTCAGCGGGCTTGCCAGCGGGAACCGTCGCGGGGTGAAGCACCTGCTAGGCCGTCGCCGCGGGCCAGAACCCCCAGGCCCGAAGGCCCCGTCGGCGGCGTAGAGGCGGGTCGCGCGGTGCAACACCGTGGGCTACCGCGGCTTCAGTTGGGCCGGTGTGCCTCGCTTCGGTGGTCGATCCGCGCGATGACGACCTCTGGGCGTGCTCGGTGAGGCGAAACGGTGCGCGGGTGCGCCCGGCCTCACAAGTGCCCTGGTCCTGCGGCTTGCTCGTGGGAACGGCGTTTGTCGGCGCTGTTCAGCATCGGTCGGGTTCGGACGTCGTGCAGACTCGTCGGCCGTGCGGGCCGCGCAGCAAAGCCGTCGACGGACTTGTGCAGCGTCCAGCCTTGGAGTGAGGAACGGATCCGGGCCCAGCACCCCAAGCTCGGGGCCTTGATCATGCGACTCGGCCCGGGGGCAGGCACGGGACCACCCAGTGGCGTGAGCCGGCGGCGCTCCCGCCGTGGCCGCTCGTTGTCACCGGCACGCGACGACGCCCCCTCTCGATGGAGAAGGGGCGTCACCGTCATGTGCTGGTCACCACCCCTGCAGAGGCGACCATCTAGAGCGGACTCGACCCCCTGCGGCCTTGACCATCTCTAGACCCCCACTTTACCAACTCATTACCCTTCGTGGTCGGGTTTCGCACATTGAGCCGAAAGTCGGCGCAGGCGGTCGCAGACCACGCCCAGGCTCACCCGCAGCGGTGAAACCGTGCATCGCCGGTACGGCCGCTCACGCCCCAACGCCGTAGCAAGCGACAGCCCTTGAGGGACGCCGCACGCACTGTAGGCCGACGCCGCGCCGTCGCGCAGCGGATAGACGCACCTCGATCCGTCCTCATCGGCCCCGATTCCCGCCGCGCTCAGCGCTTTTCGGTCTGCCTCCGCGACCCACTCGGCCACCGCTCAGGCTGCCGTGGCGTCGTTGGTTGCCACCCGGACGGCTCGTGCACCAGCCGCCGCTGCACGGTGACCCGCGCCGCCCTTTGCTCTCCATCGCGATGGCACCAGTCATTGGGATCGCCCATCCGGCAGGCCGGCACCGCTCGATCGGGCTCCACTCGCTGCCCGATCACCTCCAGGCCCAGCTCGTCGAGGTGACAGAACGTGTCAGGTCAGGGGGCGCGAAGGTATCGTCAGACCCGTCGAGGTCGTTGGGGGTGTGAGAACTCCTCTCGGCGAAAGAGCTCGATCCGACGAGCCCACCGACGCGCCCAGCACGGCGTACACCCTCGGTTGGAAAGGGCTTCTTTCACTAAGTCGACCGACGTCATCGACGCCAACCCTTCAAAGGAGCGCCTCGTTAGACTGCATTTTATGGAGATCGTCACCACTCGCGACCGGCTGGACCTCAAGGGTGAGGCGGATGCGGCCTTTCATGTCAAGTGGCCCGAGTTCCTTTTTCCGCATGACCCGATCATGAAGCGGTATGAGGCGCAGGTCGCTGAGTTCTTTCCGCAGTTCGATGTGCTGTTGCTCGACCAGGGCCGGGTGGTTGCCGGTGGCTGGGGTGTGCCGATTCGTTGGGACGGTACGGTGGCGGACCTGCCTGACGGGTACGACGCCACGATGGCGCTCGCCGTGAACGGCCACCTGGAGGGCATCGAGCCAACGACGTTGAGCTACATGACGGTGGCGGTTGTCGACGGCATGACTAGGCAAGGCTTGGCCGGGAGGGTCTTGGGTGCTCTTCGAGATCGTGGGGTCGACGCTGGGCTCTCGTATGTCATCGCGCCAGTGCGACCCACCATGAAGCCGAAGTACCCTCTTACTACGATGGCGAGCTACGCTACCTGGACCGGCGCGGATGGTCTCTCCATCGACCCTTGGATCCGGACTCACCAGCGGATGGGCGCAACAGTCCTGACGCCCGCCTCTCGGTCAATGGTGGTGACCGGGACCGTCGCCGAGTGGGAGTCCTGGACCGACATGGTGTTCCCTGAGACCGGCCGATACGTCGTGCCGGATGCTTTGGGTCTCGTCGACATTAACCGGGAGCAGGACTCGGGCACGTACATCGAGGAGAACCTTTGGGTGCAGCACCTGTGAGGGTGCCTCAGCGAGCGTTGGCTCGGAGCAGGCGAGCATTCGCCAGCGCCACCGTTGACCTTCGTAGGCGAGAACGCCGGCGAGCCGGTAGGGAAACACCTCAGTTGTACCGTCATCTGCGGTCTGTGTGCCATACCCATCTGCTAGCAGCCACACCGTCTCGTGGTGCTCGCTGAAGGTGATGTCGTCAAACTCGAATGAGTAGGCCATCGGGCGCGCGAGCAGGGCTGTGAATAGGCGGCGAAGGTCTGCCGGCCCGGTCGCCTTCTCGCCTGATTCCGAGCCGGCGTATGTGACGCCGGCCGTGTCACTGAAGAGACCCAAGAGGTCCTCAGAGTTGCTCGTGCGGAACGCTGCTGACAAGGCGCGCAGCAATGACTGCAGCATCGCCAGGTTCACGGCTGATGCCTCTGCAGCACGCTATGGTGCTCGGTGTCTGCCTCCGGTGGTGTCCAAGCCGCCGTGTTGCCGTACTGCAACGCTGCAGCGACTGCCCCGTCGGCGTCGCGCATGCCCGGCAAGAAGAGTGCAGCGAGCGTGGCGACCGAGCACAGCAGGCCTGCCGCGACGAGGGTCGTTTGGGTGCCGAACAGAGCGGCAACCGGAGCGGTCAGCGCATAGGAGACCGGCAGCCCGGCGATGGAGATGAACCAGTCCAAGCTGGAGACCCGGCCAAGCATGTCGTGTGGAACCAGGAGCTGCTTGGTGGTGGCCCAGGCAATCGTTCCGGCGGCCTCCAGGCCGTTGATGAGCAGGGAGCAGGTCATCAGCTGCCACCCCGACGTGGCCAGCCCGTAGCCGGCGAAGGCTAGAGCGGCGGCGGCCCAGCAGAGGTACATAAAGGTCAGCTGACGGTGCGGAAGGCCGGCCTTGCCGACGATGAGTGCCGCCGCGATGGCACCGACACCACCGGCGCCGAGAATGATCCCGAGATCGCTGGCCGTTCCGTGCAACACTTCCTTGACCAGGTACGGCAGCAGCACCTCGGTGGGACCCATGAACAGCAGGTACGCCACAGTTGCCGCGGCTAGGGTTCCCCACAACCATGCCCGGCTTCTGACAAAGCGCACGCCCGCGATGGCGTCGGCCCACATCGAAGGTTCTTCCTCGCTGTCGCGATCCCCGACGGTCGGCGGGGGGGAGGCGATCTGCCACACGCACAGGGCCGAGACAAGGAAGGTGAGGGCGTCGAAGAGGAATGCGGTTCCGGCGCCGTTGACGGCTATCAGCACCCCTCCGAGCGCGGGACCACCGAGTCGAAGCATTGCTGGTCTGAGGAACTGGTCCAAGGCGTTGGCCTGTTCCAGGTCCTGGGCGGGGACGAGGTCGGGGATGATCGCGTCGAATGCTGGGGCGGCGAATCCGGCTCCAAGCCCATAGATGACACTCAGCACGGAGAGGTGCCACATCTGGGTCTGACCGGAGATGACCAGGACCGCCACAACGAGTACTGCCACGAAGCGAACGATGTCCGCGCCGAGCAGGATCCGCCGCCGCTCGACCCGGTCGCTGAGGATGCCGCTGCCCAAGAGCGCAAGAAGCTGCGGAACCGTGGCACAGATCCCGAGCATGGCCAGGGCTGTCGGTGTGCGTGACAGCGTGTAGGCCTGCCACGCAAGAGCGATGAGGTAGACGCCGTCACCGGCAAGGGACGCGCTGGCGCCGATCCACAGCAGCCGGAAGTCCCGGTGACGTAGGGGCGTCAGCAGCGACGGGCTGCCTGCCGGCCGGTCATGCATCAGCTAGCTGGAGCGTTCGCTGGATCGAGAACCTATCGCACAGCTGGCGCAGCGCCTGGCACAGCTCGTCGATCTCGTCGTCGCCGTTCGCGGCGGTGACCTGGATCCGGAAGCCCACCTCGGCACGCGGCACCAGCGGGTACGCGGCAAGGGTGACGTAGATACCCCTCTCGTAGAGGAAGTGACCGACGGCATCGATGTCGTCGGCGTTCTGCAGCGGTATCTCGATGATCGGAAGACCGGAGGTGTTGGGCGTCGCCAGGCCAAGCTCGGAGATGGTCTCGAGGACCTTTGCGGTCTTTCGATGCAACGCGGCCCTGATCTCATCGCCACGACTGTCGTTGACGTCCAGACCGGCCAGCACCGTGGCCAGGGAGGCCACCGGGGAAGGTCCGGAATACAGGTACGGGGCGGCGGCAACCTTCAGATGTTCCTTCAACCAGGTCGGCAACGCTATGAATGCCAGCAGCGAGGAGTACGACTTGGAGAAACCGGCGACGAGAATGATGTCATCGTAGGTCTCGCCGAGGTGTCTCACCAAGGAGTTCCCCCGGTTCCCGAAGGGGCTCGTCTCGGTCTCGCCGCGCTCGCCGATGACACCGAATCCGTGCGCGTCATCGACATACAGCAGTGCGCCGTGGTTGCGCGCGACCGCGGCAAGCCCCACCAGGTCCGGGGGGTTCCCGGTCATGCTGTTGACCCCATCGGTGCAGATCAGCTTGGTGGTGCCCTTCGGCGCCGCGCGCAGCATCGTGTCGAGAGACTCGACGTCGCCCGTCGGGTAGCGACGGACGGTGGCGCCGTGCGCTCGTGCGACCATGCACCCGTCATAGATCGTCCGGTGCGCCTGCCCGTCCATGAAGATGTCCCCTCTGCCCGCGATGGCAGGAATGACCGACATGTGGATGTGAGTGATGGTCGGGAGCACGAGAGTGTCGTCGGCGCCCAGGAGCTCGGTGAGACGGTCCTCGATGTCGATGTACATGCGAGGGTTGCCCAGCAGTCGTGACCAGCTCGGGTGCGTCCCCCACTTCCTTACGCTGGCATCGATCGAGTTGACGATCTCCGGATCGAGGTCGAAGCCGAGGTAGTTGCAGGAGGCGAAGTCGGCCAGCCAGTGGTCTCCGATCCTGATCCGCCTGCCGTTGATCTCGTCGATCACCGCGTCGTACATGGGCGACGAGGTCTGGAGTCGCTGAAGGTCCGCCCAACGGGTGTCATGAACCGGCCGGAACGCGGGGTTGGAGATCGGCATCGAGTGGTCTGCCTAACGTGGGGTTGGGTTGTCATCGCGGGGGCGCGCCCCGCTGGTGGAGCCGGTGCCGGTTTCGACGTCGGCGTTCGGCAAGGACTTAACGAGGCGGGCCGTCGGCGCTGGGATCAGAAGGCGTGCAGCCGGAACTCGTCGAGAGGTGGGCGACGGGTTTCCCAGCGGTTTAGCCAAGCTGAGCAGACGGAGCAGCTGCTCGGCCGGAACTGGCCGGGAGTACATGTATCCCTGTCCGAGCCCGCACCCCATGGACCACAGCTCATCCCGTTGGGCACCGGTCTCGATGCCTTCGGCCACCACCTCGAGCCGCAGCGAATGAGCCATTGAGACAATAGCGTTCGCCAGGGCCCCATCATGGCCGTCCGATCCCATACCGTCCACGAACGATTTGTCGACCTTGACCTCGTCGACCTGGAACTGCTGCAGGTAGGACAGGCTTGAGTACCCCGTGCCGAAGTCGTCGACGGCAAGTCGAACCCCCATGTCGCGGATCATGGCCAGCTGCTCCATGGTCTTTGACCCGTCGAGCGCAAAGATGCTTTCAGTGAGCTCCAGGACGAGCGCGCCAGGGTTCATGTCGTGGCGCAGCATGATAGAGCGGACCTCGTCGGCGAAACCGGGTTCCTGCACCTGACGGGCCGACACGTTCACCGACAACCGGTGGCTTGAGTGTCCCAGATCAGCCCAGATGCGCCACTGCGCGCACGCTCGATCGAGGACCCACCGTCCGAGCTCGACGATCTGGCCTGTCTCCTCAGCCATCGTGATGAAGTCGGCCGGCATCAGCAAGCCACGGGTGGGATGCTGCCACCGGAGCAGCGCCTCGGACCCGACGATCTCCCCGGTGTCGATGGAGACGACGGGCTGGTAGTGCACCTCAAACTGCCCATCCGCTATCGCCGTGGAGAGCTCATACCGCTGGGTCGCGCGGCTCAGCATCCGGGTGTGGAGGTCGTCCCGATACACCTCAACGCGACCCTTCCCACGCTCTTTCGCCGCGTACAGCGCCAGATCCGCGCATCGGAGCAGCTCCGTGTAGTCCAGGGCCGCCTCGCGTCCACCGCTGAGCACCACCCCGACGCTCGCAGATGTCAACAGGTCCTCACCGTCCAGGACGAAGGGGGCACGGAAGGGCTCGAGGATCCGCTCGGTGAGGTTCGCCGCCCGCGAGGTGTCGTCAAGGTCCTCCACGAGGACCGCGAACTCGTCCCCGCCCAAGCGTGCGATGGTGGTGCTGGTGCGAAGCGTCGTGATGAGGCGGCGGGCGACCTCGCGCAACATCGCGTCGCCGGCACCGTGACCTCGGAGGTCGTTGACCACCTTGAAGTCGTCCAGGTCCAGCATCGCCAAGGCCAGCGTCGTGCCACGGCGGACGGCTTGGGCCAGCGCGTGCTCCACGCGATCCTGGAAAAGGGCACGGTTGGGCAGTCCGGTAAGCGTGTCGTGAAACGCCTGATGCGTCAGCTGCTTCTCCAACGCTCGCCGCTGCGTGACGTCGCGCATCGTCAGCACGATGCCGGTCACGCTTGAGTTGTCCAGGAGGTTGCTGATGAGCACCTCGAAGAACAGGTACCGGCCCTCCGCGTGCCGCACGCGCCAGTCCGCAACCGGTGGAGTCTGCGATGACCTGATGCTCATGCTTGAGATCAACGCCTCCGCCATGACGACCTCGTCCGGATGCAGCAGGTCGACAACGGCGCTACCGAGCAGGCCACTGACCGGATAGCCGAGCTCGCGCTCCAACGAGGGGGTGCCGTACTTGATCCGGCCGACGTCGTCCACCACGACGATGATCTCCGAGGCGTTCTGGATCATGCCGCGGAACTGCTCCTGGCTTTGCTGCTCACGAAGTTGCTCGGCAAGCGTGGCGCTGACCACCGCGAGGGCAACCTGCGAGGCAAGGGTCGCAAGGGCGTGATGCTGGTCCACGGTGAGGGCGACCTTGGCCTCGGTGACGAGCATGCCGCGGTCTTCCTGGTCGTAACGCAAGGGGTTCACGCTGACGACTCCGGACTGGCTGAGGTAGCCACCCTCTTGAGCGGCAGTCCACAACGCTGTCTCATCGGGGAGCTCGGGGGTCGCACCTTGGCTTGCCACGCAGCGGATGCCGTCGCGCCCGACGAGATAGACCCAGACTCCCTTGAGCTTCGACTCCTCGACGAGCGAGGTCACTCCGGCCAGGGCGACGCGGTAGATGTCCGCCAACCCCTGAGCGGCCACCAGGGCTTCGCTCGAGGTGCGCAGCGCCCGTTCGCGCACGACCGAGTGCTGGTGCACGCCGACGATGCCCGACATCCTGGCCAGCACCAGGGCGAAGAGGGCTGCGGAAGCGACCGCCACAGTAGCCACGGTGACTGAGTCGATGCTCGTCTGCCGTGCGGACTGCGCAAGCAGGACAGCAGGCGCGATGAGGCTGGCCGCGGCCAGGACTGCCAGTCGCGCCCGGCTCACGCCGACACTGGCCAACGGCGCGACGTTGGTCAGCTGACGCATCGACGGATGCAGGGCCGCTGCGCCCCAAGTAGCGTAGAACAGCGCCCAGCCGAGATCGACAGGTCCGCCGATCTCCCACACGCCGCTGACCTGGATGAGCCCGTACAGGACGTCGGACCCCATGATGCCCAGGGCTCCCACGACAAGCAGGCGCATAGACCCCGAACGCAATCCACCGCCGGCGATCAGCCGCGCCAGCAGAGCCAAGATCATGACGTCACCCACCGGGTAGGCCACGGAGACTGCGCGCTGGAACCAGTCCAAGCCGTCCGCCTGGAAGTTCGGCACGATGAGGTAGACCCAGGAGAGCAGGCCAAGGCCCGTCGTCATGATCAAGGCGTCGATGAGGCTGGGAAGGTCGCGAGACGACGACCGAGCCCGGATGATCAGGAACAGCCCGGCAGCAATGAGGACATAGGTGAGGAGGTAGAACAGGTCAGCTACTGACGGAAAGGGGTTGTCCTGATGCAGGATCCCCGTCAAGACGTTGTAGCTGGTGTCCCCTGAGACGAAGGTGAACTCGGCCGCAGCAAGCAGATACCAGGCCTGCGGCGTCCTCGGACGGTATCGCCGTACACCCGCCAGCGTCGCCAGGACGGCGGAAAGGCCCAGGCAGGTCCACAGCTGCGACTGGTGGGCAGGGAACAGGTAGTAGGACAGGGTAAGACCCGCGGCGAGGACCAGGTAGGCACCCCATGGCGACCACCACGCTGCGGGGTCGAAACGCTTCGCGACCTGGGGTGCCGCCCTGGACCTACTGAGTCGACTCGTCGGTCGCTCGTCACCACCGCCGGCACTCCCCGTGGGGCTCTCCACGCGCGCGGCAACGACCGCGCCGGGAAGCCCAGCAGGCGTGGCAGCAGGGGATGTCACCTTTGCAGCGTAGGAGCGTGATTTCGCCGACGACAGGAGAACGGTGCCTTTTGTGACGGAGACGACACCAAACATCAAGCCAACGACCGACTCACTAACAGCCCCTGAGAGTCCGCACTGACACCAGGTCGCGTTGCCCGCGCCCGGGGCTGCCCAGGCAACTTCCCCACCGGTCGCCAAACGCCTCGCGAGTCAACTACAGTCACATGGCTCGACCTCGGCGCGTGAGCCAGCTGAGGCAGAACCGCACGCACCTCGGCCGCCTCCGCTCCTCGACCCGACGGCCGAGGTGTCACGGGTACTGATGCCCACACAGCCGTTTGGATCGGACCGCCTGCTCGGCACTGCGTCGCACAGGTGCTCGAGCTCGGCTGCAAGCTGCAGGGTCTGGCAGTAGGCGGGGTGCGCGGCTGCTGGTCCGGGGTCAGGAGCTGCAGCTCGTGCACGAGATCGGTCGCCACACAAAGCAGGCTGCGGGCCACGCCGCGGGAGGCCGCGCCGAAGCACGGCTGTTCGACTGGCGGCGCAGTGACGCGCGGCCGCCACCGCGAACCACCCATCTGCTGCGACCACTGCAGGGACGTATAGATCCAATGATCGACGGTGCCGCTCGTGCCTGACCCCCGATCACGGGATCACCGTCGGACACCACCGTTCAGGACTCGACCCCGTATCCCTTCGGGAGGGCAGCACGGAAGCACGTAAGTAGAGGTGCGTGCTGCGGGGCGTGACGAGGGTGCGGTCCACCGGCCGCTCGCCTGGTTGCTGCAGGAGGGGTACGGTGCAACCACCACCCGCGGCGCGTTCGTCGCGGGAGGAGGGGGGGAGTTGATGAGCATGTTCCGTGCAGTGGGGACCGGTCTGGAGTCCGACCTCAAGCAGATCCGAGAATCGCTGGGCCAGGTGCGCTTTCCTGCCCAGCCGGACGACGTGCTGGCGGCGCTGGTGCGGCGGCGCGCCCCGTCACGGCTGTTGTGGCGCGTGGGCGGGCTGCCCCGCACCCGGCGCTACCACTGTCTCGACGCTCTCTGTACGGACGTCGCTCGTCGGCCCGGCCCGGGTGCACCACCACCCCCGGGCCGCTGACCCGCATCAGAGCTTTCCCCTCCGTCAGGGAGTGCGACATGACAGACGAAACGATCATCGACCGCGAGCAGTGCGGGATGGAGGTCCTGAACCCCGACGTGCATCACCAAGGGCACCGGGGCCAGGCGGCGCGAACGGCTCCCGCCGCCTGCCCGGCAATCCCCTCGACACCGCCGTCGTGGTGGCAGCAGCTGGCAGGAGCTCATGACCTGGAGCAGGCGCACAAGCGGGGCCAACTCAACCTGCTTTGACCCCACCTTCCCCCCGGCTGGTGACTACCCGGCGGCGACCGCTGAACCAACCAAGGAAGAGATGAGCCCAGTGAACGGGACCTGTGCGCAGTGCCAGATCTGCCCATGCACCTGCGACAGCGCATGTGACCACAACTGCGAGTGCTTCGCCAGCGAGAACCAGCACCTGGAGATGGTCCCGATTGCCACTACCCCGCCGGTGCAGTGATGATGGGCAGCTGGTTACGCGCTGGTGGTTGTCAACGGTGACGGGCGAGCCCGCCACCGCGACGACGCCGCATCGACACCGAGCCCGACGACCGGCACCTCACAAGCCTTCTCGAGGCGGTCAGGGTCTTCGCGGCGCAGACCGAACACCCCGCCCGACTCGGCCGCCTCACACACGTCCCCCGCATGGAAGCCCGGTCCGAGCCCATTGAGCTCGACGTGCGTGGACTCCACACCTAAACGCAATACCGTTCAATTAGGTGACTACGGCTTCGTTCGGGCCACGGTCGGGTTGGGGCCAGTTGCGGTGAGCCAGGCGTTTGACGTGCCACTTGGTGTATTTGCGTTTGACGACGCGGGGGTTGGCG
>Ga0335397_10002937_pt1 | contig 23110 bp, 14 predicted proteins | sample MAT04_FD_205740 | JGI IMG/M metagenome (GOLD analysis project Ga0335397, IMG submission 205740) | Freshwater microbial communities from Lake Fryxell liftoff mats and glacier meltwater in Antarctica - MAT-04 (spades assembly) (version 2) ... | reverse complement strand
GCTTAATGAATGTCTGGTATGATTAATAAGTGTTAAGTTATTATCTGGTTTAGTTAATAGTTATTCATGAATATTGAACTATTAACTAATTTATTAATCTATACCACTCAAACAAAGAATAATGACTCTATCGATTCGTCCCGATATAAATTCTGCTGCTCAATTGGTTTCATCTTTATCTACTCAGCAGTTACCAACTGTTACCGAAGCAGAAATGGCGCAGGCTGTGCGTACTTTGCTGATTGGATTAGGAGAAAATCCTGATAGAGAAGGGTTAATAGATACTCCTAAGCGAGTTGTTAAAGCTTTGCAGTTTCTCACCAAGGGATATCATGAATCTTTGGATGAACTGCTAAATGGGGCAGTATTTACAGAAGATGCTGATGAAATGGTATTAATCCGAGACATCGATATTTTCAGTTCCTGTGAACATCATATTCTGCCGATTATTGGTCGCGCTCATGTTGCTTATATTCCCAATGGTAAGGTGATAGGATTATCTAAAATTGCCCGTATTTGTGAAATGTATGCCCGGCGTTTGCAAGTGCAAGAACGTCTCACTCTACAAATTGCTGATGCGCTGCAAGGTTTACTCAAACCTCAAGGGGTTGCAGTGGTAATAGAAGCAACCCACATGTGTATGGTGATGCGTGGCGTGCAAAAACCTGGTTCTTGGACTGTCACTAGTGCAATGCGCGGTGTGTTTTCAGAAGATGCGCGAACTCGTGAGGAGTTTATGAATTTAGTGCGACACAATACTAAGTTTTAGTAACTTTACCAAACCTGGGCAATGGAAGCAAGAGTTATCATTGCCTTGCAACTACCTTCAAGATAAAAGGTAATTTCAATATGAATAAAGAGCAGAGCCGCTTTGATTTTGACTCAAATCCAACATTCCAAACGATAGATTATGAAGTAGCAGCACGTAGTTTTGTGCCTGGTTATGAGTCGATATTCAATATGGCAGTTGCGCTCTTGGATGCAAGTGTGTCAGAGCAGGCTCATCTACTGATTGTTGCAGCTGGCGGCGGTATGGAACTCATAACTTTTGGTCAAGCGCAACCACACTGGCTCTTTACAGGTGTTGACCCTTCGGCAAAGATGCTAGCAACCGCCCAAGAAAAAGTCGCTATACATGGGTTAACAAATCGTGTGAAGCTTCACCAGGGGTTAACGCATGAACTGCCTCTCACTCCCCTCTATGATGCAGCAACTTGCATTCTTGCCACGCACTTTCTCCCTGATGACGGAGCAAAACTGTCACTGCTTCAAAGCATTTCGCAACGCCTCAAATTAGGAGCGAAATTTATTCTAGTTGATTTATGTGAGGAGAAAGGCTCAGAAAGGTTTAATGATTTCCTAATAGCTTACAAATATCATGCACGTAACTTAGGAATGTCACCAGAAATAATAGAGGAAGCAGCAAGTAACATTTTACATCTCCATTATATCTCTGAGGAAAGAACTATTGAACTGTTACAAGAAGCAAATTTTAGTAAGATTACTCGATTTTTCACAGCCCTCTGGTTCAGAGGTTGGATAGTAACAAAAAATACGTAAGGCTCCAGAAATTGAAGTGTCTGTAGTAAACGCTAATGAATCAAAATTTATTGTGGGTTGAAAAACTTAAGTTTAATAATCAAGATTTAATTCCTGCCATAGCTCAAGATTACCGCGATGGTACTGTCTTGATGATGGCTTGGATGAACTCGGAATCAATTCAAAAAACATTATCCACAGGTGAAGCTCATTATTGGAGTCGTTCACGTTCGCAATTGTGGCATAAAGGCGCAACATCTGGACATATTCAAAAGGTAAAAGAGCTTTTTTACGACTGTGATGGAGATACTATCTTACTAACAATTGAGCAAATTGGCGATATTGCTTGTCACACTGGCGCGAGAAGTTGTTTTTTTAATGCTGTGCAAATCCATCCTAAATCTTAATTTTTGAATTTATTATGACTCTGACAATTTACAACACTCTCACCCGTCGCAAAGAACCCTTCCAGTCACAAGAACCAGGTAAGGTGAAAATGTATTGCTGCGGTGTCACAGTGTATGATTATTGTCATTTAGGTCATGCTCGTTCTTACATTGTTTGGGATATAGTGCGCCGCTATTTGCAATGGCGGGGGTATGAAGTCCAATATGTGCAAAACTTTACTGATATCGATGATAAGATTCTCAATCGAGCTAATGCAGAAGGAACTTCCATGCAAGAGGTTTCTGAGCGATATATTCAGGCTTATTTTGAGGATATCAGACGCTTAAATGTGATGGATGCTTCTGATTATCCCCGTGTCACGGAACATATTTCAGCTATTCACCAGTTGATTGAGAAATTAGAGCGAAAAGGCTACGCTTACGCCGTCGATGGGGATGTTTATTACAAGGTGCAAAACTTTTCGGAGTATGGCAAACTTTCTGGGCGTTCTTTAGATGATATGCAAGCTGGGGCGAGTGGTAGGGTAGATTTAGAAGACCCATTGGGTAAGAAGAAGCACAACCCGTTTGATTTTGCTTTATGGAAAGCGGCTAAATCAGGGGAACCAGCGTGGGATTCGCCTTGGGGTGTTGGTCGTCCGGGGTGGCATATTGAATGTTCGGCGATGGTGCGATCGCTCTTAGGTGATACGATTGATATTCACGGTGGCGGTGGCGATTTGGTTTTTCCCCACCATGAAAATGAAATTGCACAGTCAGAAGTTATTACTCTTAAGCCATTAGCACGTTATTGGATGCACAATGGCATGGTGACGGTAAATGGCGAGAAGATGTCTAAATCGTTGGGTAATTTTACAACGATTCGCCAGTTACTTGACAAAGGTGTTGAGCCAAACGCCCTCCGCTTATTTGTTCTACAAGCCCATTATCGTAAGCCTTTAGATTTTACCGAAGATGCCATCATTTCTGCTGAAAATGCTTGGAAAACCCTTAAAGAAGGTTTAATTTTTGGCTACCAGTATGGTGAAAAACTGGAGACTGGGGATTGGGGACTGGGAAGCAGAAGAGGAAAAACTAATACCCGATGCCCAATGCCCCATGCCCCATACCCTAATTCCTACATTGCAAGCTTTCAGAGGGCGATGGATGATGACTTTAACTCACCAACTGGACTAGCTGTTTTATTTGAACTAGCAAAAGAATTACGTCGTCAGGGAAACCTCTTTATCCACCAAGGGAAAACTGATACTTCCACAGAAACGCTTAAGCAACAGTGGCAAACTCTAGTTTACTTGGCGCAAGTTTTAGGACTAGAAGCAGTACCAAAAGATGAAACCGATGTCAAACAAGAACGTTTAATTAATGCAGACATTGAAACTTTAATTCAACAGCGACAAGATGCGCGGAAACAGCGCAATTTTGCCGAAGCCGACCGTATACGCAACCAATTGCAAGTAACGGGAGTAACTCTCATCGATAAACCAGATGGTACAACTCGGTGGTATTGCTAAAGTCAGCAATTTTCTCGCTACTATATTCAAAATTGCTTTAGAATGATTATCATTATGCTTATGTCTTTACCAATCATTACTGTTGTCGCTGGTTCATCTGGGGCTGGAAAAACTACTTGGGTTTGCCAACAAATGCGAGATATCGCCGCTGTTGACAAAATAATTTATTACAGTCCTGGGACTGGGACTGTTCCCATTGACCAAAACCGCATAGCTACTGAATTTCCTGGTATGCAAGTCTTTGGTGACGGTCAGGAAGTTGAATTTTTCAACCAAATACCTCAAGCAGAGGCAGTTTACATCGAATTGGGGTTTTACTTGCAATTAGAGGCCACAACACAAATATTAGATAATCTAACTTACCGTGCCGTAGCAGTCCTACCACCCGACCTGAAAGACTCCGAATACCATTCTTGGGCGAACGAGGTTGTCTGTGGTGCATCTACCCAAACCATTACTGCTGAAAGTTTATGGCGGGCAGCAAGCAACGGTCAAGTCATTGATGAAAATAGTCTAGAAGAATTTTGGTACGAAATCACCCACGGTGCTTACGGTATCGTCACCCGCGCCAAAGGAATTTTTGACGTGAACGATGGTAGGTCGCTTTACTGTGATTTTGTTGCTGGCCTTCCCCAGATGGATTTTCTGGAATTAAACCTACCGCGCTACTTGGAGGGTAGACCCCAGCGTTTCAGTGGACTAGAAGTGGTGGGGGAAAACTTGGATGAAGCAACTTTAAGGCAAACCTTATCAGATTGCTGTTTATCTGATGGGTTGATTTTGCAATACCAACAACAGGTTAAAGAGATTCTATTAGAAGGGGAACCAGTATGAAAATAGCCGTTATGTCATGTATTCATGGCAATTACGAAGCCTTGGATGCTGTATTACTAGATATTGACCAACACTCATGTGAAAAAATCTTTTGCGTTGGGGATTTGGTGGGATATGGGCCGCATCCCAATGCAGTAGTTGCCCAAATTCGTGCTTTAGATATTCCCACCTGCGTCGGCTGTTGGGATGAAGATATTGTAGAGGGTTTGAACGCTTGCGATTGCAGTTATCCCTCGTTATTGGCAGAAAAAAGAGGAATACAGGCTCACGAGTGGACTAATAAAGAAATTAACCCAGAAAACCGCGAATTCTTAGCCAATTTACCCCACAGTTTCAAGGAGGGAAATCTAGCTTTTGTTCACGGTAGTCCTCATAGCAACCATGAATATTTACTACCTCAACTTGATGCTTTTGTAGCTCTAGAGCGAGTAATTTCCACAGATGCAGATGTGCTATTTTGTGGACACACTCATGTCCCTTACGCCCGGACTTTGGATGCTGGACAGTTACAAGTTCGGGTTGGTAGAGAAGAAAAAATACAGGAAATCAGTTTTACATCTCCTCTAAAGCGGATTGTGAATGTAGGTTCTGTGGGAGAACCGCGACATGGACGACCGAATGCTACTTATGTAATTTACGACACAGATATTCAAGAAGTCCAACTGCGGGAAGTGCCTTACGACTACCATAAAACCTGTGCGGCGATTATTGAGAAAGGTCTACCTGCAATTTTTGCTTGGCGTTTAGCGAATGGCTTAGAGTATGCAGAACGAGCGGATGACCCGACTCATGTTTGCACTAGGTAATTCCCCTCCCCTCTTCCTCAGCGCCCCTCTGCGCTTTCCTTCGCGTTCCTCTGCGTTAAAAAAAAAGATATGAATAAATGGGCAATTTTGAGTGGAATTGAAGCTAACTTGGCGGCTTATGAAGCTGTAATAGCTGACATTAAGCGTCAGGGTAATAGCGTAGATGCCTTGTATATTTTAGGCGATTTATTAGGCCCAAGACCAGAAGCCGAGAAGTTAGTAGAACGAGTGCTTAACCCACGTCATGGAGAATTAGAACCCCTGATTTGTAAAGGTTGGTGGGAAGAACAGTGTTTGATTTTGCATGGTCTGGGGCCGACTGGGGATGCTCCTGAGTTGATGGCAAAATATGGGGGTGATACTGTTCAAATGTTATGGGAGTGTGTTTCTCGTAAGACAGTACAATGGTTGCGATCGCTAGATTTTGGTTTTTTTGAATTAGATTGTTTGTTAATTCACGGTTCAACGGTAGGTGTGGGCGAAGAATTAACCCCAGAAACTCCCCCAATCCAAATGCTTGATAGACTGTCGCGGATGCAAGCAAATAATCTGTTTTGTGGACGCTCTGGTTTAACTTTTCAGTATCATCTGCAAGCTGGTTCTATTACAACTGCACTCACCACTCTTGATAACCAAGTGCCTCCTCAAACTGTCAGTGTTGTACCGCGTCAAGTAATTGGGGTGGGCAATGTGGGACGCACACCAGGTCAAGCTACTTATACTCTCTACAATCCTGGCACAAATCAAGTGGAATTTAAGACTGTATATTACGGCAATAGCAAGGGATTTCAAAGTCAACGCCAGATAACAAAATCGAAATCTGGCGTTTAAGAAAGCCCAGGAATGGGGAGAAATGCTGCAACCAGTTCAATAGAGACGCGAAATGGCATTGGGCTGTGCTGGGCTTCGTCCCGCTCCGAAGAAAGCGTCTCTAAGTGGATTATAGCGATGAGCTTCGCCCCACCAGAGGTGAAGCAGAGCCTTAATTATTGCTAATTAGTCGCAATAATTGAAATTATTTGTTAGATTATTTTTATATAAACGCTATAACCTCCAACATCAGCTTTTCTTGTGGGAGATTCATTCTCCCGCATATTTTTCTGATTTAACAGATCCATCAAAGTTAAGGGAGGCTAACAATATCAAGATAGTTGTTGCTTTTACTGTCAATAAGCATATTCCATGAATTTCAGCTTATTGAGATATATTTTTAATATACTCGCAATACTTGTGACAGTTTAACACAAAATGTCCGTTGTGGAGCGGCTACCGTCTGAGTTCTCCGTACCCCTACGGAAAAACAAGCTATGCGTAGCGTCACTGTAGGAGAAGAGGTACCCGCAGGGTAGGTACAAAGAATATTTCATTCCTAAATTCAATAACACTGATAATTAATTTAAATATGAGTGACTGTCCTTGCTGTAATGGAAAACTACTGCGTCATATTCGCAGTGGTAAAATTTACTGGTTTTGTCTCGATTGTCGGCAAGAAATGCCAGATATGAGTTCGGTAGTTTATGCTAAATCCCTATCTTCTGCTGTATTGTCAGCAAAAATTAGAGAAAAATCACTCTGATGTTGGCAATGAAAGTACTTCTACAGCTTATGAGATTTTTGCCATGAATCGAACAATACTCACACTGCTTAGTAGCTCTTGTGTTTTTTACTTGTTTGTCTTGATGAGCCATGCTGCTGTCGCAGAAGGTAAATCTTCGGTAGCTACAATTACCAGCGCATCAAGTTAGTGGTACTGTTGCTTCCCCAACAAAGAGTTCTGCTACACAAACCACTGAAACTTTGGCTGTACAAGTGAATCCACGAGTTTTTTCCCTAGATGCAAATGGTGATACAGTTGGGGATATAGCGATCGCCAAGTTTGGCTGTGATTGCTCTAATTGTCGGACTTTAGCACTTCAAATGTTGCGAACTGGTCAGTTAACTCTTTAATCAAATGGCTCACTTCGGATTTTGAGATTTGAACTGGTTAAGAAGCCTTGCTCTTTGATGAGCCATTTCTGGTCTGGTCAAAATTCCTTGTGTAGGACTCAAAAATAATGCTAATAAAAATAGTACGGAAACAACTAAAACGATCGCCGCACCAGATGGTACATTTAGATAATAACTAATATACATCCCAGTTATACTGCTAATCACACCAATAATTGCGCCTAAATGCATCATTTGATGTAACTCTTTCACTAATAAATAAGCTGTAATTCCTGGCCCAATCAGCAGTGAAACAACTAATACTACACCCACAGTTTGCATACTAGCAATAATCGTCAGTGTGATAGCACCAGTTAAACCAAAATGAATCAAATTAATGGGTAAACCACTTGCTTGAGCGCCGAGTGGATCAAATGTATAAAATAGCAATTCTTTGTAAAATAACTTAACTAAAAGCAAGACAATAACTGTGATAATTACAGTCCGCTTCACATCATCTGTAGTTACACCTAAGATGTCGCCAAATAAAAATTGATGCAGGTCTAATTTGCTTTTTAATAGGGTAATCAACATGATACCCAATGCTAAAAATCCTGAAAAAACTAATGCCATCGCTGCATCAACTTTGATGCGGGACTGAGATTGAATCCACGTAATTACAAAGGTGCTGAGAGTTCCAGATATAAATGCACCTAAGAAAATATCAATACCCAAGAAAAAGGCTATAGCTAGTCCTGGTAAAACTGCATGAGCAATCACATCTCCTAGTAATCCCATGCCTTGAACGATGAGGTAAGTACCCACAACAGCACAAAGAATTCCTAATAGAATTGCTGTGGCAATTGCCCCACGCATAAACTCAAAACTTAGAGGTTCTAAAAAAAAATTTAACATTAGCAAAAATCTCCATATTGTTTGTAAATGCAAAATATTACTTTTGTTTGCGAGCGCGTCAACAATTTAAAAATAATGATTATCATTATCTGTGGCAATTAGGTCAAGCTTGACTCTAAAACTTAAGAAGGAAAAACTAAATGTCATTAAATGTAAGTGTGCATCTCGTTGAACAAGCCAAAGCAGGGATGGTTGACGAAAAAGAGTTTGTCGCAATCATCAAACAATCACTACCTTACGCTTGGGGTGTTGTAGAAGGACTTGCAGAACGTCTAATTAGAGGTGAAGAATGGGCAAATCATGCAGTTCCGCCCCCAAGTGAACAAGCACGCGCTCAATTATTGCGAATGATGGGTGGAGATGCAATTCGTGGCGCAGTTGAGCGTCACTTTGGCATAAAATTAGCATTTCAAAATTGTCATAATGTAGCTGTTTTTCACCCAGACAAACTAGATTCATCTGTATACCTAGATTTCGTTTCAATTCGTAGTCAAATACTCAATCAAACACCTGAATTAGTAGACTGCTAAAGTTAAGGGTGTGGTGCATATAAGTTAACAAATAATTATAATGCACTAAACCCTATTATCCATATCTATTCAATATAAATATGCCATCTCCATAAGCACGTTGAATATTATCTGCTGTCATGACTTCTTTCATCGAACCGTTAGCAATCATCTGTTTATTCAACAATAATAACTGGTCGCATTTCGTCAAAGCTGTTCCTAAATCATGAGTAATTACCAACAAAATCTTGCCTTGGGATTTTAGTTCTTCAAATACCTCAAACATGATGGCTTCTGTCTTTTTATCAACCCCGACAAACGGCTCATCAAAGAATAATAATTCGGCTTGTTGTGCTAAAGCTCTTGCTAAAAATACTCGCTGCTGCTGTCCGCCTGATAATTCTCCAATTTGACGCGATCGCAACTCTAAAATTCCCACCCTCGCCAGAGCATCTTTAACTATTTCTTGAGATGATCGTGAAGGGGCGCGAAACCACCCTGTATGCACCGTCCGCGCCATTAGCGCTACATTCCACACTGTTATGGGATAATCCCAGTCAATTTGCGATCGCTGTGGTACATACGCAACAGAACTTAATTGTTGTTTCAAAGCGCGATCGCGAAACTTCACAACTCCGCCCGTAGTCGGCACTAAGCCCAAAATCGCCTTCACCATCGTGCTTTTACCAGCACCATTGGGGCCAATCACACCCACAATTTGTCCCGGTAAGGAACGGAAACTCACATCCTCAACCGCCGTGACTCCCCGGTAATTTACAGCTAAATTTTTAACTTCTAACATAAATCTACCATTTATATGATAATGATAATCAATATAATTTAATTCATCAGATTTATGATATCTTACAAACTGCGATTGAAATCCCTAGCGGCTCTTGCCTTAACGTGCGGGGTATTTGGATGTAGTCCAACATCCCAAACCAGCCAATCGACTCCCACGCCTCCTGATAATGCGTCTGCTATTCAAACGGGGACTTCACCAGCGCCAGAAGCCAGTAGTAAACCGTTAGTAGTCGCCACCAATACCATTGCTTGTGGCTTAACTAAAGAAATTGCAGGTGATACCGTTGATCTCAAGTGCTTAATCGATCCCGGCTCAGATCCGCACGTATATCAACCCAAGCCAGAGGATAGTAAAGCAATTGAGCAAGCAAAGTTAATTCTCTATGGTGGCTACGATTTTGAACCTGGTTTAATCAAGTTAATTAAAGCAACTTCAAATTCTGCTCCCAAGGTGGCTGTAAATGAAGTTGCAGTCCCCCAACCTCAGCAGTTTGACGAGGATGGTAAAACTGTTACCGACCCCCATGTATGGCAAAATGCTCAAAATGGCATAGCGATCGCACAGACGATTTCTCAAGAGTTGGCAAAAGTAGCCCCAAGTAATGCTGCAACTTATACCAGCAATACTCAAAAGCTAACCAGTGAAATCAGTCAGATAGATACCTGGATTAAATCAGAAATAGCCACAATTCCACCTAAGCAACGCAAATTAGTCACCACTCACGATGCTTTCGGTTACTATTCCAAAGCTTATGGAATTCCTATTGAAGGGGCGCTAGGGGGTATTAGTACAGAAGAAGCGCCGACACCTGCGCGAGTAGGTGCATTATCAAAGGATATTAAAAAAGAGGGTGTACCGACAATTTTTGCAGAGACGACGATTAACCCTAAACTCATACAAGCGGTAGCAAAAGAAGCGAAAGTTAAGGTTTCAGACCGGGAATTGTTTGCTGATGGTTTGGGAGAAAAGGGGACAGAGGGCGAAACTTACCAGGGAATGCTGATTGCTAATACACGCACGATTGTGGAAGGTTTAGGGGGCAAGTATACGGAGTTTAAACCTAAATAATCAGAGTTAGCGTAGGCGTAGGCGTAGCCCGCCGCAGGCATCGCTGTCTTGGTGGATACAAGAGCCTAATAGTAGAAGCGATCGCTCCTATAAAACCCTTCTGTGTGGCCAACTTTTATTCACAACTGTCTTAGGGTTATATATTATTTATGTCAACAAGATATTCTCTCAACTTTTCTTGCAAGTTATGAATATGAGGTTTGGCAAGCATTGTGTAGTGATTCCCCGGAACCGCAATTATCTTTACTGGTTCAGAAGAAAGCTGATCCCAACCTAAAGTTAGACTATCAAGCTGATGAGCAACAATATTACTCCCTCGAAAAAGTGTGATTTGGTTACAATAAACTTGCGGTGTATATTTAACTAGGGCTTGAATATTATTCTTGAAAACTTGTAGAAGACAGTGAATCTGGTAATGTTCAATATCTGGAGGAACAAGGTTAGCCATCTTCATTTGCTCTAAGAAATAGCTAAGTTGCTCTTCTGGCTGAAGTTGCCGGAGAGTTTCGTATAAGGTAGATGAGTTGTCAGTTACTGAGAAAATCTTTCCAGTGGAGCCGGCTATATCCTGAGCAAGATTGACTAATACCTCGGCATCATCACGATCGTTAAAACCTGTAGATGATTGGTTTATCTTAATTGGTGCTTGGCTGTCTAGTAAAGCAAGTAGAGCAACTTTTTGACCTTGCCTTTCTAATTGAATTGCCATCTCAAAAGCCACAACACCACCCATAGACCACCCTCCCAAAAGATAGGGGCCTTCTGGCTGTACAAGACGCAATGCTGTAATATAGTTAGATGCCATATCTTCTATGCGAGTATGGATCTGCGATTCCCCATAAAGACCGAGCGATCGCAACCCGTAGAATGGCTGATCTAGACCAAGATGACGAGCTAATTCGTAGTAACAAAAAACGTTTCCACCTATGGGATGGATGAAGAATAAAGGTTTTTTATTACCATGAGGCTGAATGGCTATTAATGGGGATGGGTTTTCAGTAGAATGAATTTTTTGGCTGAGGAGACTTTTGAGATTTTCGATAGTGGCTTCTTGAAAAAGCTGAAAAAGTGGTAGGTTACACTCAAACTGTTTTTGAATTTTAGCCATCAGGCGTACAGCTAGAAGTGAGTGACCTCCAAGCTCAAAAAAGTTGTCTGTAACACCAATAGGAGAAACACCCAAAAGTTCTTCCCAAATTTCTGTAAGTTGAAGTTCCAAAAGGTCGCGAGGTGCTACATAATCTTTCTGGAAGTTGGGTCTTTTAGTATCTAGTGCTGAGAGTGCTTGGCGGTCTACCTTACCGCTAGGCATCCGTGGTAGGGTTTCTAGTAGTACAAAAGCTGAGGGGATCATATACTCAGGTAACTGTTTTTTCAAGAAGTTTCGCAGTTCTTTAGTGGTAAGTTGCTCTTTATTGGAGGCAATATAGGCTATTAATTGCCGATCGCCCGCCTGAGTTTCTTGTGCTAGCACTACAGTCTCTCGTACAGCAGGATGTTGTGCTAGTGCAATTTCAATTTCCTCCAGTTCTATACGGAAACCCCTGACTTTTACTTGGTTATCTACTCGCCCTAAGTACTCTATATCACCATTCGCTAAATAACGTGCCAAATCCCCTGTTCGATAAAGACGGCTCTGTGCTTGATTAGAAAAAGGGTCAGAAATAAACTTCTGGGCAGTTAAATCGGGTCGGTTGAGGTAGCCTCTAGCGACACCAATGCCTCCGATATATAGTTCGCCGGGTACACCAATAGGTGTAGGGTTTAGATGTTTGTCTAACAAATATATTTGGGTATTGTCGATAGGACGACCAATAGATATATTAGGTAATTCTGGGTTTTCTTGCCTGTTAACTGGCTCATAAATTGTTGCACCGATAGTCGCTTCTGTTGGGCCATAAGCATTGATCCACCGGACGCTATTGTTTACTAGTTTCTGCCAGAGAGCTAGTTTTTCAGATTTTACTTGCTCAGTACCAACAATGACTAAGCGAAGTGTGGATGGTAATGCTGCTTTGGAATCTGATAGTTCAGATACCCACTGATGCCAGTATGCAGTTGGCAGATTCAAAACGGTTATTTTTTCTTGGTCTAAGAATTGTTGGAAGTCTGCTAAAGATAGTACTCTATCAGGGCGCATAACCACAGTTGAGCCGCTTAACCAAGATGGGAAAAGTTCTTCTGCTGCGACATCAAAACTAATTGCAGCAAATTGGAGAATTCTATCATTTGGTTTGAGTTCATAGGCTTTAGCCGCAGCGATACTGTGATTCACCAAAGCTTGATGTGTTACCATAACCCCCTTCGGTATTCCTGTAGAGCCGGAAGTGTAAATTACATAAGCTAAGTTATCAGGTCTAGCCTTACTGATGGGATTTTTCTGGCTCTGCTGTGAAAATTGTGAAGCTAAACCAGCATCTAAATATATAACCTTAGCTTTGTCTTGTGGGAGTTTTGTGACTAGTGATGTGTGAGCAAGCAGCACCAAAGGCTTTGCATCCTCCAACATCAAAGCCAAACGTTCCTGGGGATGGGACGGATCTAATGGTAGATATGCTCCACCCGCTTTCAGAATTGCCAGGATACTAATAACCATTTCGATTGATCGCTCAATGCAGATTCCCACCAGTACCTCTGGTTTAACACCAAGTTCCTGTAGATGATGAGCTAGCTGATTAGCTTGGTGGTTTAGCTGCTGATAGGTTAGTTGCTGATCCTCAAAAGCTACTGCGATCGCAGAGCGTGCGATTAGCGCGATCGCATCAGGTGTACGCTCAACTTGCGCCTCAAATAGCTCGTGGATGCATATATTTTCTGGGTAATCCACTTTTGTATTATTCCACAGCACCAGTAACTGCTGCCGTTCTGCGGCACTCAGCAAGGGCAAGTCACAAAGCCGTTGCTCTGGATTATTTATGATGCCTGTTAATAAGATTCGGAAATGTTCCACCATGCGATATGTGGTGTCTGCATCAAATAGATCGATGTTGTACTCCAACTCCCCTTCCAGTCCAAACTCATTGTCTGCCATCGACAAACTTAAATCAAACTTTGCCGTCTGGTTTTCCAGTTTTAGGAAACTCAAGTTCAAACCGGGTAGCTTTAGTTTCTCAGTTGGGGAATTTTGGAGAACAAACATTACCTGGAATAGCGGATTATAACTTGGGTTGCGTTCAGGCTGAAGTTTCTCTACCAAATACTCAAAAGGTAAATCTTGATGGGTGTATGCTGACAAGGTACACTCACGGACTTGATATAGCAGTTCTCGAAAGCTCAGATTGTCTTTAAAATTGGTACGTAAAACCAAAGTATTGGCAAAAAGACCAATTAATCCTTCCAACTCCGTGCGGTTGCGGTTAGCGATCGCAGACCCAACTAAAATATCTTCCTGTCCGCTATAGCGGTAAAGTAAAGTCTTAAAGGCAGCAAGTAGGGTCATGAACAAAGTAGTCCCTGCTTGTTGGCTTAGTACCTTAAGCGCCTTAGTCAAGTCTGGAGATAAAGAGAATAGTTGCGTTGCCCCTCGAAAGCCCTGAATCGCAGGTCGAGGGCGGTTTGTAGGCAATTGCAGTAGAGGAGGATAATTACTCAACTGCTTTAACCAGTAGCTGAGGTGAGATTGGAGAGAATCACCACTTAAGCATTGCCGTTGCCAAACGCCAAAGTCGGCATACTGGATTGGAAGTTCTGCTAAGGGGGACGGCTTACCACTACAAAAGGCTGTGTATAGTGCTGCTATCTCTCGAATCAGAACAGCCATCGACCAACCATCACAGATAATGTGATGTATTGTCAATAAAATTACATGGTCTGTCTTACTTAACTTTACTAGAGTTGCCCGCAGCAACGATCCTTGAGCGAGATTGAAGGGACATGATATTGCTTCAGACACCAGTTGTAAAGCCTTGGCTTCACGTTTACATTCGGGTATCTCCTGTAAATCTACAACAGTTAAAGACAAAGGCAAATAGGGAGCGATCGCTTGCGTGGGTTCTCCCTCAACACAGATAAAATTTGTCCGTAAGGCTTCGTGGCGGCGCACGATTTCGTTGAGGCTTTGCTCTAAGGCAGAAATGTTGAGCAAACCCTTCAGTCGCACAGCAATAGACTCGTTGTAAAAAGGGTTATCAGGCTCCCACTGGTTGAGGAACCACAGCCGTTGCTGGGCGAAAGACAGGGGTAGTTTTCCCTGTCGTGAGACATGCTCAATGGGTGCAAGTTTGGAAGCTGAAGCCAGCTTTAACTGGCGAAGAAACGAGAGCATTTCTTGCTTGCGTTCAATTAATTCAGCACGCAACGCAGGTATAAGCCTTCCTTTAGGTGCATCGTAGCACAACTGACCATCATCATCCCAGATTTTGATATCTAAATGGTGAAGGTCAGACAAAAACTCTTCAATGGGCTTCATAATTTTCCTTGTTCGCGATCGCTTACTATAATGTCGGTCGTTGTCATGCGTAGTGCCTCAATGCGATCGCCTAGAGTTGCCACAGTCGGGTTATCAAACAAACGACGTAGAGGTAACTCCACCTGAAATGCTTCCCGTAAGCGAGTTATCACTTGGGTAGCTCTCAATGAATCACCTCCCAATTCAAAGAAATTATCGTGTATTCCTATTTCCTTAGCGCCTAAAATTTCTCCAAAAATAGCTACTAAAGTTTTTTCAGTTTGATTCCGGGGTGCAACAAAGCTTTCTTTGAGATTGTTCTTAACTATCTCAGGTGCTGGCAATGCTTTGCGGTCTACTTTGCCATTAGGTGTTAGCGGTAGGGTATTTAGAAAGACATAATTAGAGGGCAGCAAATATTCTGGTAGCTTTTGTTGTAAAAAATTATGTATATCTTCAGTCAGTGAGTCTGGTTTGCGAGAAATTTGTAACCACTGCCTAGTTTGAGCCTGGTCTATTTTTCCACCTAAAAAGCTGTGGAGTAAAATTTGACCTGATTCCAGACCGAACATAGTTTGGAATTTTTCAAATTCTAAGTAACCAATAGGACAAAGACCTATTTGGTGTTCTGGTGCGGAGTTCATGAGCAATTGACCAATGTAACCAGCTTCCAGTAAACAAAAGTCTTTCGCTAACTCGCCATACATGGGAGCGATCGTACTTAGTTGTCCGATTAAAAACAATGAAAAAGCAGACTGCTCAAAAATAAGTTGATTACCGCCATAAATATTGCCCAAAATTGACGCTTCGGCACTAAGCAATATCAAATTATGCTCGGCAGGATGGTAATAATAATAACCAGCCGCTAGTCCAGCGATACGGTTAGGTTTGACATACAAGTAAGTTTGTACCGGATACAAACTACCAGCAGAAGGATAGCGATATTTTGGGAAAGGCGAATTTTCAAGCTGCATTTGTAGCAGACAACTCAAAAATTGGCTAAACATTTCTAATGAAATTGATTCATCCTGAAATTGTGGATAGCTTTGACGCTGTAAATATTCTTGGGTGATGATTTCATCAAACTTGGGTTTAGGTAATTGGATGCTAGATTGACTGGATTTTGATTGTCGCAATCCTGTTTGCTTCAGTTGAAATTCAATGCGCTCTACAGGGTCAAGTAACACACCAGCAATTTGACGAGGTTCGTAAACTTCAGCCTGCTGCTGATTAGAGGCAGCTAAATCTGACTGTGGAACTATATAAGCTACCAGTTGCTGAGATTCTCCAACGGCGGCAACTACCACTTCTTTAACAGTAGGATATTGTTGCAGGGTAGCTTCAATCTCACCCAATTCGATCCGATAACCGTTGATTTTGACCTGGAAATCTTCACGTCCTAGAAACTCAATATTTCCATCTGGTAAATACCTTCCTAAGTCGCCAGTTTTGTATAACCGCTCTTTTGTCTGCGGATGAATGATAAAACTAGCATTAGTCTTATTTTGGTCACGCCAATAACCTTGAGCTAGTCCAACACCTCCAATATAAAGCTGCCCTGATACCCAAACCGGACATTCTGCGATCGCTTGGTTGAAAACGTAAAAACGCTGGTTGGTCATGGGACGACCGTAGGGAATGGTATTGCAAGTTGGGTCAATTTTTTCAATGGGATGGAGAATCGACCAGATAGAGGCTTCTGTTGCCCCACCCAGACTAACGATTTGTATATTTTCCCATAGGGATTTAATTTGTGTGGGTAAATTTAATGGAATGCGATCGCCACTCAATAAAACCAAACGCAGCGATTTGGGTAGTTCATCAAGTTTACTGGCTGCATGTTCAACTAACATCTGCATTAAGGCTGGCACTGAGTTCCAAACAGTTACCTGGTGCTGCTGTATCAGTTTTAACCAATGGTCTGGTTCTTTAGTATTTGTGGCTTCTGGAATGACAATTGTGCCACCAGCAGCTAACGTCCCAAAGATGTCATAAACTGACAAATCGAAGCTCAGGGAAGAAAGAGCTAACACTCGGTCATTTGCCCCAATATCAAAGCGCTGGTTGACATCAAGAATGGTATTTACAGCCCCCCTGTGGTCAATCATCACCCCTTTGGGTATACCAGTAGAACCAGAGGTGTAGATAACATAAGCAAGGTCAGTGGGTGTTTGCAGTGATTCTAGCAATGGTATGTCGTCTACCAGCGTTAAATTGTCCACACAAATGCGTTGGATGGAATCTGGCCATGACAAAGTGTTATCTAGCCAAGACTGAGTTAGCACTACTTGGACTTCTGCTTGTTGGAATAGATACCACCGACGTTCAGTAGGGAGTTCGGGATCAATGGGTAAATAAGCCGCACCAGATTGGAGAACTCCTAGTACTGCAACAATTTGTTGCCAATCTTTCTCCATCACGACTGCAACCAATGTGTTGGGTAGCACACCCAACTGCCGCAGTCGATGAGCAACCTGATGAGCTAAACAATCCAACTCTTGATAACCCAGAGTTCGGCTAGATGTAATTACTGCTGGCTGATGCTGTCGCTGATGCACTTGCGCTGCAAACAGAGTATGAAGCATCGTCTGCGAAACAGGTGATTCTGTAGCATTGATGGTTGCTAGCTGCTTTAATTGTGCTGGTGGTAGTAGTTGCCGTGTTGTGCTTTGCCAAACTGACTCATCTGTTGCCAGAGAATCCAGTAGGCGATAATAAGCGGCAAACATATCGTCCAAAAGTCCTTCTGGAAAGAGTTCTTCTACAGCATCCCAACTCCAGAGTAAAGCCCCTTCATTTTCAGAAACTTGATGATCTAGCCATACTTGCGGTGTTTGGGAAATGTTGTAAACAACATTTCCTAACTTTTCCCAACTGGATGTTTCCTGTTCGGCAGTATTCTGAGTTAGGGTGCTGGTAAACACAACAGGCATCGCTGCCCTAGTTGCTCCTCCTTGAGTGCGGGCTAGTTCCCGTAAGACTTCTACACCACTGATATGACGATGTTCCAAGTCTTGCCAAAGCTGTTTTTGCAAGCTTCGCGCTCTTGATAGAAAAGACTTTGAAGTTGAGCAATCTACTGCTAACAATGTTAAGGAAGTAAAATCCCCGACAATATTATTTACTTGTGGATGCAAAGGTAAACGATTGAACAATGTTAAGTTGAGTGTAAAATTAGGAGTTTTACTCCAGACACTCAAAACTTCGGCAAATGCAGCTAACAAAACTCCAGAAGGTGTTACCCCTGCCTGAGTAGCACGAGTTTTTAGCTGTAGCCAGGTGGCTGGCTGTAAACGCGCACTCCGATTGATAAAGTGAGGCTTTGTTATAGAGCGAGGATTCTTTGCTAGAGGTAACTCTGGTGCTGGTGGTAATGTAGAGAGACGGCTAAACCAATAGTCTCTAGAGTTTCGGTAAACTTCAGAATTTCTCAGAGCTATCTCTGCTAAAACGTAGTCTCGGAAAGAAATTTCGAGTGGAACTAGAACTGTTTCTAAATTTTGGTAAAGCTGATGCAACTGTGGTGCGAGAATTTCGCCTAAACTCCAAGCATCAACGATTAAGTAATCAAAGCTGAGATGCAAACGAATGTGGTCATTGTCTAAACGAGAGGCTCGAATCTCAAACAGAGGCCATCGGTCGGCTGCTAATATTTGGTGAGACATTTGCTGCCGCACAGCCTGTAACTGAGATGCAATAACTTCAGAATTTTGTCCGCGCAGGTCTAAGATTTCAATTTGATATGTTGGTGCTTGCTTGAGAATCTGCTGTTGCCCATCTGACAGCACGATCGCCCGCAACATATCATGATGTTCGATTAAACGCTGTACAGCCAATTTCAATCTTTCTAAATTTAGCCCATGACTTTCCAGTTCGATGTAGCCATGAGTTGCCACATTGCCCAACTCGAAAGTTCCACTACGACCAATCCAGTAAGCTTGCTGTACATCAGTTAGCGGAAAAGGTTGGTGGCGTTGTTCGGGGTTGGGTGCAATGGCCGCTACGGGATGTATAGTATTTTTTTCTGTGTTTTGCGATCGCTCATACCCAGCGAGTTCATCTGACAACGCTTTCACAGTAGGTAATTCAAACAGACTGCTCAAAGATAATTCTACCTGCAAAGCTTTACTCATTTGTGCAATCACCTGAGTAGCCAACAAGGAATGTCCACCTAATTCAAAAAAATCATCATAAATGCCGACTGTTTGAATCCCAAGGAGTTCTTGCCAAATCTTCGTAATAATTTTTTCTACCTCGTTTTGAGGTGCAATATAGGCATTTTTTAAATTCGGTCGAGAGTGAAGCGAGGCGGTTGCTACTTTGTTTGCAGATTCAGTATTTTTGAAAGGCTCTTGTTTAATCCATTGGTCAATTCTGGCTTGCAGATTTCCGGTAGAAACAACTATTTGAGGGTTTGTATTAGATAAAACACGTTTAAATACATTAATACCTTCATTAGGAGCGATCGCAAACTCTGCTAATGTTGCTCCAAACCTTATATTTACTTGTTTTTCTGATTGGATTCTCCAACCATCCCAGTTCACGCTGATCCAGGGGAAATTGTTAAATTTATTACATTGATGAGTAAAGGTATCCATAAACAGGTTAGCAGCAGAATAAGCCACAAACCCCAGCCCACCGAGAACAGATGATAAAGATGAGGTAAGTAGACAAAAATCGAGTCCTTTGCTCTGTAATATTTTTTGCAATACAAATAGACCGTGTACTTTGGCGTGAAATTGCTGTTCGCACTCAGCTTTAGTTATTTGCTGGATAGTTTTAAAGTACTCGTTCCCTAAAAGTCCAGCCGCATGGATAACACCATTAATTTCGCCAAAAATATCACAAGCTTGAGCTATAGCTGTCTGCATTTGTTCTAAGTTGGCAACATCAGCACTCTTGACTATAACCTTTGCACCATAAGCCTCTAGGGTCTGCACTTTGCATATTTGCTGGCTAATTTTATCTTGGGTATCGTGAGTATCCAACCATTGCTGCCATGCAACTCTTGCTGGAAAAGGCGATGGCGCAACGCCCGCCAAAGGCGAACGCGTAATCAATATCAATCTCGCCTGTACAGTCTTTGCCAAATACTCTGCTAGTACAAAGCCGATGTTACCCAAGCCGCCAGTGATTAAATATACCCCCTGTTCTCGCAATCCAGGTTGATCTTGAACAGGCGCTTCTAATTGCACAGGCTCAAAGGTTTGTATCCATCTGCGAGAAGCGCGATAGGCGATCGCAAAATCAGCCGATTTTGTTACAAGTTCTGATAAAACAGAATCTATCAGCTTTTCTTCTTGCCAGCTTTGTGAAAGAGGCATTGTAATATCAATACTTTGGCAAGTGATATGCGGGTATTCTTGCGGAATAACTAGACAAAGCCCCAGCACAGTTGCTTTTTCTGGACAAAGTATTTCTTCACCTGTAACTGGCTGCATATTACTAGAAACCACACCAATTCTTACCGAATTACCTAGATGCTGTTTTCCCAACGCCTGTGCCAAAAATAGTAAGCTGTAAAATCCTAAATCTTGTGTTTTCTCAAAAAATTCAATTTCTGAAGATGCGCGATCGTTCTTGGTGACACTCCACAAATGCAGGATTTTGTGGGGAATTTTGTTTACGGTGCCCAGTTCTTTGAATAATGCATGGTAATCATCGCTATTTTGTGGATTGATAGTGTAGCTGTCCTGATTTAACTTCTTAAACTCTTTTCCTACATTTACGGTGATGAGATGCTGATTTACTTTTTCCAGTCGTTTTACGAGTCTAGAACCAAAGCTAGATTCATCAACAAAAACTAGCCAGTACAAGTTTTGTTCCACCAATGTTGTCTTGTCAAAAGATTGAGATATTGCTGATTGTTTCCAACAAGGCATATAAAACCAATCAGCAATATCTGGCTTTTTACTCAACACAACTGAGGAACTTTCGACAATTTTGGCTGGTTTTTGGGGTTCAATCCAATAACGCTGACGCTCAAAGGGGTAGGTTGGCAATGGGACGCGATAACGTTGTTCATGCTGATAAAATCCAGCCCAATCGACCTCAATACCAGCTAACCAGAGTTGACCAATTGTAGACAGTAAATACTCGCTATCTGACTGTCGGTTTTGTGCATGAGGAAGCGTTGTTAGCACAACTTGATTAGCAACTGAGGCGAGTTTAGCAAAGGTACTCAAAGTATTTCCAGTACCAACTTCGAGTAACAGCCGCTCTGGTTCATGCAATAAGAGTTGCACACCTTTAGCAAATTGTACCGAGGAGCAAATATGTTGCACCCAGTAGTTAGGATCAGTTGCTTGGGCTGTTGTAATCCAAGTGCCAGTAACGTTAGAAACGTAAGGAATTTTAGGTGGTTGGAAGTTGACTTTTTTTACTTCCTCCCCGAATGCTTCTAGAATGGGTTCCATCATTGGGGAGTGAAAAGCATGGGAGGTATGTAGACGGCGACTTTTAACACCGTTTTCAACTAGCTGATGTTCAAGTTTAGCGATCGCTTCTATCGTACCGGAAACAACACATAAAGATGGGGCATTAATTGCGGCGATCGCGCATTGCTCATCCAAGAAAGGTTGTGCTTCCTCCGCAGCCAGAGAAACGGCAAGCATTGACCCTGGAGGCATTTGTTGCATTAGCCGCCCCCGTGCTGACACTAGCGCTAAAGCCTCTTCTAAGGAGAAAACACCAGCTAGGTGTGCCGCTACATATTCCCCAATACTATGACCAATCATCACTTGAGGGTGAATCCCCCATGCCATTAATAACTGGCTTAAAGCATACTCAATTGTAAAGATTGCTGGTTGTGCAATCGCAGTTTGATTTAACTGTTGGCTTGCAAGTTCCGTTTCTTCCTGAGAAGGATACAACGCGCAGCGCAAGTCAAGTCCCAGGTGTGGTTTGAGAATTTCTGAGCAGAGGTCAACAGCCTCTTGAAAAGTCGGCTCAGTTTGATATAGTTCCCAGCCCATTTTGACATACTGTGTACCCTGACCAGGAAACATAAACGCTAAAGGTGGGTTGCGGCGTTCTTGGTAGCAAGTCAAAACTTGAGGTGAATCTGGATTCACTAATGTTGTAACTGCATCGCTCAAGTCTCGGCATACCAACACCCGACGATGGTTGAAAGCACGTCTACCGACTTGCAAAGTGTAAACTATATCTGCCAATTTCAGTTCTGAATGTTGCTGTAAATAGGTCAGCAGATTAATTGTTGCTTTTTCAAGAGCAGTGGCGGTTTTCGCCGATACACATAGTAGATATTTACTTTTGACTTTTGACTTTTGACTTTTAACTTTTGCTGGCGCTTCCTCGACAATCACATGGGCATTTGTCCCCCCAATACCAAAGGAACTAACTCCGGCTCGACGGGGAGTATCATTCGTTTGCCAGGGAGAAAGTGTAGTGTTGACGTAAAAGGGACTATTAGCAAAGTCAATTTGAGGATTGGGTTGCTGGAAATGTAAACTGGGTGGAATTTGCTGATGTTTGAGAGCGAGGACAGTTTTAATAAAGCCTGCAATCCCAGCAGCAGTATCTAAATGACCAATGTTAGTTTTGACTGAACCAATGGCACAGAAGCCTGTTTTTTGAGTACTGGCACGAAACACTTTATTAAGTGCGGCAATTTCGATAGGATCGCCTAAAACTGTACCAGTCCCATGAGTTTCAATGTAGGTGATGCTTTCCGGTTCTACTCCAGCCACGGCATGAGTTTGGGCGATCGCTTTTGCTTGTCCTTCAATGCTGGGAGCTGTGTAACCCACTTTCACGGCACCATCATTATTGATAGCTGAACCCCTAATCACTGCATGAATACAGTCCCGATCGGTGAGGGCATCCTCTAGCCGTTTCAAGACCACAATACCGACACCATTACCACCTACCGTTCCACTAGCTTCAGCATCAAAGGCACGGCAATGACCATCAAAAGCAAAAATTCCCCCTTTTTGATAGGTATAGCCAACTTGATGCGGTACAGCGATAGATACTCCACCAGCCAAAGCCATATCGCTTTCACCAGCGATCAGACTTTGGCACGCATAATGAATCGCCACTAAGGAGGTAGAGCAGGCAGTTTGCACAACAACACTAGGCCCAGTCAGATTTAACTTGTAAGAAACTAGCGTTGCCAAGAAATCGCGATCGTTACCCAGCCAGATTTGATAAGTACCCACCGAGTCAATTAGTTCTCGGTTGGTAATCAGATTATTCAGTAGGTAAGTACTTTGACTTAGACCAGCATAGACTCCGATTTTACCAGGATAGATTTCACAGTTGTAGCCAGCATTTTCTAAAGCTTCCCAGGCGCACTCCAAGAAAATACGATGTTGGGGGTCTGTGATTTCTGCTTCTTTTGGGTTTAATCCGAAAAAATTAGCATCAAATAACTCAATATTT
>Ga0335397_10002936_pt1 | contig 23112 bp, 21 predicted proteins | sample MAT04_FD_205740 | JGI IMG/M metagenome (GOLD analysis project Ga0335397, IMG submission 205740) | Freshwater microbial communities from Lake Fryxell liftoff mats and glacier meltwater in Antarctica - MAT-04 (spades assembly) (version 2) ... | reverse complement strand
TATTATATAAAAAGTAAAAAGGAAGGCAGTTTCTGTCAAATTGGCGGGAACTGCTCTTTATTTTAATGATCCTGTAAAATCTATGCTAAAATTTACGCCCTTTGTAGGTTTTGGAGAAAAAAATTATGCAAGATGAAGTGCCCATTGTTAATCATATTCAAAATGTTTTATTGAGCGATGCAATTGCCATGCGCCGTACGTTTGCCATTATTTCACATCCCGATGCAGGCAAAACCACGCTGACAGAAAAATTGCTTTTATACGGTAATGCCATTGAATTGGCGGGGAATGTGCGCGCCCGCCGCAATCAGCGTTCAACGACTTCTGACTGGATGGAAATGGAGCGTGAGCGCGGTATTTCGATTACTTCAACCATCCTGCAATTTCCTTATCAAAATTACGTTGTAAACCTGCTCGATACACCCGGCCATCAGGATTTTTCCGAGGATACCTACCGCACTTTATCTGCGGTGGATAGCGCCGTGATGGTGATTGATGCCGCCAAGGGCATTGAAACTCAGACTCTAAAACTATTTGAAGTTTGCCGCAAGCGCGGCATCCCCATTTTCACATTTATCAATAAAATGGACAGACCCGCCCGCGATCCGCTGGATCTGCTGGATGAGATTAAAAAGGTGTTGGGCATGGAGCCGATCCCGATGAATTGGCCGATTGGCGATGGACCTGATTTCCGCGGCGTTTATGACCGCGCCGCTCAAGGTGTTTATTTGTTCGAGCGTACCGAACGCAATGAGCGCATGGCTCCCGAAGTATTTATGACTCTGGACGACCTAGTAAAAAATAAAATTTTGTCAGAAACTCGTTCTGAGCAATTGGTTGAGAGTATTCATCTTTTGGATGAGGTGGGCGTTATTTTTGACCACGAGAGCGTCTTGAATGAAAAACAGACCCCCGTATTTTTCGGGAGCGCGGTCACTAACTTTGGGGTGCGTTTGTTCCTTGATACTTTTGTGAAATATGCTCCGCCGCCCCAGCCTTACCTAAGTGATGCGGGTGAAATTTCTCCGACTGCGCCGGACTTCTCCGGATTTATCTTTAAAATTCAGGCGAATATGAATCCCAAGCATCGCGACAGCGTGGCGTTTTTGCGGATTTGTTCGGGTCGCTTTGAGCGTGGTATGAGTCTTGTCCACGCCCAAAGCGGAAAGACTTTGCGTTTGTTACGTCCTTACAAACCTTTTGCGAATGAGCGAGAGATTTTGGATGAGGCTTTTCCGGGCGATGTGCTGGGTATTCCAAACAATGGGGATTTCGCCATCGGTGATTCGCTTTGCTCCGGAACGCCGATCCGCTTTGCCTCCATTCCGCGCTTTCAGCCTGAGTATTTTGCCTTGCTGCGGAATACCGATCTGAACAAGCAGAAACAATTTGCGAAAGGTTTGTCGCAACTGGAAAGCGAAGGCGCTGTTCAGGTGCTTTACAATTTGAACGCGTTCAAGCGCGAGCCGATCCTTGCGGTTGTGGGTCAACTGCAATTTGACGTGGTTCAGGCCAGATTGAAATCAGAATATAACGTGCCAACAGACCTGGAAAGACTGCCGCACGTCCTTTTGCGCTGGATTAAGGGAACAGATGCAGATGTCGAAAATTTGCCCAATCGCAGTGAAGCCATGATCGCACGCGATTCCAGCAATCAATGGGTGGCTTTGTTTAGTACGCCATTTTTTCTAAAACATTACGCTGAGAAGCACCCAGAACTGCGCTTTGTAGATATTACTGAAAGCCAGACTGTGTAGTAAAAGTGAATGGCGGTTGATCCAACCGCCGTTTCGATTCATCTGTAAGCGTTGACCAGAAAAATGGTGGGGCGGTGCCTGCTCTATTTGCTCAATGACAGGCACGGGGTTATACTCTGAGGCACATGGTAAAATATTGCCCATGAAATGTTCTGTTGTTATACCAGTTTATCGTGGCGGACAAACACTCAGCCCACTCCTTGAGCGTTTGTCCGTGACTCTGCCAAAGGTTTTTGATTCCTATGAAGTCATTCTTGTAGATGATGGTAGTCCCGACCATAGTTGGGATGTGATCAAAATGATAACCGACAAATATAAGTTCGCGTATGGTATTCATTTGATGCGAAATTATGGACAGCATAATGCCACGCTGTGTGGCGTGCGCGCAGCTCGGTATGAATTAATCGTGACCATGGATCAGGACTTGCAGCACCCGCCTGAAGAAATTCAAGTTTTACTCGCAAAATTAGATGAAGGATTCGATGTGGTGTATGGCGCACCCAAAATATTACCGCAGGGATTCGTTCGCAATTTACTCACAAGTAAGACCAAATTAATTCTGGCGAATGTAATGGGAGTTCCCTCTGTGAGGAATGTCTCTGCCTTTCGTTTGTTTCGCGCAGACTTACGGGATGCCTTTGTTAATTTTCAAAGCCCCGCACTTATACTTGATGTTTTACTTTCGTGGGGAACAACGCGTTTCACCTATGTGCAGGTGAATATCGCGCCCGCTAAAAGTTCCAATTATAATTTTTTCACGCTCGTAAAAGCTGCGTTATTGATCCTGACTGGATATAGTACATTGCCATTGCGTTTTGCGAGTTTCATTGGTTTCTTTTTAACTCTGTTTGGGTTTGGCGTTTTTGTTTACGTTATTTTTGTTTATCTGACGTTGGGCAGTTTGCCGGGGTTTCCGTTCCTGGCTTCCATCATTGCTTTGTTTAGCGGCGCGCAAATGTTCACACTGGGTATCTTTGGCGAATACCTGGCACGCATCTTTGACCGCAACATGGACCGTCCGCCTTATGTCATCAAGGAAGGTATAGGCGAAAAAAAATAATGAATGTTGTGATCTTGCAGCCTTCTTATATACCCTGGCGCGGCGTGTTCGACCAAATTCAAAAAGCAGACCTTTTCATTTTTTATGATGATGTGCAATATGACAAGCACGGCTGGCGCAACCGCAATCAGATCAAAACTGCGCAGGGCAAACAATGGCTGACCATTCCCGTCCATTCCAAAGGCGTGACAGATGGAATTCCCATCAAGGATGTGCGGATAGACTGGAGCAAGCCGTGGGCAAAAAACCATTTAAAGGCTTTGACTTTTGCCTATGCTAAAGCGCCATATTTCGCTTCCCTTGCCCCGTGGCTTGTTTCTGTTTACGAGCGCTGTGATGAATTTCTTGCAGATTTCACCATTTGGTTGACAATTGAGATTGCCCGCAAGATGGGTATTAACCATACAAGCTTTATACGTTCTTCCGAGATCATGGGGATTGAAGGACAAAAGACAGACCGCCTGATCCAAATTTTGCAGCATGTTGGCGCAACTCATTATATGAGCGGACCCTCTGCCCATGATTATATCCAGCAGGAAAAATTCGATTTGGCGGGCATTACCTTGTCATACATCGAATACAATTACCCTGAATATCCACAGCTTTATCCGCCATTTGAGCCTTATGTCAGCATTTTTGATCTGCTGTTTATGGCAGGCTCGGACTCGGCAAAATATATTTAAATCGATTGCCGTTGCGGAGAGGATAGTTTCCTTAAGAAGCAATCCTTGATTTGTGAGGAAACTGCATTGCTCTTCGCAGCGGCATGATAAAGGAATTTATATGTCCAAACTTGCCAGCCTGGAACAGGTCAAAACTTATTTCGATAAACGCATTCAGGAACACGGCGCGTCACCGCGCGGCTCCGATTGGAACGGTGAAGAGTCGCAAAATACGCGCTTTGATCAAGTGTTAAAAGTAATAGAAGGCAATGCTCCTTTTTCACTACTTGATTATGGCTGTGGGTATGGTGCGCTGGCTGATTACATGGAAACAAAAGGTTTTACTGCCCAATACATTGGCTTTGATATTTTGGAGTCTGCAATTGAAATTGCGCGTAAAACCCACGAAAATAAAGCGTGGTGCACATTTGCTTTCGATAAAGCATCATTGCAGGCCTGTGATTATACAGTCTCAAGCGGCATCTTCAATTTTCGTGCCAATAACTCATTTGAAGCATGGACAGAACATATCCTTGCCACATTAAGTGATTTCAACCAATTAAGCCGCAGCGGTTTTTCCAGTAACTTTCTCACCAAATATTCCGACGCCGATAAAATGCGCCCAGACTTGTATTACGCCGATCCACTTTTCTTTTTTGATTATTGCAAACGCAACTTCGCGAAAAACGTCGCGATTCTGCATGATTATCGTTTATACGATTTCACCATTATTGTCCGCAAGGATTAAACATGACCACAATTCGCGTTGACTTTAATCACCCCGCTCCGCTTGGCAACGAATATGAATATATCCGTCAAGCCATTGAGTCAGGCCATATTTCTGGCGATGGCGACTTTACTAAAAAATGCCACACTTTCCTCGAGGGTGAACTTGGTGTGCCAAAGGCACTACTCACTACATCCTGCACACACGCGCTGGAAATGTCTGCCATACTTTTGGATATTAAACCTGGCGACGAAGTAATCATCCCGGACTTTACATTTGTCTCGACTGTGAACGCTTTTGTGATGCGCGGGGCTAAACCGATCTTTCTGGACGTTCATCCTGATACGCTTAATTTGGATGAATCCAAACTGGAAGCAGTCATCACGCCGCGAACGAAAGCAATTGTCCCTGTGCATTACGCGGGCGTGGGCTGTGAAATGGATTCAATCCTGGATATTGCCAGCCGTTACAAAATTGCGGTGGTGGAAGATAACGCGCATGGCTTACTAGGCAAATACAAAGGGAAATACCTTGGCACGTTTGGCTTGCTGGCGGCGCAATCTTTCCATGAGACTAAAAACTTCTCATGTGGCGAAGGCGGCGCATTGCTGATTAATGATCCGGTCCTTGTGGAACGCGCTGAAATTGTCCGCGAAAAAGGGACAAACCGTTCGCGCTTCTTTCGTGGTCAGGTGGATAAATATACCTGGGTGGATATTGGGTCGTCCTATCTACCGTCTGATTTACTTGCGGCATTCCTATACGCGCAATTTGAACAGCATGAGAGAATACAAAGTCATCGCAAAAATGTTTGGGACATATACCACGCCGGGCTGAAAGATTGGGCGGAAAAACAAGGTGTGCAATTACCTTACATCCCCGAGGATCGCGAACAGACATACCATATGTTTTACATGCTTCTGCCAAATTTGGGTCTGCGCCAAAAATTGATTATGCATTTACGCAAGCGCGGCATCTACAGCGTTTTTCACTACCTGCCGCTTCATCTCTCAGATATGGGTCAAAGTTTTGGCTATAAAGCAGGCGATTGCCCTATAACCGAGCGGGTTAGCGATCAGTTGATCCGACTGCCTTTTTATAACGACCTGACCAGCTCTGACCAAGAACTGGTTATGGATGCTATTATGGAGTTTGATTTCCAATGAATTCTTCCCCGACTGCTTCCCGCCGCGAATCATTCCTGGCAATTCTTTTAATTGTTTTTACCACCTTGATAACCTATGGCACGCTTCTCTCGCAACTGGGTTTTTATCGTGATGATTGGTATTTGCTTTGGGCGGCTAAATCACGTGGCATGGAAGGACTCCTTAGTCTCTTTCAAGGAGACCGTCCATTTATTGGCTGGGTGTATACGTTTGACTTTTCAATAATAGGCTTGTCTCCGTTAGCCTGGCATTTGTATGCTTTATGTATAAAATTGGTATCTGCATTGGCTTTCTTTTGGCTGGTTCGCAGCCTTTGGCCCAACCGTAAGGTAGTGACTCTGTTTGTAACGCTTTTGTTTATTGTCTATCCTGGTTTCTATGAACAACCGAATGCGTTGACCTACAAGCAGGATTTAATCTCTTATGCTGCAATTTTGCTTTCACTGGCATTGACTGTCAACGCAGTAAAGACAAGGAATGCCGTGCAAAAGATCGCTTTTACAATTCTGGCGGTGATATTAAGCGCATTTTATATCCTGGTCTACGAAGCGCTCATAGGCTCGGAGGCGGTTCGTCTTTTGTTGCTTTGGTATCTTTTCCGGCAACAAGATAAGAATTGGAAGGAAAGTATTCGTTTAACTTTGATAAATGCGATTCCCTATCTTTTATTTTCAGTCCCATTTGTCTATTGGCGTATTTTTATTTTCGAAAGCACGCGCAAGGCTGTCAGTGTGGAAGGATTGATAGGCAACTACACTTCCTTGCGTGGATTGATAGGTCTGTTTATTGAAGGTGGTAAAGACTTAATAGAGACGTCAATTTTTGCGTGGGCGGTTCCTTTCTATCAACTTTCCAACCAAGTGAATTATAGGGATTTTCTGACGGCTCTGGGGTTGGGATTTTTGGTTATATCGGCTGGGGCAGGATATTATCTCCTGATACGAAAACAGACTGAAATCCAGGACGGAAACAAGGTTGAGTCTTCGCGCGATTTGCTTATTCTTGGGGCAATCATTGTTTTTGTAACCACTTTACCGATTGTTATTGCAGGACGAAATGTTAATTTTGGAACATGGGATCGGTACTCATATCAGTCAGTTTTAGGCGCTGCCCTGTTTATGGGCGGAATGGTTTTTTACGTATTCAAAGGCAGAACCCGCTGGGTCCTTTTGAGCGCTTTATTGGTATCCGGCGTGTTGACACAGTTCCTCAGCGCCAGTTATTATCGTGATTTTTGGAAAGTGCAACGTGAAGCCTGGTGGCAGCTTTCCTGGCGTGCGCCCCAAATTGAAGAGGGAACCACGCTTGTGGTTGCCCTGCCTGGCGGGTACGGGCTTGCTGAAGAATATGAAGTTTGGGGACCTGCCAATTTGATCTATCAGCCTGAAGGCCCGCTCAAGTTGGCCGGGCAGATTATGTTTGACGAAATCTGGGTCGACCTATTTCTTGGCACAAAAGAAAAACGACTTGTGCGCGATACATTCAGCATTCCACGCGATTATGGAAAGGTCATTATCCTGTCGCAGTCTTCACCAAATGCCTGCCTACACGTGCTGGATGGAAAGCGCTTCGAACTGGCCGCGACCGAGGCGCGCACCGACGTGCGGGCTATTGCTCAATATTCGAATGTGGATTTGATCGACACTTCAGCGCCGCAGGCGACTCCGCTTCCTGCGGTTTTTGGCTCAGAACCGCCTCATACCTGGTGTTACTTTTTCCAAAAAATGGACCTGGCTCGTCAAATGAATGACTGGCAATTGACGGTTGATCTGGCTGATGAAGCCGCATCCCTTGGCGTAACGCCAGCCGACGTTTCAGAGTGGCTGCCTGTTTTGGAGGCTTATGCCCATTTGAACGATATGGAACACGCCCGACATATCTCCGAATTGATCCGCGAGGATAAGGATTCTTTTACAAAATTGTGCTCGCTGTCCGAGACACTTTTAGAACAACCGGCCAAGTATGACCGCGTTTTAACCTATGAAGCTCTTTGCAAAAAATAATCAAGAGAATTATATGACCCTCGCCGAGGCGGTGCGTGTGCTTGTTGTTCAGAAACAGGCTCAGGGTTAGGGTTGAGGCGCATGGTAAAATCCTGTTGATGATCCCCAAAAAAATCACTGTCGATCTTGTCATTCCCGTCTTCAATGAAGAGGGAATTGTTGAACAAACGCACAAGCGGATTTGCGATGTGGTCGATTTGCTTGCGTACGATATCCATTTTATTTATGTGGATGATGGTTCACGCGACGGGACGGTTGATACGCTTCGAAAAATAGCGGGGGACGACCCGAGAGTGACCCTGCTCTGCCTCAGCCGCAACTTTGGGCATCAAGCCGCCCTGACAGCCGGCATGGACGCTTCACGCGCCGATGTGGTTATCACCTTGGACGGCGATGGTCAGCATCCGCCGGAGATGATTCCGCAAATGCTGGGACTTATCGCGCAGGGGTACGACATTGTGCAAACGCAACGCATGGATGCGGCGCAGCCCGCGTCTTTCAAAAAATGGACTTCCAGTTTCTTTTACCGTTTGATCAATGTCATCAGCGGCACACAGATCGTGCCCGGCACGGCAGATTTCCGCGCGCTGACACGCCCCGCAGTAGACGCGCTGAAAGCCATGCCCGAATATCATCGTTTTTTGCGCGGCATGGTTTCGTGGATCGGCTATTCGGCGGTGATCCTGCCTTATCAACCTGAAGATCGAATTGGCGGCGTTTCGAAATATTCGCTGAGCAAAATGATCCGCCTTGCAATGGATGCAATCTTTTCATTTTCGCTTACACCCCTTTATCTTGGATTAAGTTTGGGCGGCGTTTTCTTTTGTCTTGCGGCAATTGAAGTTGTGTACGTGCTTTCCTTTTGGGTCACGGGGCGTACTTCCAACCTTGCGCCAGGCTGGAGTTCGCTAATGTTCATGATCTTGATCGTCGGCGGGATATTGATGGTTTTGCTTGGTTTTATTGGCGTGTATGTCGGTTACATTTTTCAGGAAGTGAAGCACAGACCTATCTATCTGCTCAAAGGGGAAAAGAATGACGGATGATACTCGCTCCCAGCCCTTTTATATCACCCTGTTGCGTCACGGTGAATCGGTGGGGAATGCCGAAGCGCGCTGGCAGGGACAGTCCGATTTCCCGCTGACAGATACGGGGCGCGCACAGGCGCGCGCGCTGGCTGAGCGCTGGAAACGGGAAAACGCGAAATTTGATTTCTTGATCGCCAGTCCTTTGGTACGTGCCAGAGAAACAGCAGAGATCATTGCCTCTGTACTAAATCTAAGTATAGAATTTGACCCGCTTTGGCTGGAGCGTGACAATGGGGATTTTGCCGGACTTACCGCGTATGAAGTCCGCCAGAATTTTCAGCATCCGTCTTTTTCCACGCCGTATGATCCCGTTGGCAGGGACGGGGAAGGCGATTGGGAATTGTTCCTGCGCGCGGGGCAGGCTTTGCACAGCCTGCTCAAACGTGAGCCTGCCAGATATTTGATCGTTTCACATGGCGGCATGTTGAACCAGTTGATGCACGCAGTCATGGGAATTGCCCCGCAAGCCAACAATGCCGGCACGCGCTTCCGCTTTGGCAACACTGCGTTCGCCCAGTTGATGTATTATCCGCACCAACACCGCTGGGCTATTGATAAACTCAACGACCACACGCATTGGGCAAATGCGGATTAGTCACGGGGAGTGGATACGTAAACAGGTAAAAATATACAGGTTATTAGTAGAAAGATGTACTTTGGGCGAAGGGCTTATTCACCCTTCATCCCTCCTCTTTCATCCTTTTCTAGCGAGGCTATTTTGGAATCATCCATATCCAGCATAAAATCATCTGATCGTTTGAGTATTCTTGTTTTTGGCGCGGGCGCAATTGGGACATATTTTGGCGGTTCGCTTGCTCTTGCAGGACATAACGTTATCTTTGTGGAACAACCTAAGATGGTCAGTGAGTTGCGTGAGCGTGGACTACGGCTTGACCTGACGATTGATCCAAGAAGAAAGCATGCCCTGAGCGGAGTCGAAGGGACACGCGAGGCGTTTGTGATCGAGCCGCGTTCCTTTGTGATCGAGCCATCCTTGGAAGGCGCGTTGAAATTTGGTCCTTTCGATGTGGCGCTCTTTGCCTTGAAATCCTTTGATACCGCCGCTGCTCTCGAAGGCATGAAACCCTTTGCCGAAAAACTGCCGCCGATCCTGTGCCTCTCGAATGGAGTTGAAAATGAACAGTCCATTGCGCGCGCGCTTGGACTTGATAAAGTCATTTACGGCACTGTGACCACGGCAATTGGCCGCCGTGGAGCAGGAGATATTGTGCTGGAGAAATTACGCGGCGTAGGCATTGCAGCGGGGCATCCGCTTTCAACAAAACTTGTTGCGGCATTGGATGGCGCATATCTAAATTGTCGTTTGTACCCCGACGCGCACAGCATGAAATGGTCGAAGATGCTGACCAACCTCATAGCCAATCCGACATCCGCAATTTTGAATATGACTGCCGCGCAGGTCTTTGCAAATCGAAAATTATACAAACTTGAAATTGACATGCTAAAAGAATGCCTCGCAGTGATGAAAGCGCAAAACCTTGAAGTGCTTGACCTGCCCGGCACACCCGTCAAGGCGCTGGCTTTTGCCACCCAGTTGCCGCTCTGGCTTTCCAAGCCTTTTCTCTCCCGCGCCGCAGGCAGTGGACGTGGAGCAAAGATGCCTTCATTCCACATTGACTTATATTCCGGGCGCGGCAAAAGTGAAGTGGAATATTTGCATGGCGCAATTGTCCGCGCTGGGAAAACGAACAATATTCCCACACCGGTAAACGAGTTGCTCACGAATACACTTCTGGCATTGACCAACAACGAAATTCCGCTGGAAGAATACGCGAATCAACCGGAGAAATTGCTAAGAGAGTTGAAAAGTTTGAAGGTTTGAATGTTTAAACCTATAAACCTTCAAACGAGTTATAAAGCCATGTCCATAAAAATAGTTGAACCCAGTAAGAATGTCGAACTTCACCTGCCTGATGGGCGGGTCCTTTCCGGCCCGCGTGGCACGCAGGTGGGAGAATTTCTAAAACAGGTAAAGGATGATTTTGGCGCACCTATTGTTGCCGCGATCATCAACAATGAAATTCACGAACTCACATATTCAGTCGAAATCGAATCACATTGCATTCCTGTCACCATGGATCGGGCCGACGGCGCGCGCATTTATCGCCGTTCGCTCATCTTCCTGCTTGAGATTGCCTTTGCCGATCTTTTTCCCAATGCCAAACTTACTATCGATCACTCTGTTTCGTCTGGCGGGTATTACTGCCAGGTCTCCGGATATGATGAACTTGGGCAGGATAAACTCGACATACTCAAAACTCAGATGCATAAACTGGTGGAGGAAGATTGGACATTCGAGCGTAAGCAGGTTCCTATTCAAGATGCCATACAATATTTCAGACAGCTTGGCTATGAAGATAAAGTCCGTTTATTTTCACACCGTCAGAAGGATTATCTTACGCTTTACAGTCTCGGTGAGAGCATGGATTATTTGCACGGGTATATGGTTCCGTCCACGGGCTATTTGCGCTGGTTCGACCTCAACCTTATCAGCGGCGGTTTCACACTTCAATTCCCACGCCGCCATGCGCCCACGCATCTTGAACCGATGGGTGATTATCCAAAATTATTAAATACTTTTCGCCAATACGGCGATTGGCTGACGCGCCTTGATATTGACAACGTCGGTGCGCTTAACGATGCCATTCAATCAGGACGCGCCGATGAGATTGTAATGGTTTCGGAGGCGCTTCACGAGCAAAATGTCGCGGATATTGCACAGCAGATTGCGCAGAAAAATTCACGCATCATCCTGATCGCAGGCCCGTCCTCTTCGGGCAAAACAACGACATCGCGCCGCCTTGCAATTCAACTGCTTGCGCGCGGCATATCGCCGTTTCCGCTTGAACTGGACAATTATTTTATTGACCGCGCAAAGACTCCTCTCGATGAGGATGGCAAGCCCGATTTTGAAAACCTCGAAGCATTGGACCTGGTTCGTTTCTCGCAGGACATCGAAAAACTCCTCAGCGGAGAAAAAGTCCAGTTGCCGCGCTACAACTTCAAGACGGGGATGAGCGAAGCAGGGGACGTCATCCAATTAAAAGATGGGCAACCGCTGATCCTCGAAGGGATTCATGGGATGAACCCCCGCCTCATTTCTGACCGTTGGGCTGGTACGGCATTTCGAGTTTATGTCTCCGCCCTGACGCAGCTCAACCTTGACCGTCACAATCGAGTCTCCACTACCGACACGCGGCTCATCCGGCGCATGGTGCGCGACGCGCGTGAACGCGGATATTCCGCCGCGCAAACCATCAGCGGCTGGGAGTCTGTGCGGCGCGGCGAGAAACTGCATATTTTCCCCTACCAGGAAAATGCGGATGTGATGTTCAACTCTGCGCTGGTGTATGAACTTGCCGCGCTCAAGCCGCTGGCTGAACCGCTTTTGCGTCAGGTGCAGCACCGCGCGCCTGAATTTATCGAAGCCAGAAGGTTGCTCGCCTTTCTCGAATGGTTCCTGCCTCTGGACGCAAGTTTGATCCCCGCAAATTCAATTATGCGCGAGTTCCTCGGCGGCTCAAGTTTAAAAGGTTTCAAAATTTGGCGCGGGTAGAAAAACAAGGATGAAATGTGAAGGATGAAGGATGAAAAAAACCTTCACCCTTTGACCTTCAACATTCATCCTTTATCCTCATCCTTATCATTTTCCCATGCAACCAACCCTCTTCTCCTCTATTCACCTCACTGTCTCCCAACTCACGTTCCACATCCGCAAGCAATTGGAGAATGACCCAACCTTGCAGGATGTCTGGGTGGAAGGGGAAATTTCGAATCTTTCGCGCCCCGCTTCGGGTCATATTTATTTCACACTCAAGGATAAAAACGCTTCTCTTAAATGTATGATGTGGAAACAAGATGCGGCGCGTTTGCGCGTCGCCTTGCAGGATGGCATGGCAATCGAAGCGCATGGCCGCATCACCGTTTACGAGCCACAGGGGACTTATCAACTTGCGGTCAATATTATTCAGCCCAAGGGCGAAGGCACGTTGTTTCAGGAATTCCTGCGCCTGAAAGCTATGCTCGAAGCTGAAGGACTTTTCGACATTGATCGCAAACGTCCCATCCCTGAGTTGCCGCGCAAGATTGGCATCATCACCTCAGGCACAGGCGCGGCATTGCGCGACATGCTCAACACGCTCCGCCGCCGACTGCCGCTTGCACAAGTCATCCTCGCGCCATCACCCGTGCAAGGCGTGGATGCTCCGCCTGCGCTTGTCAAGGCAATCCAATTACTCAATTACCAATTACCAGATGTCATTCTACTCGCGCGCGGCGGCGGCTCAATTGAAGACCTGTGGGCTTTCAACGATGAACGGGTCGTGCGCGCCGTTGCAGATTCGAAAGCGCCCATCATTTGCGGCGTGGGGCACGAAACCGACTTTACCCTCTGCGATTTTGCCGCCGACCTCCGCGCCCCAACTCCGACAGCCGCCGCCGAACTCGCCACGCAGACGACAGTGGATGACCTGCAAGACCTTCTCTCTTCTCACTCCTCCCGTCTTTCTTTTTCAATCTTGAGCTTGGTCGCTGAACAAAAGACATTTGTCTCCGCCTTGAGATCGCGCCTGAAATATGTTTCTCCCGAACGGCGCATCCAATCTGACTATCAAAATCTCGACGAACTCTCGCGCCGCGCATTTTCCGCGTTGACTCACCGTATTCAATTACAATCCAATCATTTAAATGGAATATCAAAACGTCTGCTGTCGTTAAATCCAGAAGGCATCCTTTCACGCGGATATGCTATCATCACCCGTAAAGATAATGGCACGGTTATTTCCACGGTGTCAGAAGCCAAAGGTGAAATAAATGTGCGTGTCAGTGATGGCGAATTTGAAGCAATCGTAAATCGTAAATCGTAAATCGTAAATCGTAAATCGTTTGGAGCAATTATGGCAAAAACCCCAAAAACATCAAAGACCTCAGAAGTCTCAATCGAAAACCTAACCTACGAAGAAGCAATGGCAGAACTCGAAGGCATCGTCGAATCTCTGGAGAGTGAGCAGAATCCGCTCGAAGATTCGATGAAACTCTTCGAGCGGGGACAGGCTTTAGTCGCGTATTGCAGCGCTTTGCTTGAGTCTGCTCAGCTCAAAGTGCAGAAACTGGTTGGAGAGACGGTAAGTCCCTTCGAGGAAGAATCCGAATGAACCTGATTGCAATTTTACAAAACAAAGTTTTGATTGCCATATTAATTGGCTGGTTGTTGGCGCAGGCGTTGAAGATCCCCACTGAGTATCTTCGCTCGCGTCGTTGGATGTGGGCCATGTTCTTCGCGGCAGGCGGTATGCCTTCGTCACATTCTGCGCTCTTGGTGGCTGGGACAATAGCCGTGGGCTTGTATCATGGATTTGATAACCCTTTATTTGCAATTGCAGTTGGTATTACCATGATCGTCGCGCACGATGCGTCGGGAGTACGCAGGCAGGCAGGCATGCACGCCGAGCGCATCAACCTGCTGTTTGAAGAATTATTAAAAGGTCACTTGTGGGATGAAAAAGAATTGAAGGAAGTGATTGGTCATACTCCACTTGAGGTGATCGGAGGGATTTTATTGGGCTTCTTTGTCGCGATCACGCAATGGCTGGTTTGGCCGTAAGCATGTTGTATCAACATGGACACGCTGTATAACTTGACACAATTTTTGAATTGCTGGAGTTCAACAAAAAATGAATCGATTATTAAGTCTCATCGAACATAGTCTGCAAGTTAACGGTGATAGCATCACCGTTATTAACGAACCTGCCTTGCGCGCCAACATCGGCAAACTGGCAAAGGTCTCTGCTTTGGATGGCGGGGAACGCGCCGCGCAAGCCAGATATTTGATTCGCGCCGCCGCTCTTACGTTGGATGTGATTCCCGCTTCCATCCACGACCTGTACCTGGCGTGTGGACGAGGGGCATTTTCCCACGCCTGGACGACTCCCGCTTTCAACCTGCGCGCCCTGCCTTTTGACTGTGCCCGCGCCGCCTTCCGATCTGCCCGCAAAGTGGATGCATCCGCGATGATCTTTGAACTCGCCCGCGTCGAACTCGGCTGGACGGATCAGTCGCTTGCCGAATATGCCGCCAGCATCATGGCTGCCGCCATTGCCGAAGGCTATCGCGGTCCGCTCTTTTTGCAAGGCGATCATTTTCAAATCTCCGCCAGCCTGCCATTGGAACAGGAAAAATCGACCATTGAAAATCTCATCACTGAAGCCGTCGCGGCGGGCTTCTTCAATATTGATGTGGACACCAGCACGCTGGTGGATTTATCGAAGAAAACTGTGCCAGAACAACAAACCGTCAATGCCACGCTCTCGGCGCAGTTGGCGGCGTATGTCCGCAAAGCCCAGCCGCAAGGTGTGACTATTTCCATCGGCGGCGAGATTGGCGAGGTTGGCGGGCATGTTTCCACGCTGGAAGAACTGCACGCTTACATGAGTCAGTTCAATGAGATTTTTACAACTCTCGCGCCGCATCAACCTGGTTTGAGCAAGGTCAGCATTCACACGGGGACAGCGCACGGCGGCATTGTCCTGCCAGATGGCTCGATGGCGAAAATCAACATCGACTTCGACGCCCTGCAAAATCTCGGACAAATTGCGCGTGACGATTATGACATGGGCGGCGCAGTTCAGCATGGCGCATCCACATTGCCAGCCGAACTTTTCAATCACTTTGTCAAACACGGCGCGATTGAAGTTCACCTTGCCACCGCATTTATGACCACCTTCTATAAAAACATTCCCGTGGAAATGAGAAATGAAATATTCGCCTGGCTCGATGAACATCACACTGCCGAACGCACGCCTGAAATGACCGACGAGCAATTCCATCACAACACCCAAATGCACGCGCTGGCTCCGTTCAAAGCCGCAGCCTGGAATCTGTCCACGGATGCCAAAGACCAACTCTTAGCGGCGTGGGAAGCGCAGTTCGATATGCTCTTCGATAGGCTCGGCTGTGCCAACACTCGCCCAATCGTGGAGCAGGTGATTCATCCCATAAAGATTAAGCCAAGTCTTGCAGACTATCTTGCAAATCAAAACTCAACCAAATTAGTCAGCGGATTAGCTGGCTAATCCGCTGGGAGTCCAAAGTCGGGAGACTTTGGACTCCACTAAACAAGGAGAAATTTTATGCCCACAAACTATCGTTTTTCCTTCGGACCCTGGAATATTCACTCTGGTGCAGACCCCTTCGGACCGCCCGTGCGTGACGAATTTTCCTTTTCCGAAAAACTCGAATTCTATAAACAACTTGGATTCGATGGCGTTCAATTTCACGATGACGATGTGGTCTCCAGTGCCGATGCACCCTGGAGCCAGCAAGAGCAGGAAGCCAAACACATGCGCCAACGGCTCGACGAGCGCGGACTGGTGGCAGAGTTCGTCGCCCCGCGCCTGTGGGAGCATCCGCTGACGATTGATGGCGCGATCACCGCCAACTCTGCCGAGACCCGCAAGTATGCGCTCGAACGTTCGAAACGTGCTGTGGACATTGCGCGCATCATGGGCACAAAAGATTTGGTGCTGTGGCCCGCCCGCGAAGGGACATACCTGCGCGAAGCCAAGGACCCTATCGCCTCGGTGGCGCGGCTGGTGGAGTGGATGAATGCCCTGCTCGAACACGACAAGGACATCCGCATTTTGGGTGAGATGAAACCCAACGAGCCGATGGACAATGCCTACCTGCCGACGACAGGACACTTCCTCGGTCTTGCCAGCCTGACAGTTGATCCCAGCCGCGTGGGCACATTGATCGAATCGGCGCACGCCATTCTTGCTGGGCTTGATCCTTCGGATGAAATGGCATACGCGCTGTATCACAAGAAACTCTGGTCGGTGCATCTCAACGACCAAAACGGACTGAAATTCGACGAAGACAAATCCTTCGGCGCCGTGGATTTGCGCCGCGCTTTCAATCAGGTTTGGGTGTTGGAACGCGCTGGTTACGGTCAGAATGGCGAATTCATCGGGCTGGATGTCAAAGCCTTGCGGACGCAATCGAAGGAAACATCCACCAAACATTTGCGAAACAGCCGTGCCATTTTCCTGCGTCTGGTGGAATTGGCGCGCTCGCTGGATGTAGCAAAGGTGGAAGAACTGCGCGCCGCACGCGATTACGAAGAATTGGACTTGCTGATCGTGAAGCATTTGATCGGGTAATAGTATGTCATTGCGAGGAGGGTGTTCTTCCCGACGAAGCAATCTCCTTGTCGTGTTAGAGATTGCTTCGGGCAAAGAGCACACCTGTCCTGGCGGGCGGTGCCAGGGAGAGCGCCCTCGCAATGACATGGAATAGGTATTTTTGACTGACGCAATTGTCGCAGGTCACCTTTGTTTGGACATCATCCCCGACCTCTCCGCGCACGCGGCGGGACAGTTTGACGCGGCTTTTCAGCCTGGGCGTTTGGTTCATGTTGGTCCAGCCGCCACGTCCACCGGCGGGGCAGTCTCGAACACGGGACTGGCGCTGCATCGGCTCGGCATTGAAACGCGCCTACTCGCCAGAGTCGGCGCGGATCAGTTTGGCAAAGCCATTCAGCAGATTGTGTCGATTCATGCGCCCGCGCTCGCCGATGGAATTACCGTCAGCGCCGAGACCAGCACCTCGTATTCCATTGTCATTAGTTCGCCTGGAAGTGACCGCCGTTTTTTACATCACCCTGGCGCAAACGATGATTTCTGCGCCGACGATATCCGCGATGAAGACCTGCGTGACGCGCGCCTGTTCCACTTTGGATATCCGCCGCTCATGGCGCGTATGTTCGCGGATGATGGCGCACAACTGACCGAGATGTTCCGTCGCGTGAAATTGCTTGGATTGACCACCTCGCTCGACATGGCGTTCCCCGATCCCAACTCTGCGGCGGGGCGCGCCAACTGGCGGGTCATTTTGCAGAACACACTTCCGCATGTGGATATTTTTTTGCCGAGTCTCGATGAAATTTTATTTATGCTGGGGCACGATGTGGAGACTCCGCTTTCGGCGCAACTGCTCAACGAAGTCAGCGGTGAGCTGCTGGCGATGGGCGCGAAGATGGTCGTCCTCAAACTCGGCGCGCGCGGTTTGTATTTGCGCGTTGCTTCTGCTGATGTCTTGCAAAATCTTGGACGCGCCCGCCCGTCCTATCTGGCTAACTGGGCGAACTATGAAAACTGGCAGCCTTGTTTTCAAGTGGATGTGATCGGGACAACGGGCGCAGGCGACGCCACCATTGCGGGATTTCTCTCCGCCCTCTTGCGGGATATGTTCCCTGAAAAGGCGCTCAACGCCGCGCTGGCAGTTGGCGCCTGCAACGTGGAATCTGCCGACGCCTTGAGTGGAATCCGCTCGTGGGGCGATACCTTGCGAAGAATCAACGCAGGCTGGGCTAAATTGGACTCCAATATCTTCTGAAATTAATTTATCAAAGAATAGCGGCACACTCGCATAAAATACAAGGAAATGCCGGTATATGAAATAATGCGTATGAATAAGGATTTTGTTGCTGGGGCGCAAGGATCACTGCCCATCCTGATCGGAGTGATCCCGTTTGCCATGATCTCTGGCGTGGCGGCAGTCAGTGTGGGTCTGACATTTTTTGAAACCGTGGGGATGTCAGTGATCGTCTTTGCCGGAGCATCGCAATTGGTGGTGTTCCAGTTGATGAGCGTGGGCAGCCCCTGGATCATCATGGTGTTGACAGCCTGGGTGATCAACTTGCGTTTTACGATGTATAGCGCCACCCTCGCGCCATATCTGCAAAAACTTTCAGTGTGGCAAAAAGCTTTGTTGGCGTACATGCTCTCGGATCAGGCTTTTGGCGTCAGTTTGAGTCATTTTGTTGTAAATGAAAAAGTCAGTCATCGCTGGTATTATTTTGGCTCAGCCCTGACCATTTGGGTGGCATGGCAAATCAGCGCCATCATTGGTGCCCTGTTAGGTGCGCTTGTCCCAGTCAGTTGGGGATTCGATTTTGCCTTTCCGCTCAGCTTTATGGCGTTGATGTTTGCCGCGCTGCGTGACCGTCCAACGGTGGTGGCGGCGCTGGCAGGTGGGATCATCGCCGTGTTGGCAAAAGGACTGCCCTACAATACTGGGTTGGTGCTGGCTACCTTTCTTGGAATTGCGGCTGGCTATCTGGCTGAAAGCCTGAAGTCCGGACAAAGAGCCATACAATGAATACAGAATCTATCTGGCTCCTCTTCGTTGCCATTGGACTGGGGACCTTCCTTCTTCGCTTCCTGTTTATTTATCTCTTCGGGAAAATTGCAATGCCCGATTGGCTGCGCCGCGCTTTGCGCTTTGTTCCGGCGGCAGCACTGGCGGCACTAGTCTTCCCGGCATTGACTCATCCGACAGGACATCTTGACTTATCCCTGCATAATTTTCGCCTGCTGGCTGGTCTTGGCGGAGCCATTGTGGCATGGAAAACTCGTAATGTCTTGCTGACCATTCTCGTCGGCATGGCGTTGCTATGGATTTTGGAAGCGGCTTTTGGTATTTAACCTCTACTGTCAGGAATGATCAGAGGTTGAGCAGCGCGAGGGGTAATCAAGCGACTATGTCTAGGTTTTAGCATTTGGCATTCAATTATAAATTACGGCGACTATTCCGATTATCGCGGTTGTATAACCTGTTGAAAAACTACTTGTTGACAAATAACAACAAATTTGCTATCATTATTTTGTCGTTAGCGTCAAAAAACATCAAGTTTCAACAAGGTATTTTCGATTTGACTACTTATGAGCGCCGCCAATCCCTAATCGAATTACTTCGTAAACAACGAGGTTTGCGTGTTCCTGAAATTGCCCAGACATTGGGTGTTTCTGATGGGACGATAAGGAACGACCTTAATGCGCTGGAAGAAGGCGGACATCTGATCCGTGTGCATGGCGGTGCTGTGTTGAAAGATACCGGACATCCTTCCAGCGCTGCTTTTGGCATCCGTCACCAGGAACATGCTAAAGAGAAAAATTTTATTGGGCAGGTAGCCGCTCAATTGGTGAATGATGGGGATTCGATTTTGCTGGACGCCAGCAGCACCGCCTATTATCTTGCCCTCAATTTGAAGGAACGCAGCCGATTGCGCGTTGTGACCAATGGAATTGAAATCGCCCGCCTGTTGACGCAAAATACCTCGAACACCGTCATTCTGATCGGCGGGGTGGTCAGCGCAGACGGCTCATCGGTGACTGGTCTGCTGAACGAACAGATCATTGCGGAACTCCGTATTCAAAAGGCATTTGTTTCATGCAGCGGATTTAGTGTCGAGGCGGGTATGACTGAAGTCCACTTGGAAGAAGCGCAATTGAAGCGCAAGGCGATTGAATCAGCCCGTCAGGTATTTGCACTGGTTGATTCGAGCAAGATGGGGCATGAAGATTTGACTCCCTTTGCACTCCCGCTGCAAATTACACATTTATTCACCGATACTGATATTACGGACGAATGGAAATCCAGACTGCAATGGGCAAATATTCCTTTCACGATATGTGAAGAACAGGCGGCTCCCATAAAATGACCGAATACATTCTCGAACTAAAAAATATGACAAAACGCTTTTCGGGCGTTGAAGTTTTGCATGAGGTTTCTTTCTCATTGCGCCCGGGCGAGGTGCATGCCTTGTTGGGTGAGAACGGGGCGGGCAAATCCACATTGGTGAAAGTGATGACGGGGGTCCATCAGCCTGACAAAGGTGAGATACATCTTGATGGGAAACGGGTCAGCTTCAGCGATACTCGCGAGTCGCGTCAGGCGGGGATCGCCGCGATATATCAGGAACTGAGCCTTTTCCCTGATCTGGATGTAGCCGAAAATATTTTCGTAGGCAGGCAGCCAGTCACAACCGGCGGACGGATCGATTGGCGCAAGTTATATGCCGATGCGGGTAAGTTGCTTGAATCGCTCGGCGTTCATCTTGACCTGAAACACAAGGCGCGCAGCTTGAGCATAGCTCAGCAACAGATGGTTGAGATTGCGCGCGCTTTTTCGATCAATGCCCGTATTTTGATTATGGACGAGCCAACCTCCTCGCTGACTTTGAACGAAGTGGCAGACTTGTTCCGCCTTGTGCGTCGTTTGCGCGAGGAAGGCACTGCAATCGTTTTTATTTCACACAGACTTGAAGAGCTTTTTGAACTGGCTGACCGTGTCACAATTATGCGCGATGGTTCATATGTTGACACTCGCTCCATCAGCGACGTGACACGCGACGACCTGATCCGCCTGATGGTTGGTCGCACGATTACAGATTTGTTCCCCAAGCAGGATGTGAAGGCTGGGGAAGTGGTTTTGAAGGTGGAGAACCTGGCACGCGCAGGTACTTTCCACGATGTGAGTTTTGAATTGCAGCGCGGTGAAATTTTGGGTATGGCTGGTTTGGTCGGGGCGGGGCGTACCAATGTTGCGCGCGCTATTTTCGGCGTGGAACCTGCCACCGCAGGCAGTATCCAGATCGAGGGGCGGCAGGTTGCGATCACATCTCCGCAGCAGGCGATCCGCCTTGGGCTGGCGTATGTCCCCGAAGACAGGCAACTGCATGGGCTGATCCCAGCGATGCCCATCACATCAAACATCAGTCTGCCGACGTTATTCAAATATGCAAAACATGGCTGGCTGCAAGATAAAACGGAACGCAAGGCGGCGTATGGCGCGGCTCTGCAAATGGAAGTGCGCGCCAATAATATGTGGCAACTGACGCGTGAACTTTCCGGCGGCAATCAGCAAAAAATTGTTCTGTCCAAATGGCTGTCCACCAATCCGCGAATTCTTATTTTGGATGAGCCCACGCGTGGGATTGACGTGGGGACGAAGGCGGCTGTCCATGCGTTGATGAGCAAACTCGCTGCGGAAGGGATGGCGATCCTGATGATTTCCTCGGAATTGCCTGAGATTTTGGGAATGAGCGATCGGGTGCTCGTCATGCGTGAAGGGCATATCACGGGGCATTTCTCGCGCGCTGAAGCCACCCAGGAAAAGATTATTTCAGCCGCCACACAGGCTGTGACTTTAGGGAGCGCGCAGTAATATGCAAAATTCAACGTCAGCTACACCGCCTGTCCGCTCTTATTTGTCGAATCTGGTGTGGACTCTCGTCCGTTTTCGTGAAGCGGGGATCAGTATTTTTATTCTACTGCTTATGTTTGTCGTCACATTGCGCGCGCCGTCGTTTTTGACCACGGATAATTTCAACGACATTCTCCTGAATATTTCCATTTTGGTGATCGTTGCGCTGGCACAAACGATGGTCATTATTACGCACGGCATTGACCTCTCTGTCAGTTCCATGATCGGGCTGGTGGCGATGATGGTGGCATTCGTCGTCAAACAAAATCCTGAGATGCCCGTTATTTTCGCAGTATTGCTTGGTATGGCACTGGGGTCTGTGCTGGGATCATTCAACGGTTTGATCATCACCCGTGGAAATGTGCCTCCCATTATTGCGACCCTTGGCACTTTGAGCATTTACCGCGGATTGGTCTTCTTTTACAGCCAGGGGACGTGGATCAATTCATTCGAACTCCCAGATAATTTCAAAATGCTGTCCAAAGGTACTCCATTGGGATTGCCGAACATGGTCATTATTGCTGTTTTAGTTGCGTTGGTTGTGTACTACTTTTTGAACCATACCCGCACTGGACGCGATATTTACGCAGTCGGTACGAATCCAGATGCCGCGCCGTTTGCGGGGATTCGCAAAGACCGCATTATATTTTTAGTTTATTTATTGAGCGGCATTCTTGCTGGTCTCGCGGCTGTATTATGGGTTTCGCGTTTTGAATCCGCGCAAACAAATACTGCAAGCGGTTTTGAACTTCAAACCGTGGCAGCTTCTGTCGTAGGCGGCGTCAGCATCAGCGGCGGCGTGGGAACCGTGCCCGGCGTTTTGTTGGGCGCTTTGCTGTTGGGGATCATCCAAAACTCGTTGACGTTAATCCGTATTTCACCATTCTGGCAGTTGGCGGCTCAAGGCTTGCTGATTTTGATCGCAGTCATCTCTGATAAATGGATCCTGACCCGCGTGGAGAGAACCAACAAATGATTTCTTCATCCTCTGCTTCTGACACAAAGTCTGTCTCGCTTATCAGCGAGAACGCACCTAAATCCTCGTTTCTTTCTCGATTCCTGCGTTGGGAATGGATGCTGGTGGGGTTGATCTTTATTGTTGTGATCGTTAATACCCAGCTTACCCCCTATTTTTTGGATGCGCGCAACCTTTCGCGCACATCATCAGACTTTATGGAAATCGGTTTGATGATGCTGCCAATGGTGTTCATCATCATCACCGGCAACATTGACCTTTCCGTGGCTTCCAACATGGGCATGAGCGCTTCATTCATGGGCTTGTTGCACAATATGGGCGTCAATATCTGGGTGGCGGCAGCGGCGGCGCTTTTGCTTGGCACGCTGGGCGGCATGTTGAACGGCTACCTGATTTCAAGAGTCAAACTCCCTGCGCTGGTGGTGACATTAGGCACGTACGCCTTTTATCGCGGACTGGCTTACGGTTTTCTAGGCGACCAGGCGGCTCGCGGGTATCCAGAGGCATTCACTTATTTCGGGCAGGGGAAAGTATTTCAGACTCTTGTGCCCTTCTCTGTGGCTTTATTCCTGTTCATGGCAGTCATTTTCGGACTGGTTCTGCATCGCACA
>Ga0335397_10002935_pt1 | contig 23115 bp, 15 predicted proteins | sample MAT04_FD_205740 | JGI IMG/M metagenome (GOLD analysis project Ga0335397, IMG submission 205740) | Freshwater microbial communities from Lake Fryxell liftoff mats and glacier meltwater in Antarctica - MAT-04 (spades assembly) (version 2) ... | reverse complement strand
TCTCGGCCGCAAAGCAGACGGCGAACCCGGCTGGATCACCCTCTGGCGTGGCGTCAACAAACTCCTTCTCTGCCTCCGCGGACGCCAAACCCAAAATAAATGTGGGTAATGCTAAGTCCCTGAGGCTTTGGGAAGGGCATGGTTTTGCCGCACCCGCCACGCCCGTCGAGGACTCCGGGACGTGCCACCCAGAGCGATCTATCCACTGCTCCGATTTGTCAGACGGTTGCGGCTGTTTGACAATTCGCAGCGTGGTAAATCTAGCAGACCTTTCCGGCGAGGCAAGGTTTGCCGCTCTCCAGCGGCTTCTGCCCGCCGCGCGTTTCGGCCGCATCTGCCGTGGGGGAGTTGCAGCGGCCATTCAGTTTTCCTGGCCCGCAAACTCGCCGCAGAACCCCATCACGCGGGTTAGGCAAGCCTTGAACGGCCCAAGCGAGCGACTTCAAGCGTCTGCGCACGGCTCGCCGATGGTCCTGTTTACGGAGAACTGATGGATCGCACTCCGAACAGCGACGGCTCGCAGCGTGCGCAGCGGACGGATTGTACTCATCCTGAGTGTCCCCCGAGTAAAGCTTGTCTATGACACAGCGATGTTTAGCTCTGAGTTGTTTCAGCACGATGGTGATGCTGGCCGGTATTGCCGCTGCCTCCGAGCAGCGGGAAACGGCCATCGTTAAAGCCGTCAAACGTGCTGTTCCATCGGTCGTGAACATTCACACCGAGAAGCCCGCCCAGGAAGGGCAAACCGTGTTCTCGTCCGGCAAAGGCCGGCGGATCAACGGAATGGGCACCGGCATCGTCGTCGACGAGCGGGGCTACATCGTCACCAATTATCATGTTGTCGCCGAGGTGGAACTCATCCGTGCGACGTTCGACGATGGCAGCGACTACGAAGCGCGGACCGTCTCGTTCGATAAAGAACACGACCTCGCCGTGATCAAGGTCGAAGCGAGCAAGGCGTTGAAAGTCGTGCCCCTGGGCACGTCGTCCGACTTGATGCTCGGCGAATCGGTGATCGCGATTGGAAACGCCTTCGGCTACAAAAGCACCGTCACGCTCGGCATCGTCAGCGCGATGGGCCGCGATGTTGAAGTGAACGAAACGCAATCTTATAAGAATCTCATTCAAACCGATGCCAGCATCAATCCGGGGAACAGCGGCGGACCGCTGCTGAACCTCGACGGCGATGTGATCGGCGTCAACGTCGCAATTCGGGCTGGCGCTCAGCGGATCGGCTTCGCGATTCCCATCGACGATGCCCGGCGGATCATCGCCCGATTGATCAGCGTCGAGAATCTCGATCAACAGACGCATGGTTTGGTGACCCGCGACATCAAATCCGCGACACAACGCCATTTGGTGGTGATGGGTGCCCATCCCGACAGCCCGGCCGTGTCCGCCGGGGTGAAACCGGGCGATATCGTCCTGAAAGTCGGCGAACAGGATATCGGCGACGGCGTCGATCTCGAACGGGCCTTGCTGGGTCGCAAATCGGGCGAGCCAGTGGAAGTCCTGGTCCGCCGGGCCGACAAGACGGAAAAACTGTCACTCGCTTTGGTCGCTCAACACACCGGCAAAGCCGCGCTGAGCATGCAGGTGGTGCCGCGAGCCAATAATGACGAGCCGGAAGCGGATCGCGTCTGGTCGATGCTGGGAATGAAGATCACGTCGCTGCCTTCGGCTCAACAGAGTCTTGTCGGCAAACGGTATCGCGGCGGTATGAAAGTCCTCGATGTCCGTACCGACAGCCCGGCCGCTCGCAACGGCATCCGCAAAGGAGACATCCTGGTCGGCCTCAGCAAGTGGGAAACGGTCTCCAACGAGAACGTCACCTGGATTCTGAATCAATCCCTGCCCACCGGTCAAGACTCGCTCAAATTCTACTTGATCCGCGGTTCGGAGACGCTGTACGGCCACCTGCAAGTCGCCGGCAAGCAAGCCAACTCGAATTGAACATCCAAGCCCGGCGATGGCATCGCCGGGACGATGTTTATATTCGAGAACACACCACCTGCGGCTTCGGCGTCAGCGATTGCGCGACGACGCAATATCGCTCGGTGAGTTGCCCCAGCTTGTCGAGTTGTGCCTGTTCGGCCGTGGTCGCCAACTCGATGATCAGTCGGATCGCCGAGAAGCCAATCGGCACGTCCTTGCTGATCCCCAGCGTCCCCCGGAAATCGAGATCCCCCTCGGCGGTGATGCGACCGTTTGCAATCGGAATTTCCATCGCGGTGGCCACAGCTGACAGCGTCACCCCCGCACAGCCGATCAGAGCCTCCAACAGCATATTCGCGGAACAGGCGAACTGCGGATCGCCCCCCGCCATCGGATGCAGTCCGGCCGACGTGATCGGACCACGGCCGGTTTCCATGCGGCAGACCAGTTGCGGCACATCCAGTTCGCCGGTAACACGGATCGTCGTCTGCGCCGACGCCGCATCATCACGATAGCGGTCCTTGAGCGGTGCTTGCACCGCTTTGAGTTCGTCTTTGGTCATGATTGGGATTTCTTTTCATACCGAGCGGGGAACGTGAGTCCCCTGATAGTGGTGTCCACGTGACTTCGCGCAGCCACAGTCTACCGCAAGACCTATGAGTCGATACACTGAGAGGACTTGGGTGGCCGGGGCTGGAGCGCTTCGCGAAGCCCCGGTGATTGCACTCTCAGCATCCAAGGCTTCGACCAGAGCGGTTCCAGCTCCGTCCACCCAACTGAAATCGGCGTTGTCATATAGAGATCGGACCGGACATTGACAACATCCCTGTTCATTGGTGAAGATTGATGCTTTATACGACGGTGATCTGGTGAGACCATCATGCTGCAACGAGTTGCGAGATTCCGCGTGCCGCTCATCGCCAGCATGGTCGTCTCAATCACGGCGCGGGCGGATGATTTGCCGCAACGGATTGACGCGCTGATTGTTGCGGCGGAGCAGGGGGCTGAGTTTGGGCCGGTCTGCGATGAGGCGAGTTTTGTGCGCCGAGCATATCTTGATTTCGCCGGGCGGATTCCCAGCTATGTGGAAACCACGGCGTTTCTGGCTGGTTCGTTGCCGGACAAACGCGACCGAGTGATTGACGCTTTGCTTGCTGGGCCGGATTACCCCCGGCGCATGCATGATCTGTTTCACGCGATGCTGATGGAACGGCGCGGCGATCACGCGGAATGGACGACGTTCTTGACGACTGCGTTCGCCGAGAATAAACCGTGGGATCAGCTCGTGAAGGAAATTCTCGACCCGCGCGCGGATCAGGAAGTACTCCGTGGCGCGGCGTTCTTTCATACCCGGCGACTGGAGAAAGTGGGGCAGCAGGAGACCGATTATCCCAGTTTGACCCGCGATATCGGCCGGTTATTCCTCGGCATGGACCTGCAATGCGCGCAGTGCCATGACCATTTGCAGATCCTTCAGTATAAGCAAGCCGATTTCCAGGGGCTGTTCGTTGTCTTGCAGAATTCGTTTATCCGAACTGATGTGAAATTTCCCGCCGTCGGCGAGAACATCATCAAGCAGAAACTGAACTTCATGTCGGTGTTCGAGAAGGTGCCGATGACGGTCGGCCCGCGCGTGCCCGGCCGGCAGGAATTCGAGATTGTGACCTTCGAGAAGGACCAGGAGTTTCTCGTGCCGCCGGATCGCGCGAAGAATTTCCCGGGCACCCCGAAGTTTCGCGGCTTGGAGCTTCTCGCGAAGGACCTGCCGACGACGGAGAATCGCGCCTTCGCGACGAATCTGGCGAATCGGCTGTGGTTTGTGATGTTCGGCCGGGGACTGGTCAATCCGCTCGATCAAATCCACACTGCGAATCCCGCCTCGCATCCCGCGGTGTTGGAATTACTCACCGACGAAGTGATCGCCCGCAAGTTTGATATCAAATCCATTCTGGCAGCGCTGGCTCGAACTGATGCTTATCAACGGACGGGCAGTATTCCGGAGGGAATCGAATCTCCCACCGCCACGAGCTACCGATATTTCCGCGAGAAACGATTATCAGCCGAGCAGTTGCTGGCGAGTGTGATCGTCGCCACCGGCTCACGCGAGTTCATGGCGACTGGACTCGATGATGACAAGGTTCGCACGGCATTTATCAAAGCCTTTGGCAACGTCCCGCAAGACCCCGAGATTGACTTCATGCCTTCGTTGAAGTCGTCCCTGTTTGTCATGAATGATCCGCTGATTTTGGATCGGTTAACGCCTGCCGCGGGAAATCTCACAGACCGCTTACAGGCTCAGTCCGACGCCCCAGCGCTCATCACGGAATTGTATCTCTGCGTCTTGACGCGTCCGCCAACGGATGCTGAAGCGGCATTCGCCACTGAATATCTCGTGCGGCAGGCGGAGCGACGCCCGGCCGCGATCGTGAATCTGGCGTGGGCCTTACTGGCATCGACCGAATTTTGCCTGAATCATTGAAAGCCTCGGCTCGATGAAACGTCACTCCCGCTGCGTTCGCGAAGATCATCGCCTCACCCGACGGCGTTGGCTGGGCGACATGGCCGCCGCCGGGGCAGGGGTGTGCGGCTGGAACGCCCTCCCTCGCTCCGCCAGCGCCGCGGCAGAGAAGACCAGCAATGACAAACAAGTCTTACTGATCTGGCTGGATGGCGGCATCAGCCAACTGGAAAGCTGGGACCCGAAACCGAACACCGAATTCGGCGGCCCATTCCGCGCGATCCCCACATCTGTCCCCGGCATTCATGTCAGCGAATTGCTGCCGCGCTCCGCACAGCAGATGCAGCATCTCGCCGTGGTCCGCAGTTTGTGTACGCAGGACAACGCCCATTCGTCGGGAGTCGATCGCATTCAGCGCGGCGATCCCAAGAATCGGGGCGTGGTCTATCCTTACTTCGGCTCCGCCGTGACGAAGTTACTGGGACCGAACACCAGCGGGTTGCCGCCGTATGTCTGGATCAAGCCCCTCAGCGGCGGCTTCATGTATAAGGACGCCGGTTTTCTCGGCCCGAATTATGGCTCGCTGGCCTTCGGCGACGGCAAGCCGCCGGAGAACCTGCTGCGCAATCCCAATGTCACTGAGACCGATCTGCAAGAGCGTCTCGGGCTGCGCGATCTGGCTGATCAGCGCTTCGCAGCATCTCGCCGCACGCAATCGGTTGAGGCGAATTCCTTTGTCTTCAAAATGGGCAGGGAGTTGATGCAGCGGCACGAATTGTTCGATGAATCCCGCAACACGCCGCAAGACATTCAGCGTTATGGCACGCACGATCTCGGCCGGCACATGCTGCTCGCCCGGCGGATGCTGGAAGCCGGAGTTCGTGTCGTCAAAGTCAATTCCTATGGCTGGGATTCGCATGGCGACAATTTCAACGGCAGCCTGAGCCTCGTCACCAAGTTCGATCAAGCCTTCGCCGCGATCATCGCAGATCTCGCCGACTCCGGCCGATTGGAAAACACTCTGGTCATCGCCTTAAGCGAATTCGGCCGCACGCCGCGAATCAACGGCCACCTGGGCCGCGATCATTGGCCGGAAGCCTGGTCGGTGGTCATGGCCGGTTGCGGGATCAATCGCGGACTGGTCGTCGGCTCCACCAGCGACAACGGCACCTATGTCACTTCGGAACCCTACGACATCGGCCACATGTTCCACACCTGGTTCCGAGCACTCGGCATCGACCCGGCGGAAACCGAATACGACAACCACGGCCAACCGCTGCCCATCGCCCATGAAGACTGCCACGCGGTGCAAGGACTGCTGGCGTAGGGTCCGCTGTACGGACCGTTGTCTTGTGCGCTCATACCACAAAAAACGGTCCGCACAGCGGACCCTACTACGCGATCAACTCATGCAGCACTTCGCCGTGGACATCGGTGAGGCGGAAGTCGCGGCCGGCGTAGCGGAAGGTCAGCCGCGTGTGATCAAAGCCCAATAAGTGCAGCATGGTCGCATGCAGATCATGGACATGCACGGGCTTTTCGACGGCGCGGAAGCCGAACTCGTCCGTGGCACCGTAAACCGTGCCCCCTTTGATTCCGCCGCCGGCGAGCCAGTGCGTGAAGCCGTAATGGTTGTGATCGCGGCCGTTGAGAGCCGGCAACTCGGCGACCGGTGTGCGGCCGAACTCGCCCCCCCATTGAACGAGAGTCGTTTCTAACAGACCACGTTGTTTCAAGTCCGCCAGGAACGCGGCGATCGGTCGATCCCATTTCTGCGACAACTCGCGATGCGATTTCTCCAGATTGTCGTGATTGTCCCACGGCTGACCGGCACCACTCCAGACCTGCACGAAGCGGACGCCACGTTCCAAGAGCCGTCGCGTGATCAGCATCTGCCGGCCGTGTGTGTCTTTTCCATACGCTTCCTGAATGTGCAACGGTTCCTGGGCCAGGTCGAACGCTTCCGCGGCTTCGGTCTGCATGCGGTATGCGAGTTCGAACGTCTGGATGCGGGCTTCCAGCATCGACGCCTGATTCCGTTCAGCGGCGTGCTTCACATTCAGACGACGCACCAGATCGAGTTGCCGCCGCTGCTCGGTAGGTGATAACCGAGCGTTGTTGATGAACGCGATCAACTTCTGCAACTCGGTGTTTTGCGTGTCGAGATAGGTACCCTGACAGGCCCCCGGCAAGAATGCCGACCGCCAGTTCTGAGTGGTGAACGTCGGATAGCCGCCAGGGCACATCACCACAAACCCAGGCAGATCGCGGTTCTCGGTTCCGAGGCCATAAACCGTCCACGCACCAAAACTGGGGCGGGGCAGGCGGCCGTCGCCGCAGTTCATCAGCATCAACGACGGTTCGTGATTGGGCACATCGGCATACATCGACCGAATGATGCACATGTCGTCGACATGCTGAGCCGTCTGCGCGAACAATTCACTGACTTCGATGCCGCTTTGCCCGTACTTCGCGAACGAATACGGAGATTGCATCGCATGCCCGGTCTTGCGCTCCGTCCGCAAGTTCGGCGTCGGCAGTGTCTTGCCATGATACTGGGCCAGCAGCGGTTTGGGATCGAAGGTATCCACCTGCGACGGGCCGCCGTTCATGAACAGATGCACGACTCGCTGCGCCGTGGGAGCGAAATGCGGCTTCTTGGCGGCAAGCGGGTCCGATGTCGAGGCATCACCCGTCGACAGATCGCCCGCCTCGGCCAGCGCACCGGCTAAGCCGATCATCCCGAAGCCGGTCCCGCACCGCGTCAACATCTCGCGGCGCGAGCTGCCGAGTCCGTCACGTTCGGGCTGCGTCAAGCGAGGGGTGAAATCTTGGTCGGTCATCAATCTGAATCTCCACGCAGACTCCCGCGTTGGGCAGGGGGCAAGCTATATTGATTCTATCACGCAACCACGATCGGCGTCAGCCGCGACTCTGGCTGCGCAGTGTGAAATTCGATCTTCGACGGTGGACGGAAACGACATGCGGAAATCGGTTGGGAATCTCACGGTCTGCGGGTTGTTCGGACTTTGTCTCGGCAGCGTGATCAGTTCTTCCATCTCAGCCGCGGAGCCAGCTCTCGGCTCACCCGCGCAGATCGAACACTTTGAACGCCATGTCCGGCCACTATTGATCGCCAACTGCTGGAGCTGTCACGGCGAAAAAAAGCAAGAGGGGGGCCTGCGACTCGATACGCGGTCCGCACTTCTCAAGGGGGGGGATAATGGTCCCGCCGTGGTGCCCGGTGATCTCGCCGGCAGCCGCCTGATTCAAGCCGTGCATTATCGTGGCGATTCACACATGCCCCCCTCGGGGCCGCTCAAATCCGATGCCATCGCGGCCTTGGAACGCTGGGTGACGGATGGCGTGGCATGGCCGTCAACCAGCGTGACTTCGGCGGACGCCTGGAAATTGCACTGGGCATTCCAGCCGATTCGTCGTTCGATCCCGAGTCAGGATTTACAGGATCAGTGGAGCCGTTCGCCGCTGGACCGTCTGCTGGTTGAAGGTTTGACCGCACAGAAATTGACGCCGTCACCGGCAGCCGATCGCCGGACGTTGATTCGCCGCGTGAGCTTTGATTTGCTCGGCTTACCGCCGACACCCGAGGCCATCACCGAGTTCGAGGCGGATGACGGTCCCGATGCCTGGGAACGGTTGATCGATCGGCTGCTCGCCAATCCCCGTTATGGCGAACGCTGGGGCAGGCACTGGCTGGATGTCGCACGGTATTCCGACACCAAAGGATACGTCTTTTTCGAGGATCGCGAGTTTCCATGGGGCTATACCTATCGCGACTATGTGATCGAAGCCTTGAATGCCGATCTGCCGTATGACCAGTTTCTGTTGGAGCAATTGGCGGCGGATCAGCTTCAAACGCAGGGCGATGCGAAGCCGCTCCGCGCATTGGGCTATCTCACGCTTGGGCCGCGGTTCATGAACAATGTACACGACATTATGGACGACCGGATCGACGTGGTGACGCGTGGCGTCATGGGGCTGACCGTCACCTGCGCCCGCTGTCATGATCACAAGTATGATCCGATTTCTCAGGCCGATTACTACGCTCTTTATGGAGTCTTCCGCAGTTCCGCCGAGCCACTGATTCCTCCGGTATTCTCGCCGGCGGCTGATACCGACGAAGCCCGCACTTTCGCCGCGGAATTGTTGAAACGGACGCAGCCGCTGGATGAGTTTATCGACCGTAAACACTCGGCATTGGTCATCGGCTCGCGGACGCGCGTCGACGAATATCTGCTGGCCGCGCGGCAGGCGATGCTGGCTCCGCCGACCGATGATTTCATGCTGATCTCCGATCCCGGTGAAATCAATCCGGCGTTGATTCTGCGGTGGAAAGCCTATCTCGAAAAAGCTGCCGAACAGCCACATCCTGTCTGGCAGCCGTGGTCGCTGCTCGCGAAGATTCCTGATGCGCAATTCGCCGAGCAATCTCCGGCCGTGATCCAACAACTGACAGCCTCGGGGACGCTCAACCCGCGAATCATGCAAGAGATTCTGAATCCGCCGCCACAATCGCTCGGCGAAGTCGCGGCTCGTTATGGCGCGCTCTTCAAATCGATTTATCAGACTTGGGAAACCGAACTGGCTCTTGCGGAAGAAGCAGGGCGACCGGCTGCGATTGCGCTGCCGGACCCGGCGCTGGAGCAGATTCGACAGGAGATTTACGGTTCGCAATCTCCCGCGAGTTTGCCGCGTGTACTTGGCTGGGGATTTCTCACCCTGCTGCCGGATCGTGCCTCGCAAGGCGAATTTCAGAAGCTACTCAAAGAAGTGGAAACCTGGCTGAAAACCGCGCCGGGCGCGCCGCCCCGCGCGATGGTGCTGCAAGACGCCGAATTGTTCGACCCCCGCATCTTCGAGCGCGGCAATCCGAATCGGCCGGGTGCGACTGTCCAAAGACGATTCCTGTCCGCGCTGGATGCCGCGCAGCAGCCTTTCCCGCATGGCAGCGGCCGGCTGGATCTAGCCCGGAAAGTGGTTGCCCCGACTAACCCCCTCACAGCGCGGGTGCTCGCCAATCGCACTTGGATGCATCTGTTCGGCGTCGGCCTGGTGCGCACCCCCGGCGACTTCGGTGTCCGCAGCGAACCGCCGACTTACCCGGAACTGCTCGATGAACTGGCCGCCTCGGTGATCGAACAGGGCTGGTCCTGGAAAGGGCTGCAACGCCGCATTCTTTCTTCCGCGACCTATCAACAAGCCAGTCTCGACCGGCCAAACGCGGCCGCCGTTGATCCCGACAATCAATGGCTGTGGAAGATGAATCGCCGCCGGTTGGATCTGGAGGCCACGCGCGATGCGCTCCATGCGGTCTCCAACTATCTGGATGATCGGCTGGGCGGACCGTCGGAGCAGTTATTCAACGGTGCGTTTCAGGCCCGTCGCACACTCTACACGTACCTCGACCGACAAGATCCCCCCGGCCTGATGACGGTCTTCGATTTTCCGAATGCCTCCGTCACGAATCCGCAGCGCGATACAACCACTGTCTCGCCACAGGCGTTGTATTTCATGAACGGCCCCCTTGTGGAAACGGCCGCGCGCCATGTGGTCCCCCGGCTGGAACTGACCTCAGCAGAGGACATCCCCACGAAAGTGAACCGCGTGACGGAACTCCTCTTCGCACGTTCCGCGACGTCGGACGACATCGCCGCGGCAGCTGAGTATCTGGCTGATTCACCCGACACCGAACGCTGGTTCAATTATGTCCACGCGCTGCTCATGACGAATGAGTTCGTTTTCGTGGATTGAACTCTTCCGAGCGGGGGGCGTCAGCCCCTTGAATGCGTCATCGTTCTCGCGTTCATCACACAATCAGGGGGCTGACGCTCCCCGCTCGGGATGCAAAGTGTCGCCGCGCCGAATTTCCGTCCGCGGACCTCACGTCATCGAGACCACTCGACTGGTGGCGGTCTCCGCGGTCGGTGACTCTCGGCGAACAGGCACGGGGATCGTCACACTCTCTGTCCGCTCACGGCGTCCGCTCTGCGAATCGGCCCGGACGACATCCTGTGTCGGAATGCGCAGTGCGGCGGGGACCAGGGCGCGCAGCAGGCTGATCTGGAAATTCAACCCGGTGAAGGCGATCGACAACAGATCGAGCCACAGACTGATATGCCGCACATAGTACAGGTCGAAATGCAGCTTTTGCTTCACGCTGTTGAGGTCGGTATCGGGCGGCAGCCGCAACTGGGCGATGCCAGTGATACCCGGCCGCACCAGCGAGCGCGCGGCATACCCTTCGATCAGCATCTCAAAATTGCGGACGAACTCCGGCCGCTCCGGACGTGGACCGACCAGGCTCATCTCCCCTTTCACGACATTGATCAACTGCGGCAGTTCATCCAAATGCGTCGCGCGGAGAATTTTTCCCAGCGGCGTGATTCGATCATCTTCGGCCGCGCACCAGACGGCCCCGGTTCCCACTTCCGCATCCTGACGCATCGACCGGAGCTTGATGATCTGAAAATGCCGACCATGCTTGCCGACGCGCGTCTGCCGATAAAACGCCGGTCCGCGGGATGTCAGCTTGACCAATCCGGCCGCCAAGACAATCACCGGAGTGAACAACGCGAGAAGTAATACTCCCGCGGTGAAATCGATGAACGCCTTCACGGGAAGATACCATCCATGCAGCGGTCGCTCCGACATTTCACCAGCCATCAATTTCATGGGTGACAAATCCCTGTTGGAGACTTCACGAACCAGCGGCTCGACATCAACTCCATCCGGTAGACACGGCCGTGATTAGTGCGGTATTTTTGGCAGGGTAGCCATAATCTGATATACCGGCGTCCTACGGGCGCACGCCAGAAGAAGTTCAAAAAACGTGAGCCACGAGTTCAACCTGCCCGGCAGATGCGGAAAAATCCATGTGCAAGTTACAACCCGCATTATTCGCAATATCGTTAGATTGCGACCATCACGACTCGTCAGGCGAACAGGTCAGTCACCACTTCACCGTGGACATCGGTCAGGCGGAAGGGCCGGCCGGCATGCTGATAGGTGAGTTTCGTGTGATCGATGCCCAGCAGATGCAGCATAGTGGCATGCAGATCATGCACATGAACTTTGTTCTCTGTGGCGTAATAACCGTAATCGTCGGTCTTCCCATATGTCAGACCGCCGCGCACGCCGCCGCCGGCCAGCCACATCGAATATCCCTGCGGGTTGTGGTCCCGGCCATCCTCTCCACCCTGCACAACAGGCGTGCGACCGAATTCCCCGCCCCATAACACCAGCGTTCGTTCGAGCAATCCGCGCGACTTCAAATCGGTCAGCAGCGCGGCGATCGGTTGATCGACTTCCAGCGCATTGCGGGCATGATCGTTCTTCAAGTTGCCGTGCTGGTCCCACTTGTAACTGTGGGTGCATTGCACAAATCGCACACCTTGTTCGATGAACCGCCGCGCCATCAGGCATTGCCGGCCGAAGTTGCGCGTTGTGGGGTCGTCCAGTCCGTAGAGTGACTGCGTCGCGGCGGATTCACTGGAAATGTCCTGCAACGACGGCGCGGCTGCTTGGAGGCGAAAGGCCAGTTCAAACGAATTGATGCGGGATTCCAGCGCACCGGCCGAAATCGCTTCCTCAGCGAAACTGCGATTCAGACTTTGTAACAGATCGAGTTCCTTGCGCTGCCGGCTGCGATCCACTCGGTCGAAATTTTCGATGAAGGGGATCTTCGCTTGATCCGAAGGCACGCTGGCATTGCCGAGCGGCGTCCCCTGAAAATCGGCCGGCATAAACGCCGAGCCGTAGGCATTCACGCCGCCATGCGTCAGCGTCGGGCACATCGTGATGAACCCCGGCAGATCGCGATTCTCGGTCCCCAGTCCATACAGCAGCCACGACCCCATGCTCGGCCGCACGAAGGTGTCGCTGCCGGTGTGTAATTCCAATAGTGCGCCGCCGTGCCGGGAATTCGAGCAGTGCATGGAATTGATCATGCACAAGTCGTCGGCCCGCTGGGCGACATGGGGAAACAATTCGCTGGCCCACATCCCGCATTCGCCATGCTGGCGAAACTTCCAGGGGGACTTCAACAAGTTTCCGGTGGGGGCTGAAACAACACGCGGCTTATCGAATGGCAGCGGCTTCCCGTTATCACGCTCCAGCAGTGGTTTGTAATCGAACGTGTCGACCTGCGACGGTCCGCCGTGCATGAACAGAAAAATCACGCGGTCGGCGCGGGCCGGAAACTGGGGCGGCTTGGGAGCCAGCGGGTCGGCTTTCCCATCCGCCCGCATTTCCTCGGCCAGCAGGGCGGACAAAGCCAGCGCCCCGAAACCCGCGCCGCTACGCTTCAACATGTCACGTCGATTGGTGAACATCGTCTCGACCTCTCGCCTGGCGGCCCGTTGAATTTCTCGTGGCACACGTTTTTAACGTGTGTGTGTTTTTCGCTCACAAAGACAAAGATGTTAAATTCCCGTCACGTTGGAAACGTGACCCACGTTTTTCGACGGCTGCTAATCCACAAAGACAAACTCATTCGTTGACATCAACGCGCGACAAACACTCTGCCAGACCCGCCGGCGATCTTCACCGCTCGTTTCCAAAAGAAACTCGGCGATCCGGGCGACTTCACTCTCCGTCGGTTCCCGGCCCAGCACGGCATGATACGCGGCTTGAATTTGAAGTTGATCGTTCGCGAACATGCCCGCCAGTAGTTCATCCGCCAGCGCGAGCGATTCCTGCGATACGAATTCGCTATTCATCAGAAACAACGCCTGCGCGGCGACCGTCGTACTCTGGCGTTCGCCGCTGGAAACATTCGGGTCCGCGAAATCGAATGCCTGAAAGACATCGAACAACGCGCTGCGGACCACCGGCAGATAGAGCGACCGGCGGCGGGTGCGGTACATGTCCGGATTTACATTCGCGGTACTGGTGACGTACTTGCGATTCTCTGTTGTGAGCAAGCCGCCGCCGAGACGTTCATCGAGCGTGCCAGCCGAGACCGACATCGCGTCGCGTAGTTCTTCAATTTGCAACCGCCGACGGGAGTAGCGCCCCCAGAGACGATTGTCGGGATCATGCTCCAACTGATGGTCATCCGCGCGTCCGTCCCGCTGATATGCGGCGGAGGACATGGCCAGTCGATGAAACGCCTTGATGGACCAATTCCGCCGGGGAAACTCGGTGGCCAGCCAATCGTGCAATTCCGGGTGCGTGGGAAGTTCGCCCAGCAAGCCGAAGTTATCAACCGTCCGCACAATTCCCGCGCCGAAGTGCCAGGTCCACAGGCGGTTGACAATGACGCGCGAGGTTAAGGGATGCTCGGCCCGAGTCAGCCAGTCCGCCAGTTCCAGGCGACCGCTGCCCTGGCTACCGATTGCGGTTGTGTCGCCCGCCATGATGCGCGGAAATCGCCGAGGAACGGTTTGGCCGAGCGTGAGATGGCTGCCCCGAAGATGAATTTTGTGGTCTTCCGGAGTCTGATCCGCCACCGACATTGTTTCCGGGAAGACGGGCAGGGCGGCTTCGAGAGTTTTCTGTTCTTCACGTAGTGTTTTCAACTGCTCCGCGACTTCCACCGGATACCCCTCTTCCTGACCGGGGGGAATCACGAATGCACCTTGGGGGTCGAACAAAAGTTTTCGCAGCGCCGATTCCCCAACCGGCTCGGCGATTTCTTTCGCAGCACGCTGTTGAAAATCAGACGCCAATTGTTTGAGTTGGGGAAGTTGATCGTTTAGGGTTCCTTTCTGGAACTCCATCACCGCCGCATGCCAGGCCGCGAACTCAATCGGCAGTTCCGATTCAGGCCGGCTGAAAAACTTTCGCCAGCGATCGACCAAGGCTGGCGTGGGGAGATACTCCGGATCGAGCTTCGCGAATGTCGCCGGGGTGGGGTGGTCGGGGACATGCGCGAGGAGCAACTTGTCGATGTGCGGAAAATAAATCGGATGCTGCAATCGCAGGACGATTTTCCCCGCCGGCAGTTCAAACACCCCTTCCATATGCCAGGATTGCTCTTTGGGATACCAGCCGCCGGTGGTCTTCGCCGCGGCGTTCGCTTTCAACTCCCGCCCATTCACCGACAACTGGCAGGGCCGCGATTCCGCCGCCGCATACCGCAGTTCAATCTGATAAGGGCCAGCCTGCGGGAGGTCGAACTCATACTCGGCAAAGTTCGGCTGCTCCCCGCGGTTCACCAGCACGCCGATCCCGACACCATGAGTGGTCGTGTCCTTCGTCACATTTCCGCGCACGAAATCTTCCGCTTCCACGAGGATCAATCCGGTGCGCTGGCCTGCATCGGGCTGACTGCCGATTGGCGGGGTCATCGCGAGTTGGAATTCCATCCGCTCGATTTGAGCGGCGGCCAGCAGGTAATCGCCCAGATGCTGCCGCGCGGCCGTGAGTATGGTTTCATTCGTAGAATTGACGAGTTGCTGAATCTGCATCTGACGACTGGCAATGACATCGCGTTGCCGTTGCAGATCGCGAATTTGCTCCGCCGTGGCGAGCGGTCGTTCTTGCCAGCGAGCGACGACGCCGAAGTTGTCCATCGTCTTCGTGCTTTTGAAGATGCCGGCGAGGGCATAATAGTCGTGAGCCGAAATCGGATCGAATTTGTGATCGTGACAGCGGGCACAGCCAAAGGTCATCCCGAGAAACGCTTTCCCGAGTGTGTCGACCTGTTCGTCGATGATGTCCATCTGCATTTTGACCGGGTCGTCTTCCGCCAGCATTTTCGGACCGATGGACAGAAACCCGGTGGCGACGAGTTTTTCGAGTGATTCCGCGTCCGTGCTGGCGGTCTGCAAGTCCCCGGCGATCTGATCTCGCACAAATTCGTCATACGGTTTATCCGCGTTGAACGCTGCGACGACGTAGTCGCGGTAGCGGTAGGCGTTGCCGAAGGCGAGGTTTTCATCGAGGCCGTTGGAATCCCCGTAGCGGGCCACATCCAGCCAATGCCGGCCCCACTTCTCACCATAGCGGGGCGAGGCCAACAAGCGGTCGATGGCCCGCTCGAACGCATCCGGCGAATCATCGGCGAGATACTCCGTGATCTCATCCCAGGTCGGCGGCAGTCCGCTGAGATCGAACGTCGCGCGGCGGAATAAAATCCGTTGATCGGCTCTCCCAGCCGGCGCGTAACCGGCGGCATAGAGTTTCACATCCAGAAATCGATCAATGGGCGCAGGAAAATCGCCAGGCCGCAATGCATCGGGAATCGCCGGTCGCTGCGGTCGCTGAAAGGCCCAGAACGATTTCTGCTCGGCGGTGAACTCGGGTTCTTCCGCAGTCGGTTTGGCGGGTGGCATGGTGACCGGCGCGGCGTCCGGCCAGTAGACACCGGTTTCGATCCATTTCGTGAGATCCGCGATCTGAACCGCCGAGAGCTTTTCCTTCGGCGGCATCTTCAGCACTTCACCATGCTTGACCGCGCTGATCAACAGACTCTCGCCGGGCTTGCCGGGGATGACCGCCGGCCCGCGTGTGCCGCCTCGGATCAGACCTTCCAGCGAATCGGAGGCGAACTTCGACTGGGGATCATCGGCTGAGTGACAATCCTGACATTTCTCAACCAGCAGCGGCCGGATTTTGAACTCGAAAAACTGCCGCTGTGCCGGTTCGTCCTCGCCGACGACCAGGGAACTTGTCGTGAAAATAGCAATGACGATGCAGCCGCGGAGCAGCCGCATCCACGACTGACGAATTGGCATCAACCCTGTGTTCGACATGTGTTCTCCCGCCCGAATCGCATGCAACCTCATTGATGAATGATACCACCCTGTTCCACAGAGCGTAAGTGCGTTCCTTCATCCCCAGCGAGTTGGTTGCGCGACAAACTGTTTAGGAAGTCTCCAAACAGATTGCTTCGCGCGCTCGAAACAACCAGCCCGCCGCGCAAGCAAGGATCACGTGATAAAGCCCCTTGCTTGCGCGGCGGGCTGGTGAATTACGGCGCTTTGGATGGCTTGATCCAGATCCAGATCACGCCGCCCAGTGCGCAGATGACGCAGGCGACGGCGATGGCACCGCGCCAGCCGATAGCGGGGTTCTCCGCGAGCATCGGCGTGACCACGGGGGAGATGAAGCCGCCGATGTTGCCGCCGCAGTTCATGAACGCTCCGGCGAACCCGCGGAACTTTCCGCCGATCTCGGTTGCCGTGGTCCAGTACACCCCCTCGCACATCCCCTGCGCCCCCATCGCGAGAGCCATGAACAGCACGACATCGGCATAATCTTTCACGCTGACGGCGATCATCGCCAGAATCGCGCTGAGAATCATGCTGACCATCATGATCGCACGACGGCCAGCGGCGACGCCCATCACGCGACAAATCACATCGTTGCTCATACCGCCGATCACCATCCCCGCTCCTTGAGCCAACGCGATCAGAAACGCGGCCCGGCGCGATTGCTCCGGCGACACCAGCAGCACTTTGTCGAAGTAGAAAGTCATCCAATAGAAGAACAGATACTGAAAGTAGCTGTAGGCGATGTAACTTAGCGTCACGAGCCAGATGTCTTTCCGCATGATCACGCGCCAGGGAATCCCGGCGGAGGCTTCCTGCGCTTCTTCCTGATCCAGTTTACCGGCATGCGGGCCGGGGAGATGCGGCACAACGACTCGGCTCCAAAGCACGCCGTAGGCCACCAGCGTCAACCCGGAGACCACGAACGCCCACTGCCAGGTCACACGATCCATCAGTTGGCCGAAGAGGGGATAGCTGAATGCGATCCCCAGCAGCGCGCCGGCGGTCACCAGTCCGTTCGCCGTCGTGCGGCCGCGCAGCGAGGCGACATCCGAGACCACATGCGCCGCTCCCGGATGCAGCGGCGCGCTGCACATGCCGGCCAAACCTCGGATCACCAGCAGGCCGATCCAGAATTGATGTGGAGACGACATCAGCCAGCCGAGTACGCCGGTCATCGCGACGAAGAAGCCCATCCCCAAGCCTAGCAGTGTGAGGGAACGCCCCGCTCCAATCCGGTCGATCAACCACCCTCCCGGCATCATCGAGGCGGTGTAGATCACCAGAAACGCCGTGTAAACCCAGCCCATTTGGGTGCTGGTGAAGACTTTGGCAAACGTGGGCCGGGGCTTGCCGGTCTCTGTGATAGCAGGAGCCGCCGCCGCGGGTGTGCCATCTTTCGCGGCTGGCGCTTCATCTTGAATGAAGACTTCCGCCCCGGCGACCGAAATACTCACTCGGTTGAAATGCCCAAGTGCCGCATAGCCCATCAGCATGATGATGATCATCCAGCGCTGGGCGAGCGAAAGTGACGGCAGAGAGACTGCGGACATGGATTCACAATTTCCATTAGAGAGATTAGCGACGCTTCGCAGAAGCGTTGTTCGTCTAGAGCCGATATCGCTCCACGATCTCGTCCGACAAGTGATACCCGATGCCGGGGGCGGTTGGATACTCAATCACGCCCTGCGTCACGGGAAATCCGGCCGCTTGCAATTCTTTCCGCAACGGCGACTCGAAGACCTCCGCCGGGGCGAACTCGATGAACGGCGTGATCGGCGAATAGGCGGCGAGATGCACCGACGCCGCGCCGAGAATCTGCGTCGACCAGTTGCCGGTGCAGACCAGCGCTCCGCGCGGCACAGCCAGATCGACAATGCGTTTCGCCTCCGTCAATCCGCCGCAGGTCGTCACGTAAGGCTGCATCACCGAGACCTTGCCACGCTCCATCATGTCCAGAAATTCCCACCGCGTGACACCATGTTCGCCCATCGCCAGCGGAATCGAAGTCAGTTCGGCGAGCCGGGCGTACGGTTCGGGCCGGTCGACAGGGAAGGGGGTCTCGAAAAAGAAGATGTCGAGTTCTTCGAGTTCACGGCAGATTCTCGCGACTGTCGGGACATCGTTGAACAGATATCCGACATCGACCATCAGTGTCGCTTTCGAGCCAAGCGTTTTCCGTGCCCGTTTGGCGAGCTTCACCACATCCTTCGGCGACGACATCATCGGTTCGACTTTGAACGCCTTGTAACCCAGATCCGCCAGTTGCTCCGCTCGCGCGCATTGCTGGGAGAACATCTTCTCGCCGCCCCACACGTCGGAGACCAGCGTGCAATACGGCATCACGCCGGTTTTCAGCGTGTCGGCATGGGTCTGAAAGAACCCGCGTTGCGAGCCGCCGAGGAGTTGCCAGACAGGCTGATTCAGCGATTTCCCGTAGATGTCCCATAGCGCGACATCGAGCGCTCCGAGGATGATGATCTCCCACCCGCGGCGGTTGGTGTGGATCAGCGAATCCCACTGGTGCTGCCACAACCGTTCGGGATGCGTCAACTCCTGCCCGATCAGCAACCGTCCGAAATGGGTCTCCGGCCCGCCCACCGTCGCCTGCACCACCCCCGGCGGCACGCGAAAAACTTCGGATAGCCCAGTTAGCCCGTCTGCGGTGTGAATCCGAATGATAGCAAGCGGTTCGACGCCCCCTTTGTCGGGGTCGACACCCGGTTCACCGATGACGAACGTTTCGAGGCGAGTGATTTTGAGCATGGGTGACATTCCACCAGCCCGCGGCGTAAGCAAGGGAGTTTCGTGATGATCGAGCAATGGGATTTGATTCGCGGATTATCCTAGCCCCGAATTTCCGAGACGGATATCTTGCAGGCTGGAAATTCCCATCTCATTGCGAGATTTCCCGCATGTCTGTTGATGCCCTTCATCCCGCTAATGCTGGCAGCGACCTGCCGCTGCGCAACTGGCGCTGCTGGTGGCTGGCGTGGCCGAAGTGGTTCCGCATCGGGTGCTGGGCGTTCGGCGGCGTGTTGTTGTTACACGTGGCCTTGGCGGTGCGGATGGTAATTGGGCAAATTGAGGCCCCGGAGATCACTCAGCTTCGACAGCGTGGAGCGGTTTTCTCATACTTCTGGCTAGAATATTCCAGACCCGAACCGTTTCAGGGCTACGAATGGCTGATGGCCGGTGTGTTTGGTCGGTCAACAGAGAACGTGAGCTCGATCAGGTTAATCGATGCGACGGATGCCGATCTTCAGTTCCTCAGCACTCATTTCCCGAATCTGAAGAACCTGAGTCTATCACTCGCGGATGTGACCGAGGATGGCCTCGCGGCTTTGGCAAAGTTTCCTAAGCTGCATCATCTCAGTTTATTAGTTAGCAGCGCTATTGACGATGCCGAGGTTGAAAAACTGGCGGAGCTCGATTCCGTGACCATGCTCCACCTGCGCGAGTCGCGTGTTACGGATGCCGCGATTCCAGCGCTGAAGCGGATGAAATCGCTGATCGTTGCCGACGTGTGGTACACAGATGTTTCGCTGGAAGCCATTGCCGCCTGGCGGGCCGAACAGACGACGAAAAAAGTCAGGATCGACACAGAGAAGGAAATCTGGCCGGCTGGCGACCTACTCGGACGATTTCGCTGGGCTGACGGAACCTACACTATGGACTATCCCGGACCGGCAACAGTGACAATTGATGGGCCGTTGGACTCCGATTCGTCACAGACCAGGGTTGCCAATCACCTATATCTCCGATGCCATGATCACCTGCATTGGACCGCTGGTGCCTTGGCGTGGTATGCCGACGGGGATTACCGCTTCACACTGAAACTGGGCGACTACGATTCCGAACCGGTGCTCATCCACTTCGAGAACGGCCAGCCTTCGATGCACCGTTTTGATTTCCAGATGCCCGTGCCGAAACAGCAGGGGCTAAACATAGAACCGCGGGCGATTTCTCCGTAAATTCCTTGTCATTCTTGGTACCAGGTTTTCAAAAAGTCTTGCGAACTCGCAAGCGACTGCGAATCGTCGATGGCTGGGAACGGTTTTCTTTTTTGTGATTTTTGTGCCTCTTCGTGGCCAATTCGTCCCATTTTTGGTTTGATGTCACCACTATGAAATTCACCGAAATCGCTTCACGCGCGCTGCGGATAAAAAACGTCCCGGCGATCACGATTCTTGTCCTCGGAGCCTTCGCCGGCTGCGACCCCTCCCCGCCGCCGCCGAAGAGCGGCATTGAGATTAAGGCTCCGGGGGTCGATATTCAGATCGACAAGTCGGGCACCGACGTGAAAGCGCCCGGGGCGGATGTGAAAGTCGATGCCAAGCGCGGTTGAAGGTTTTCAATGAGGGCCGGCGAACTCGCAAGCGGACCGCGAATCGTGTCTGGATTGGGACGGTTTCTACTTTTGTGATTTTTGTGCCTTTTCGTGGCCAATTCTTTTCGTTTATGGTTTTTTCACCGCTATGAAAATTACGGAAATCGTTTGCCAGGTGATTCGCATCAAAAGTGTGATTGCCAAGACGGCGAGCAGCCAGGACTCGGTGCTGGTGCGCGTGCGGACTGACACCGGCCTCGAAGGGATCGGCGAGGCGGATTCGTCGCCGGAGGTAGTGAAGGCGATTATCGACGCGCCGTTCAGCCACAACATCGCCTGCGGGCTGCGGGAGATTCTCGTCGGGGAGAATCCGCTCGAACACGAACGGCTGTGGCAGAAGATGTATCGCCGGACGATGTACTTCGGCCGCACGGGCGTCGGCATCACGGCGATGGCCGCGGTCGACATGGCCTTATGGGATCTGAAGGGCAAGCATTACCAGGAGCCGATTCATCGGTTGCTCGGCGGGAAACAGCACAGCCAGATTAAAGCCTATGCGTCGATTCTCTTCGGCAAGTCGGGCGAGGAAACGCGCGCCATCGGCGAGAAGTGGATTGACTACGGTTATCAAGCCGTGAAATTCGGCTGGGAGCCGATGGGGCAGAATGAAGCGCTCGATCTCGAACTGGTCCGCGGCGCTCGCGAAGGTCTCGGCGAGAAAGCTGACCTGCTGATCGATGCCGGCTGCGTGTGGGATGCCCGCACCGCGCTGAAACGCGCGCATTCGTTCTCGCAGTTCAACATCGGCTGGCTGGAGGAACCGCTGCGAGAAGACGACGTGAAAGGTTACGTCTGGCTACGCGATCGCTCGCCGGTGCCCATCGCCAGCGGGGAAGGGGAGTGCGGACGGGAATCGTTCCGCGATCTGATCGACCGGCACGCATTGGATATTTATCAGGTTGATCTTTCCCGCTGCGGCTTTACCGACGCGGCGTTCATCCGCGCGCGGGTCGAGGAAATCGGAGCGAAATTGTGTAATCACTGCTATACGAGTCCGCTGACCGCCGCCGCGAGCCTGCACTGGCTCGCCACCTGCCGCGATACATTCCTGTTCGAGGACTGCGTCGAAGATTCGCCGTTGCGTCACGAACTGACACTTGAAAAAGTGCAGGCGAAAGACGGCTGGATCACCGTCCCCGACGGCCCCGGACTGGGTGTAACGCTGAACGAGGATTTCGTGAAATCGACACTGATTGCGGAATCCAGATAAGACATTTCACCGCAGATTTCGCAGATGGACGCAGATGAAAGGCAATGGTAAGAAGTCTGGGCCGCAAAAAGGCGCAGAAGGCGCAAAAAAAAATGGGAATGATAACTTGCTCTTTACATTTGCGTGTTCTGCGCCTTTTTGTGGCCGATTCGCTGACTTTTATCTGCGTCCATCTGCGGAATCTGCGGTTAAAAACTCTTTGGTCTTGAACAACCGAGATTTAGATTTTTAAGGAGAACTTCATGCACGAGTCGAGTAGCTTCTGCGCGGCCGTCTGTTTGATAGGAATCGCCCAGTTTGCATTCGCCGCCGAACCGGTGAAGATCGGGATTCTCGGGTTCGACAATTATCAGGCCGTCGAATATGCAGCGTTCTTCAATAATCCCAAAGCGGAAGGCGACTTGGCGGGGCTGCGTGTAACGGCGGCTTATCCGGTGACCAGCCCGGATTACCCGAAGAGTGCGGAATTGACGGCGATGTGGCAGGCGCAGATGCTCAATCAGTATAAGGATGATCCAACCGTGAAGCCGGTGGAAATCGTCAATTCCATCGATGATCTCCTCTCAAAATGCGACGCCGTGATGATCTGGAGCTTGGATGGCCGCAAGCATGTCGAGCAGGCGACGGCGGTGATCAAGGCGGGCAAAAAACTGTTCATCGGTCGTCCGATCGCGGCGGAACCCGCCGATGCCGTGGCGATTTACAAACTCGCCGCGGATGCCAAGGTTCCTTTATGGAGCTGTTCGCAGCACCGTTTCAGCCCCGGCTTCAGCGGCATGAAAAATCACCCGGAAGTCGGCAAGGTACTCGGCTGCGATGTGTATGGCGGCTTCGCTGTCACCGCGCCGGATGTGGACCTGTTCACACGCTCGCTGCACAGCATCGAAACGCTGTACACGATTATGGGGCCGGGTTGCGAGAAACTGTCCTGCACGTCGACACCAACGGCGGAATTGATCACCGCGGTCTGGAAAGACGGCCGCGTCGCGACGTATCGCGGAGTGAAAGAGGGGGCGGTGAAATACAGCGCGACCGTGTTCGGCGATAAAGGGGTCTCCACGGCGGGCATCTATGGCCATGGCATTCCGGTGAAGGGTGTCGCACCAACGGATGACAAGTACATGGGCTACGGCGGCCTGGCGATTGAACTGGCCAAATACTTCAAGGGTGGTGAACCCCCTGTGACCGCGGCTGAGACACTGGAGATCTTCGCGTTCATGCAAGCCGCCGAGGAAAGCCGTGCTCAGCAGGGAGCGATGGTCCCTTTGAAAATGCTGGGTGAAGCGGCTGTGAAATAGCGATGTGAGGTAGGGAACAGTCCGGGTGGCACGACCCTGAGGACTTAGCATTACCCACATTTATTTTGGGCTTGGCGTCCGCGGAGGCA
>Ga0335397_10002925_pt1 | contig 23150 bp, 21 predicted proteins | sample MAT04_FD_205740 | JGI IMG/M metagenome (GOLD analysis project Ga0335397, IMG submission 205740) | Freshwater microbial communities from Lake Fryxell liftoff mats and glacier meltwater in Antarctica - MAT-04 (spades assembly) (version 2) ... | reverse complement strand
TTGTTGGCTTTTTAGTGACTTCTAGAAGTTGCCAAAGCAGTTCTGGCAAGCGATTTTGCAGCGGTTCTAGACGTTGAGCCAGTTCGTCGGGAATTTGAATGGTAATTGTTGCCATTTTTGGTGGTGATTGATGCTCTCATTTAATCTTAGCACTATGGAAGTGCGTGTAGCCAGCCGTAGGCATCGCGCTTTTGTGAAAAAATGAGGGGCGGGCGATTCCCTACGGGATAGCTGCGCCGCGCGTACTTCCAGATTTGGGTAACATCAACTCTATCGCGCCGTTGGATTGTGGCAAAAATCTAATTAGTTGTGTTGTCGTCAATGTCTAGCTTTTGTTTGAGAAATTCTGAAGGTAGCGGTACAGTTATTTGTAGGAAAACATCAATTGTTATCTGATTATTCTCAAGCATTATATTACTTACATTGACTTTACTATTTTCAGATAAACCGTCTGGAATAGGGAATTTAGCCGGTGACTTAGTTTTATATCCAGCTTCCTCAAGCCATTCAGCAATATTTCTCCAGTTACCTATCTTTTCATGACATTTGCCGATCAGACCTTTAACATACTTATAGACACTAGCGCAGAGGTCACTTTCCACGCCTTTAGCATCCTTGCCCAGCTTTTCCGCCATTTCACCGGGACTGTAGCCACAAAGTAACCCCCGCAAGTGTAGCTTCTCAACGGGGGTGAGTCGTTTTCCCTTAGCCGAGGCCAAGTCTGTGTAGAGGGTTTCCAAGTCCCACTGGTGGGCGGCTGGAGTGAACTGCTCGTTTGTGGGTGCCATAGATTGAGGGGTAGAAAATTCCTGATGCAATCCTAACATAATTCCTGATGAGTGGCAGATAAAAGCTGTGGTTGGTCAGGTTATTATAAGTCAAAAGCGGGTATAAAGGAGACAGCACATGGGATGGAGCGATTGGTATGAATGTAGTTTTGACAGTAATGGTGAGATAGACACTAGACCAGTAAATAACCATGCACCTAACAAGCCTGGAATTTATGCGATCGCCATGAAAGATGCAGATACCAATGACTATGTTGTTCAGTACATTGGAATGTCTAAAACAAATATCGAGACAAGGCTGAAAACACATTTTAGGGGAAATGGAAATAAGTACATTAAGACGAGATTGGAACAAAAAAAAGATAAACACAGAACAATGGAGAGAGTCAATGCTCTGTATTTTATGTTTTTAGAAACTTCAAAAGATCAAGCTAGAGGTATGGAATCTCTTTTTGTTCGTGGTACTGTACCGATTGCAAACATTCAGCAAAACTTAAGCCAGTCATGGCTGCCACGAGATTTGCGAGACACTGAGGTTGAAGTTGAGCTAGATGATGATTAATATCCACCTCAATTCTATAACCAGTTGGTCTTAATTTACTTAACAATAACAAGGAACATCAAATGCCTGTAGGAAAACCGGAATTTATTGATAACCCTGAACCGCGTTGTCCAGTGATTTTGTTACTTGATAACTCTGGCTCTATGTCTGGTCAACCAATTATAGAGTTGAACGCAGGCTTAGCGGCTTTCAAACAAGCAGTGGAACAGGATGGACTAGCCACACTTAGAGTGGAACTAGCTATTATTTCATTCGGCCCTGTGGTAATGCGCCAAGATTTTGTGACGGTTGATCAATTTTTGCCACCACAACTTCAAGCAGAACAGGATACCCCAATGGGATCTGGAATCGAGTATGCGCTAGATATCCTCGAAGATCGTAAGCAAAGCTATAAAGACAATGCCATTCAATACTATCGCCCTTGGGTTTTCTTAGTTACGGATGGTTCACCTACTGATAATTGGCAAAATGCAGCACAGCGAGTCAGACAAGCAGAGACAGATAAGAAACTAATGTTTTTTGCTGTAGGCGTACAGGGAGCAAATATGCAAACCCTTAGCCAAATTGCTCATCCACAACGCCCACCCTTACTTTTAAATGGTTTAGATTTTAAATCTATGTTCCTGTGGTTGAGTGCTTCTCTACAACAAGTTTCTCGTAGTAAACCAGGCGGGGAACAGATAAAACTTTCTGCTCCCGGCTGGGGTCAAGTATCAAGCTAAATTTTGAGGATTTTACCTATGGCGTGGAAAGCGATCGCAAATTCTGTAATGGGAACAAGCCATAAGCAACGACAGGTTCCCTGTCAAGACTATGGAGGTTTTGTTGTTATTGGGGATATAATATTAGGTGCAGTTGCAGATGGGGCAGGTAGCGCCAAATACTCAAATATTGGTTCTGAATTAGCCGTTAAATCGGCACTTTTGCACCTAAAGGGATGGGTCAATAGTCAGAAAAAGAATCATAAAAACTTACAAGCACCAATAAACGATGGAGGCGCTGCACAGCTTTTCAATAAAACTTTGCATAAGGTTATTCTAAGCTTAACAGAAGAAGCAAACAGAGGCTATTCTTTAAAAGATTTAGCTTGTACTTTGTTAGTGTTTGTGGCTACTCCTAACTGGATAGCTGCTATGCAAATTGGAGATGGCTTCATTGTCGCGAGGTCGGAAAATTCTGATTATCAACTTTTATTTCAACCCAGCAAAGGAGAATATGCTAACGAAACAACATTTGTTACATCAGAGAATGCTTTTGACGATCTGCAAGTAAGAGTTCTTTCTGATGGATATTACAATTTTATTTGTGCTTCAACTGATGGACTAGAAAGATTAGCAATTAATACTCAAACTTGGATAGCTTCTCCAAAGTTCTTTGAACCTTTCGAGCATGGTCTTAAAGAAAAGCACACAAGTGAAGAAAAAAAATCACTAGAACAATGGTTAGACTCTCCTGAAGTCAACGCTCGAACTGATGATGATAAAACAATGTTGGTATGTATATATGATCGGGGAATAATTAATGGAGGAGATAAAGATGAGTTGAAAGGTCGAGATTTGGTGGATGAAGAATCGGTCAATAAAAGGATTCTTCGCACTACTTCTAAGCAATTTCGCGAAAAAATAATTCTTCAACAATTCATATTCAATATTTTAGCCGGTGGTTTTTGGAATGCTGAATATCATTTCCATCCCAGTAATACCAGGCTTGTTGTGTTCTCAGGTATTTGTCTAGCAGTTATCGTATTTAATAACTTCAGCTTCGAGGTTGAAGCAGAGAATAACAGAAATCAGCGTCGAACTGTATTCATTAGAACAATATTAAAGACGGCACTAGGGATGTTTTTTGGAGCTTTGCTTTATTACTTTTACCTATTAGGAATTAATACTTCTTTCAAATAAGAAATATGGCTAATTACCGTGACAGTCAAGGAAATGATGTTCCTCTTAATAAAGAGATTGCTAGTAGTGGTGAAGGAAAAGTTTGGACAATAAACCGCAGTGGTTATTTAGCCAAAATTTACCATTCTCCAACAACTGAACGAGGTGAAAAGCTAAAAGTAATGATAGCTAATCCACCTAATAACCCAACTGCAAGCCAAAATCATATTTCTATCGCTTGGCCAACCGATTTACTTTATGATATTAACGGTCGGTGCGTAGGCTTTTTAATGCCTCACATCACAAAAGCAAAAGAACTTCTTTATGTTTATAATCCAAAATCTCGCAACAAGCAAGCTCCACATTTCAACTGGTATTGTCTATATATAACTGCACTAAATCTCGCGTCAATTATAGAAGCAGTTCATAAGAAAAACTATGTTATTGGTGATATGAAAACACAAAATATACTTGTCACTGAACTAGGCTTAGTATCTATTATCGATACCGATTCTTTTCAGGTAAAAGACACTCAGACTGGAAAAGTTTATCGATGTTCAGTAGGTTCAGAAGGTTTTACTCCACCAGAACTGATTGGCAAAAACCTTTCAGATTTAACTCAGACTAGATTTAACGATCGCTTTCGACTAGCAATAATTATTTACTATCTCCTTTTTGGCTACCATCCCTTTAGAGGAGAGTGGAAGGGTTCAGGAGATCCTCCAGGCCAAGATGAATCAGTTAGTAAAAATTTATGGCCTTACGGCCAAAACAGTCAGATACAGCTTAGTCAGAATGAAATCCCTTTAGATATTTTACATCCACAGATTAAGAACTTATTTTTAAAATGCTTTAATGATTGCCATAATTCCCCAACTTCCAGACCTTCTCCGCAAGAGTGGTTTGATGCTTTACAATTAGCTATTTCTGACCTGGAATCCTGTAATCAAGTTGCTAATCATTCTTACAGCCGTATTTTTGGTAGGTGCTACTGGTGTGAGAGAGCTAATAATTTAGGAGTAGATATATTTCCTCATATTTCTAATGCGATTCAACCACCAAAACCCAAACCTAAAAAACTTAAAGTAACACTACAACCACAACCACAACCTCAACCTCAACCTCAACCAGTTCCGGTACCATCACCAAGAGATGATGTTGGCTGGGGTTGGGCAGTTGCAGCAGTTATTTTTATTTCTGTTATAGGATGGCAAGGTAACTGGCTTGGTTTAAGAGAAAAAATATGCACGGCATTGCCCAATAATGGGCTTGAAAAAATTTGTCGGTAGTGAGTGGTTTAGTCGAAAAGCTATTTGGAAAAAGTTAGATTGTTGTTGAATCGCGATCGCACCTCACCCTGAAAGTGCCTCATCCTCAAAGCCCTTTCACCCAAAAGCGCGATCGCCCATTGCAAACTAGACTTCCGAGGTGACACAATAGGGGAAACCTCCAACAGATTGCAGTGCATGACTTACAGCGAGCGGATTTCAGTGGTTTTGCCCACACAGGCGAAAAAAGAGCTAGAAAAGTTGTGCGATATCGAAAAGCGATCGATATCCAACTTTATCTACAGGCATCGCCCTTTCAACCAACCACAATCAGCCTAAAATAGCTGATGTGCTAGACTCAGCGTATCGTCAAAGCTACAAACAGAATGCAAACCATTACCATTACAATTCCCGACGAACGTCTTCTCAAGCTACAGGAAACAGCCTCTAGCCTGGGTATATCACTAGAAGCATTACTACTCATGAGCGCTGAAAACTTGATCGCACCGCCAGAAACATCCTTTGAAAATGCTATGCAATACGTCCTCAACAAAAATGCTGAACTCTACAAAAAACTGTCGTAATGCGCTATCTAACTTTAACTGAAGTCTTAGAACTTTATCGTCGCATTATCGAGCAGTCTGGCGGATCATCTGGTATCGCCAATTTAGGAGCATTAGAGTCAGCTTTAGCTCAGCCACGCATGACCTTTAGCGGAGAGGAACTTTACCCAACTATCGTAGAAAAAGCTTCAGCTATTGGCTTTGCTTTAATTAAAAATCATCCCTTCTTGGATGGTAACAAACGCATCGGCCACGCAGCAATGGAAGTCTTTTTAGTTTTGAACGGATTTGAAATTTCTGCACCTGTAGACGAGCAAGAACAAATCATTTTACAAGTCGCATCAAGTGCGATCGCCCGCGATGAGTTTACTGAGTGGTTGCGCTCTCATATTGTCGATCGATCTATTTAATGCCAATGAGCGATCGCAATGTTTTAGATGAAGATGAATAAATATAGCAATTTTACCATCCACCTAGAAGAACCTAATTGCGAAAAATATGCTGAGCCACCAGATGACTCATTAGGAGAACTTTCGCATTTTGAATTAGGTTTGAAACTATTTTGCTTTGAATGCGATAGTTTAGTATCAATAGAAATCGGTCAAGAAAAAGTCAAGGTTTTTTTAGATCCCGATATTTGCATGATGTTAGAAGATGAACTCCCCCAAAAACTTAGTGATTTATCACAAGGGAAACCCATCAAAATAGAATTTGTTGAAAGTGTTTGCCTCACTCTGGAATTACAGCCATTAGCTAACGATCGAATTAGCTGTAATTTCAAAAAATTTGGATATCTATCTCCAAACGAGTTTACCCTAAAATCCCAAAATCAACACTTTCAACTGCATAAAACTCAAGTTATTACAGAGTTAAAAGAATTTCTCGAACAACTCATGCAAATGGCCATCAATGGCGGCTACATCACTCCCGAAGAACAGCAAGAATTCCTGATACCACTCCGCACAATTGCGCCTGCTTCAGCTATCTCGTCATAAAGGCGATCGCCCTTTCGCCCCAAAAGTGCGATCGCCCATCAACCCCAAAAGCGCGATCGCCCTTACTCACCCCTAATATAATTTCCCAAGAATACCTGCTGATTCCTCATATCCTCTGCTGAAACAGCATCTATCAACCCCAAAATTCCCCTTAACTGATCGCCCACAGAGTAACGCTGTTTCGACAAGATAATTCCCCCATGACTTCTTCCCTCAACCATATACAGGATATGAAGGCGACAGAAATCACCCACATTAAAGCTATAGATAACCCGATTATCTTCCGTTGCCCAGATTAACTGTTCCTCATCAGTACAACTAAGCTTATTAGCATCAGCAGCAGTTATCACATCAACCCCAACATTCCGCAAAGCAACAACCAGTGAATTTTTAATAGAGTCCTCATCCAAATACAAACGAATTTTAGTCACTGTTGTTAACCTGCCATGTGTTCAGCTTCTAATCGTTCAGCCTCCGCTTCCTGCGCCGCTATATCTGCTTCAATCATGTCTTTATTCGTATGATAGAAAGCCAAAGCTGCATAAACTTGAGACAACGTTAAATGAGGAATTTCTTTGGTAATTTCCTCTGGAGTTAAACCCATCTTATAATCGACAGCAATGCGTCGCACTGTTACTGCTGTACCCGCAATAATCGGACAGCCACCATGAATTTTGGGATTGGTAGTAATCAGAGTTCCAATATCGATCGCTACTGACATAGCCGGCATAATTTTATCCCTCTCAACTCGCTTATTTTCGATTATACTGCATTTAATTCTCTACTTTTGTGAAATCCTCAAAACTCATCCCAGCAGTAGAACAACTAAGCATAGTTGCTTATAGATTTAGCGATCGCCCATTAACCCCAAAAGCCCGATCGCCCATCAACCCCAAAAGCCCGATCGCACACACCAAAGAAACCGGGTTTTTTACCAATTCTACCGACGAAAACCCATGATTTGCTCCAAAAACCCGGTTTCTGGACACCCCTGCGTCGAGAGACAATCGGGACGATCGCAAGCGCGATCGCCCCAACACACAAACTACGAATCGCGATCGAGCTTCAGCACAGCCATAAAAGCCTCCTGCGGCACATCCACAGTACCAACAGACTTCATCCGCTTCTTACCCTTCGCCTGCTTTTGCAGCAACTTCTTCTTCCGCGAAATATCACCACCGTAACACTTCGCCAACACATCCTTCCGCAAAGCCGGAATATGTTCCGAAGCAATCACTTTCGCGCCAATAGTCGCTTGAATCGGCACCTTAAACTGGTGGCGAGGAATCAACTCCTTCAGTTTTTCAGTCAAGCCGCGGCCCACATTATAAGCCTTATCCCGGTGCACAATCATCGCCAAAGCATCCACCGGATCGCCATTAATTAAAATGTCCAATTTCACCAGCGGATTTTCGCGATAACCGATGATGTGATACTCCATACTCGCATAACCGCGCGATCGCGATTTCATCTGATCGAAAAAGTCCGTCACCACCTCCGCCAAAGGCAACTCATAAACCAGCGTAGTCCGCCCTTGACTCAGATACTTCATATCCACAAAAATGCCTCGCCGATTTTGGGACAATTCCATCAGCGCGCCCACATAAGTTTCCGGCGACAGCATTTCTACCCGCACATAAGGTTCCTCAATCTTCTCCCGATACTGAGGATCTGGCAAGTGACTTGGATTGTCAATTGTTAACACTTCTCCTTTAATTGTGGTGACTTGATAAACCACAGAAGGAGCCGTAACAATCAAATCCAAATTGTATTCTCTCTCCAGTCTTTCCTGCACAATTTCCATGTGCAGCAAACCCAAGAAACCGCAGCGGAAACCAAATCCCATCGCGCTCGATGTTTCCGGTTCGTAGGAAAGCGCCGCATCGTTGAGTTCCAGTTTTTCCAAAGCTTCCCGCAAGTCTGGAAATTGGTCAGCATCGATCGGGAACAAGCCGCAAAAAACCATCGGCTTAGCCTCCGTATAACCAGGCCAGGGTTCCGATGCAGGCTTCTTGACCAAAGTAATCGTATCCCCGACGCGAGCATCAGCTACTGCTTTAATTGCCGCGCCCAGATAACCAACTTCCCCCGCGTGCAGTTCGTCTACTTGCACTTGCGTCGGTGACAGGATGCCCAATTCATCGATGACATATTCCTTCCCCGAAACCATCAACAAAACCCGATCGCCCTTTTTGACACTTCCGTCCATCACCCGGAAATACACAATTACCCCACGGTAAGCATCATAATAACTATCAAAAATTAGCGCCCTGAGCGGTTTATGAACAGTATCCTGCGGCGGCGGCACCAATTCGACGATCGCCTCCAAAATCTCATCAATACCAATTCCTTCCTTAGCAGAAGCCTCAATCGCCCCGCTACAGTCGAGACCGATAATTTCTTCAATTTCCCCTTTCACCCGTTCCGGTTCCGCCCCCGGCAGGTCAATTTTATTTAAAACCGGAATAATTTCCAAATTATTTCCCAAGGCAAGGTAGACATTTGCCAAGGTTTGTGCTTCCACGCCTTGAGATGCGTCTACCACCAGCAGCGCCCCTTCGCAAGCAGCCAGCGATCGCGAAACCTCGTAGGAGAAGTCTACGTGTCCGGGAGTGTCGATCAGATTGAGCACGTACTCCTGTCCGTCCTTGGCAGTATAATTCATCCGAGCCGCTTGCAGCTTGATCGTAATGCCGCGTTCGCGTTCGAGATCCATATTGTCTAAAAACTGCTCCTTCATCTGCCGTGCTTGCACAGTCCCAGTTTGCTGCAACAGGCGATCGGCCAAGGTGGATTTTCCGTGGTCGATGTGAGCAATAATCGAAAAATTACGAATGCGAGATACAGGAACTTTAGTCATAAAACCTATCGGCAAAAGATTGACTTTTGTTGTATTGTACAGAAAGCTGTTGAACGGTTGGGGAAAAGCCGATCGCCAACATCCCCTCTCAAACCTCCAATCCCGTCAGGTTGCTCTACTCCCGGCCCCTCGCCAACTCAAAAATATTGGTGAGAACAAGCTCGTGGTTGACAACAACCAGATAATTTGGTCAAATTACGGAAGCGGGACGGTCAGGGTGTAAAAAATACAGGTTTCGATCCGCTGCGAATCTCTACTAGGGATAACGCATCACTTCCTTCAAAACACTTCCTTCACAACAAAAAAGCGTAAATTCCTAGAAGGAATTGAAACTTAAGAATTAAAACTAGGATTTTTTAACTATGAGCGAGTCAAGTATATCCTCCCACAGTTCATCAGAAAAAGTGGAACTGTCCATCCATATCGATTCTGAACTGCTAGACCAAATTAAGCACTTGACGAATGACCCCAATAAAGTCATTGAAACAGCAATCAAGCAGTGGCTCAGAGGCGAACGCCGCGAAGACGATCAGGCTATGAGCTTGCGCCGCAACCCCCCAATCCCGCCCCGCGGCGAGTGGAACGACTGAGTTTCTCTCGCCCGAGACAGCGCCCGCAAATCTGCTGGCTGTGAAATTAGATCTCGCCCGCCCAAAATCAGGCTTCGAGAACCGGCAGATTTCGCCGCGAAAGCTAGAGGTTGTTCCGAGCTCGCGCCGGCCAACTCACAACCTCGGAATTTTTCTTTTTTATGAAGCAAAAAAAGCGCGATCCAGTCTCCGGCTTGATTTGTTCGCACCCTCAAATTTTGGCGTAATTTTCCAACTATATCGTTAATCCGTGCGCGCTACTAATTCCTAAATCTTAATTTTTATAGTTGAATTACCCAAAACGGGCGATCGCAAATAGTTTCGATTTTTGAGTTTTGAGTTGAGTTATGAATGAAAAAAGATTATTGGTAAACTCATTAATAACTCAAAGCGCCATGAAATCAGCCTAAAATAGTTGTAAATTGTGAGTTGCAATCTATGAATCATTAATTTAAAAACCCACAATTTTGTAGTCGCTATATCTAGCAACCGCGCCCGAAGGTTAGGAGATTCTCGCATTACTAAAACACGAGCCGAAGATTGCTTCTTCATTCTTCCTCCTATCCATTACATCCATTACATCCGTTACATCCGTTACACAATCCGTTGCCGAACTTCCTCCTGCCTTCTACCTCTTGCTATAAAAACTCAATACTCAAAAATCCGAATTACTTTTATCCCTAATCTGATGGACTCTAACACGGATTTCCGGCGATCGAGCCTCGCCTCTACAGCCTTTTTTGAAGAGTTAGGGGCAGAATTAGTATTTACCCAAGACGCAACGGGTCGATATCTATCTTTTTACTGGCAAAAAGCCCAACAGTACAACCTCAGTGCAGAACAAATTGTCGATCGCCCCCTCAGCGAAACCCTGCAACCAATTGCCCCCGCACCTTATCTCGATCTGCTGCAGCGGGCGATCGAAACCCTCGTGCCGCAAAGGTTCAACTATCCATTTTGTCACGCCGGACAATATTTTCTGTTCGATTTGACAGTCACTCCGGCGATCGACTCAAACGGCAAAGCTGCAAAAGTCTTAGTTATGGGAAGGCTGCTGTCTGACAAACCCGCAGAATTGTCAGCAGATGCCCCAGAATTCATGCCCGATCGAGCATTGCCATCTGCCCCGGACGATCGCCAACAAATGCTGTATCCAGCGAGCAGCATCGGTAGAACGCTTTATTCCTACTCACAAATCGACCGCAAAATCATCTCCCAAATCGCTAAAAAACTGCATAAAACCCTCGATTTAGAAACTATTTTGCAGCAAACAGCTAACAGTTTGGGTCAAGTCTTAAACGCGAGTCGCTGCATTATTTGTTTCTCCCACACAGGCAGCGAAATAATCGAATTTTCACCATACATAGCATCAGAAAATCAACAGGATTTTCCAGTCTGTACCCCCGAATTACAAGAATTAATTGCCAGCGATTGCTCGCCCCCGCTTTCGAGAGATCAAATCGAAAGTCTCCAATCGAAAACTTTTAAAGTAGTAGCTGAGTACCGACAAGAACCTTACTCTTCGATGCTCGGATTAGAACTCCGCGCCGCCGAACAGCCGGGGTGGATTCAAACTTTAGCCACCTTAAAACCCGTAGCAGTCGATTACGCATCCCCCGTCGCCGATCCGTTCGATCGCCATTCCGCGCTCGTAGCAGCTACCTCCTATGAAGGCCAACCCAATGCCCTGATATGTTTGCACCGCTGCGGCAGTTCCCCGGACTGGAGTCCAGTCGAACTCGAATTCGCCCGCGAGTTCGTCGCTCAAGTCGGCAGCGCGATCGCCCACGCTACACTTTACCAAGAATTAGAACAAGCCCGCGCCGAAGCCGTCGCTCTTTCTCAACTTAAAAGTCAATTTCTTGCCAATACTTCCCACGAACTCCGCACGCCCCTCAACGGCATCCTCGGCTTCCTGAAACTGCTTGTGGACGGCATGGCAGATGACCCGGAAGAAGCGCACCAATTTATCGAAGAAGCTTATCGATCGGCCTTACACTTGTTCAATGTGATTAACGATATTTTGGATATTGCTAAAATCGAAGCCGGCAAAATGGAGTTAGACTTCGCTCCCGTCAAACTCGGCGAAGTGTTGCAGCAAGTTGAGAATTTTACACAGGTTCAAGTGCTGCAAAAGCGATTGCAATTTCAAATCCAAACACCCGCTACCGAGGACGAAATTGTGGTATACGGCAACTACCAACGCCTGCTTCAGGTAATATTGAACCTCACCGGCAATGCGATTAAATTTACCCGGGAAGGGGGAATTCGCATCAGTGCCGAAGTTATCAAAAAAAAGGTAACTTTTTACAATCAGCAGTTCCCCGGAATGGTGAAAATCCGAGTTGCTGATACTGGCATTGGGGTTTCTCTCGACAAGCAAGATAAATTATTTGAGTCGTTTTTTCAAGTAGATGGCGATCGTACCAGGCAATACGGCGGCACAGGTTTAGGATTGGCTATTTCGCAAAGACTAATAGAAGCAATGGGGGGTACAGTAAATTTTTACAGTATGGGGGAAGGACTAGGCTCGACTGTTACTTTTACTGTGCCGCTTTATCAAGAACCACTCTTGAAAAATTAACGATCGGCAATCGGGACGTTGGGGAGCCTCTCAGTTTTGCAAAAAGCATTTTTTTTATTGAGCGTGCGAGCACTATAGCGAGATCGCGTATTGTACTCGCTTGCACGGGGACAGCACTATAATGCAAAACACCAGATGCTCCCGGACGTTGAAGGAAGAAGGAAATTCGGCGTACTCGCAGCGTACAAGATTTAACGGAGGTAATCGATAGGAGGAATCAGGAAGAAGTAAGAAGGATTTATCGTCTTGGACGCAGAGCCTCTATCTTTAAGGTACGGAATGCGAACCTTACTGCTATTTAACAAATTTAAAGGATGGACGTTGAGGGAATTAGGAATCAGGAATCAGGAATCAGTAGGGTGCGCAATGCGCACCGGCTCATCTTGTAACGTGCGCAATGTCTACCGAAAAAGTCAACCAGTACGTATTTCGATAGGTATCAAAGTCAACCGGTGCTTACGGCCCACCCTACAAATTACCAAATTTCAAGCATTTTCGGCACTAAAAAGCAAGCTCGGCAGACACATTGACAGGGCTGGCCCATAGCCCTATGCCCATAGCCCTATGCCCATAGCCCTATGCCGTTCGCGTACCTCATATGAGAGCTTGAAAGGCTATATTCGTGTATCCCTTACTTCCGTTTCGTCAATCAAAGTAATAGATATTGGGTTATTGTATTCCAGGCAAATTATATTACATACCGCAGTATCAATTTTTACTTTATCCGCTGCCCAATTCCCTCCTTTGGTGTTTTGGACTCAGATCGATCGCCCCCGTCGCTGACGGGCCTCACCCAGAATTCGCATCAGTGGAATCCGAAGGGTACGGATCAAAGATCCTCTGTATCCGTCTCCATGAGGACTTACACACCCGAATATACCCCTCAAATAGCCAACCTTACAAAAATTTAATGTCAACCTATACGACTGATTAAGCTTCCCAATGCTCTAATGCAAACGATGATCAGAAAAATTGACACTCCAAGTTGTATGTGAGAATCATAAAGAAAATGTAAAGCAACTGAGAATAGGTAGTAATCTTTGACTGTCTGTGTCAAAATTTGAGTGTAATTACGTAAGTCCCAAGTAGGACAGCCGGAGTCGGGCAAATTCAGTAAATTCCTGCTCTATTGGTGCAGTGGTAAACTGGTTGCCAGTCTAGTACAACAAGGGTTGCTATGAATCAGCAAATATCAGCTAAATCGCAAAAACTTTTACTCCAAATTGGCAGAAAGATTCGTCGAAGCTTGGATCTCGATACCATTTGGCAGCAAACAGTTAACAGTCTGGGACAAACATTAGGTGTCAGCCGTTGCATCATTTGTCCCTATCCAAGTTCTAACCTGCAAGTCAAAGTAGCTGCTGAATATTGTCAAGAACCATTTCTACCCATGCTGGGAATGGAAATCTCGCTGATATCAGCTCCTCATTTCATTCAAGCTCTAGCCACCCTCGAACCGGTGATAATAGAGTCCTTTAAAGCCGACGAGCTTTTTGAGAGGCAGTCGGTGCTAGTGGTGGCTACGTCTTATCAAGAGCAACCCAATGGCATAATTAGCTTACACCGATGCAAGGGCGGATCGTCGGGGAAGGGTGGTAAGACCGATCGACCTTGGACGAGCGGCCAGATCGAATTCGCCCAAGAACTTGCCGATCAAGTAGGAAGCGCGATCGCCCTCGCCACCCTCTACCAAGAGAGCAACCGGCGAACACAAGAAATATCCCAGCTCAAAAAGCAATTTTTGTTGAGCGCCTCCCACGAGCTGCGAACTCCCCTAAATCACATCATCGGCTATCTTCAACTAACCCTAGACGATCAAGCTGAAGATCCAATAGAGGAGAGAGATTTTATCCAAGAAGCTCACCGTTCGGCTATCCACCTTTCTAAGGTAATTTCAAATATCTTAGATTATATTCAGTTAAGTGAAGTTGGCCAGACTCACTCAGAGTTAGCCGCTTTCAGGAACAAGGAGGAATCTCGACACCAGTAAAGATTCGACCGCACATTTAAAAAGTAGACTATTTACCGTGCAGACAAGTATTCTGCCTCAAAACTTCAACTCTTGCATCTATAGATTTCTTCAATAAAATCGGTTGCTGGTGACTCAATTATTTGTAGGTCATTAGGGTTTTATAAAGAACAGCATACCAGCTACTAAACATAACATCAGGGTGTATTTATCATATTATGTGCGATCGAATCGGGAGCATCTCAGTTTTGATTTTCTAGTGCGAGCGTCCCCGAAGAGCGATCTATCCAAAACTCGCTCTTCGGGGACGCTCGCACTGTAAAGAAATTGCTCTTTCGCAAAAGTGAGATTCTCCCGATCGAATCAACCCATCAAATAGGTTTGTAGTCAGGATTTTACTTTTCACTACAGGGAGCATCTCAGTTTTGCATTTAATAGTGCGAGCGTCCCCGAAGAGCGAGTATTGCACCACTCGCGAGCTCGCGACAGCTCGCACTATCATAAAAAATGCTTTTTTCAATGCAGGAGATGCTCCCTCACTACCAACCTAAAAGCGTTATTTTACCCCCAATAATCTTGCCATCAGAAGATTGTAATTTCGCACTTTTAATATTTTTAACTTCTGCTTGATGGAACTAGGAATCGCCCTTTTTGTTCTGAGTTTCGGGAGGGCTGACATAGCGCGCCCAAAAAGGTTCTTCCATATTTTTGATCGCTGCTAGTTTTTGGCGTTCCTCCTTTATGTGGTTGCGTTCTGAAAGGTCAGAAAATATGTTGATAATGCCGATGGTTTCGCCGCCAGCATCTCGCACCGGTGCCGCCCAAAGCCAAACATCGATCGAGCTTCCGTCCTTTTTCAACAAAGACACTTCCAAACCGTTTTCAGGTTTGCCATTACCCGCAGACTTCAGCAGCGCGTAAAAATCCTGCTTTTGTCCTTGAGGAATATTCGGTAAAGGTTGCCCCAAAGCCTCCGCCGCAGTCCAGCCAAAAAGCTTTTCGGCGGCGCGATTCCAGACAAGGGTACGGCCGTCATTGCTGGTACAGTTAATTGCCAGCGGCGCTGATCCCATCTGTGCTTGCAAAACTTTGTTAACGAGTTGCAGTTTCAATTCTACTTGCTTGCGATCGGTAATTTCCTGACAAGCGCCCCACAAACGGACAACCCGCCCTTCAGTTTTGTCCCACACCGCTTGCCAGCAGTCCCGCACCCAGCGCACACCACCCTTTTTGTTAACAATTCGATACTCATTGACCCCCATACTTCTAGAAGTACAGCCTTCCAATTGTTTAATTAACATTTCCCTGTCATCAGGATGAACGATATTTGAACTCCACCAGCCCGACGCAATTAATTCTTCAGGAAGATGACCACTCACGCGCGCCAAAGCTTCCGTTACCCACTCACAAACAAAGTTACCGTTGGGAAGTGCCTGAAAAGAATAGGCAAAATCCGAAGTAATTTGTGACATGATTTTGTAGTGCCGTTGCGAATCTTGGATGGCGATTTCTGCTTGCTTGCGTTCGCCGATTTCGCGAGAATTAATCAAAATTCCCTGCACACTAGAATCGTGAATCAAACTGTTACCGATCGCCTCCATGTACCTCCAAGAACCGTCAGCGTGGCGTTTCCGATATTCAATCGGCTTACCAATTCCTGGATTTTCTAGCAACTTGCCCAAATAAGACTGCCAAGCCAGCAAATCGTCTGGATGGATTAACTCACCGTGAAACTTGCCAATTCTTTCATCTGACTTGTAACCCAAAATTCGCTCTAGGGCTGCGCTGTGGTATCGGACTCGCCCGTCGGAGCCGATAATACTAATTAGATCAGGAGAATTACGCAGCATAGTTTGCAGTTTTGCTTCACTTTTAGTTAATGCTTGATTGTGCCGGCGCTGCTGACTGATTTCTGTGTCCAACCTTTCCTGTAGCTGTCTGAGTTGAGCCGCTTGCTGGGCGACAGTGCGTTCCAAAAGGCGATTTAAATTTGCTGCCTCAACTAACTTTTCTGCATTATTTGTCGCGCTTTCAAACTGGCGGCTGGCTGCCATTTTCTGCAAAAAATTTGACAGATTTTCCACGGTTTTTATTAAAATCGCCTGTTGCGGAGTTGGCAAATGGTTAACTTGTTCCTGCAACGTTTCTAAGTATTTGTAAACTGTTTCTAGCATTTTATTAATGAGGGAATCTAATAGTTGCCACAGGTGGAAAATCTTAAAAGCGGACAGATTTTTTTGAAAATATAACCCATAACCAAGAGTGATGTCAGGCGATCGACCGCGATCTCAACAACCAGCTATGTTGTCAGTTTATTTTTGATCATAGCAACCGACACAGAACGTAAATTTTTATTGCGATCAAATCAACATCGCAGCAGCAGCCTCAAGAAGTGCTCGTGCGAGAGTCGGGAACCCGCCTATGCAGTGAATGTGGGGGCAGCCAGCGGTTAAGCTAAACTAGATGGGTGTCAACACAAAGAGGAATTTATGTCAGAGCAAGCCAACGCTCGCGATTTGTTTCGCGCTGCTTACGAACACCGTTATACCTGGGATGCCAACTTTCCCGGTTACAGCGCCGATATTGAACTCAAACAAGGCGACGAAGTATATACGGGTCATGTTTCCATCAAACCAGACATGACAGTGGAAGTCAGCGGGATTGCAGATGAGGAAGTAAAGCAGAGCGTTTACACCCAAATGCGGGATATTGTGACTCACCGCAAGCGCTCCACCTTTGAAAAATCCCACGGCAAAAATAGCTTCACCCTCGGCGAGAAAGACAGCACCGACGCTGTGGATATTTTAGTGCAAGGCGACTCAATGGGCTCGAATTACAAAATCCGAGGTCTGTCAATTTGTCAAGTCAGCCGGGTGATGGGCCGCATGGCTTTCGTCATTGACACGCACAAAAGCTTAGAGACTCCTGAAGGTTCTTTGGCCAGCCATTACGATGCCGTTTTCCGCAACCCCGAAACCAACGAAATCACCAGAGAACTGGAATTTGAAGATACTTTTGACAAGATAGGCGACTATTATGTCATGACTAAGCAAGTAGTGCGATCGAAAGAAAAAGGTCAAGAAACGACAACCGAGTTTAACTACTCCAACGTCAAAATGCTAGAACCAGCAGTAGTCTAGGGTTACAGGTAAGGTGCGCAGTGCCAGAGAAAGTCAATGTGTCTGCTGAGTTTGGCTAAAATCCTCTCAAATGCTTGCCATCTCGTAGTTTGTAGGGTGGGCCGTAAGCACCGGTTGGCTTTGTCACCCATCGGAGAACACCGGTTAACCGGCGTTTTAGCGTTTTGATTAGGAAATCAAGCTCACTCCAGACCATTTTCTTTGCTTTAGGTGTGAAAAATCCAACGTGAAATAGCGGTTTTCTGCTTTTTCTCGTGTTCAAATTCATCACCTTGACAGGGTAAGGTGCGCAGTGCGCACCCTACATGAATCGAAGTTGTGCGTCAGTCCTGCTGGATTTAGCAGCAAGTAACGGTACGATCGAACTAAGTCAATTGTACGAATAATTTTTGAGGTAAAATATGACGACACTAGCACTGACCAGAGATAACGTCGAAACAGTTCTCGATGAAATGCGCCCCTACCTGATATCCGACGGCGGCAACGTCGAACTCGTAGAAATCGACGGCCCAGTCGTACACCTGAGACTGCAAGGAGCTTGCGGTTCTTGCCCAAGTTCCACAATGACTCTGAGAATGGGCATTGAACGTCGCCTGCGCGAGGCCATCCCAGAAATTTCTGAAGTCGAACAGGTAATGTAATTAGTCAGTTGACGGTTGACGGTTGACGGTTGACTGTTGACTGTTGACGGTTGACTGTTGACTGTTGACGGTTGACGGTTGACTGTTGACTGTTGATGGTTGACTGTTGACTGTTAACAATTACTAATTACCAATTACTAATTACTAATTCGCGAATATTAATCACAAATTATCAATTACCAGTTACCAATTATCAATTCCCGAATATCAATCACAAATTACCAATTACCCATTACCCATTACCAAAATCAATGTCTCATCCCCTTTACGTAGCCTTCATTTGGCACCAACATCAACCGCTCTACAAATCCCGATCGCTAACTACCGCCGGAGCATCCGAGTATCGACTGCCTTGGGTGCGCTTGCACGGAGTCAAAGACTACTTGGATTTAGTGCTAATTCTGGCAAAATACCCCAAACTGCATCAAACAGTAAACCTGGTTCCGTCCTTGATTTTGCAGATTGAAGAGTGCATCGCAGACAAAGCATTAGACCCTTACTTGGCGGTAACTCTCAAGCGAGCCGACGATTTAAACATCGAAGAAAAAGAGTTCGTTTTAGAACACTTCTTTGATGCCAATTACTACACCCTGATTCAGCCACATCCCCGGTACGATCAACTCTACACTCAGCGACAGGAAAAAGGCATTCAGTGGTGCTTGGAAAACTGGAAATTGCAGGATTTTGACGACTTGCTGGCGTGGCACAATTTAGCTTGGATAGATCCGCTGTTTTGGGATGATCCCGATATTGCCGGATGGCTGAAACAAGGACAAGATTTTCGCTTGGCAGATCGAACAAACATCTACGCAAAACAAAAAGAAATACTGTCGAAAATCATTCCCCAGCACCGTAAAATGCAAGCCGAGGGACAGTTAGAAGTCTCCACAACCCCCTACACGCACCCGATTTTGCCGCTGCTTGCCGACACCAACAGCGGCCGCGTAGCTATTCCTAACATGACGCTGCCAAAACATCGGTTTGAGTGGGCAGAAGATATTCCCAGACACTTGAGAAAATCCTGGGAAATGTATCAAGAAAGGTTTGATTGCGAACCGCGCGGTTTGTGGCCGTCGGAACAGGCGGTTAGCCCGAAAATTTTGCCCTATATTGCTAAACAAGGCTTTAAATGGATTGTCTCGGATGAGGCAGTATTGGGGTGGACAATTAAACACTTTTTTAACCGCGATGCGACGGGGAATGTCAGCGAACCTGAATTGTTATATCGCCCTTACCGTCTAGAAACTCCTGATGGCGATTTGGCGATCGTATTTCGAGATCACAGATTGTCTGATTTGATTGGGTTTACCTACGGTTCTATGGAACCTAAGAAAGCAGCGTCAGATTTGGTGGGACACTTGGAGGCGATCGGCAGAACTCTCAAACACCGACAGTCAAGCGGCGAAACAGCTTTAGAAAATCCCTGGTTGGTGACGATCGCCCTAGACGGCGAAAATTGCTGGGAATTCTATCCCGAAGACGGCAAACCGTTCTTAGAATCGCTCTATGAAACTCTCAGCGACATTCCAGATATCAAATTAGTCACAGTTTCGGAATTTCTCGACCAATTCCCAGCCACCGAAACCATACCCGCCGCCCAACTGCACACCGGTTCCTGGGTTGACGGTTCCCTGACAACTTGGATCGGCGATCCCGCGAAAAATCGCGCTTGGGATTTGTTAGGGGCGGCGAGACAAATGCTGGCCAACCATCCAGAAGCCACGGAAGAAAGCAATCCCGAAGCTTGGGAAGCGCTGTTCGCGGCGGAAGGTTCCGACTGGTTCTGGTGGTTTGGCGAGGGCCACACGTCGAATCAAGATGCTATGTTCGATCGGCTATTTCGCGAACACGTAGCTGCAATCTACGAAGCTCTGGGCGAGCCTGTACCCCTGGAAGTGTGGCGGGAAGTAGAGGTGCACAAGGTTCAAGGCGACCACCAGCCACTGAGCTTTATTCACCCGATTATCGACGGTATCGGTAACGAACAGGATTGGGACAAAGCCGGCCGCATTGAAGTTGGGGGAGCAAGGGGTACAATGCACCGGAGTTCGGCAATTCAGCGGCTGTGGTACGGAGTCGATCACTTGAATTTTTACCTGCGCGCCGACTTCAAGGCTGGGGTGCGGCCGGGTATTGATTGCCCGCCGCAGTTAAATTTGTTCTGGTATTATCCCGATCGCACAATGCAGAACAGTTCGATCCGGCTGTCGGGTTTACCCGACGAAGCACCGCTAAACTATCGATTCCACCATCAGTTAGAGATTAATTTGCTGACGAAATCGATTTGGTTTCAGGAAGCAGGAGAGGGCGATGAGTGGCATCCCCGCATCAGTCGGGCCCAAGTGGGAGTGGATAAATGTTTGGAGGTAGCAGTACCCTGGGCAGATTTGCAAATTATGCCAGACTGGGAAATGAGGCTAATTGCGGTTTTATCGGAAGGGGAGCGTTATTCTAGCTGTTTGCCGTTCGATTCTTTGATTGCGATCGGAATGCCGTAAAGAGTCATTAGTCATTGGTCATTGGTCATTGGTCATTGGTCATTGGTCATTGGTCATTGGTCATTGGTCATTGGTCATTAGTCATTAGTCATTGGTCATTGGTCATTGGTCATTGGTCAGATCGTGTTTGATTGTGTCCGGTAGGTCGATCGCTAGAAAAGAGGTTCGATCGTTCGGACTTTAGCTAGTTCGATCGGGCAAAACAGTTTGCTTTACCAAATATTCATATTTCGCCTTTAATCTGAGAATAAGTTCTGATTGTTAAAAAAAATGTTAATTTTGAATGCCAAGCGCATCTTGGTAATTGACGATGCGGCAGATATTCGGGAAGTGGCTCAAGTGAGTCTTGAGGTAGTGGGCGGCTGGGAAGTCCTGACGGCGAGTTCTGGCCGCGAGGGCGTGGCTAAGGCTCTTGCTGAACAGCCTGATGCTATTCTCTTGGACGTGATGATGCCGGATCAAGATGGGCCTACTACTTTTAAACAGTTACAAGCTAATCATGCTACGCAGCACATTCCGGTAATTTTATTGACGGCTAAGGCTCTCGCTGGCGATCGGCGGATGTTCGCAGATTTGGGGGTTGTCAGTGTGATTGCTAAGCCTTTTGAACCGATGTTTTTGGCGGCTATGATGGCTCAAGCTTTGGGCTGGGATCAAGCATAGGTCGATCGCCCCCATTTCTTTGGTAGCTTTTAAAACACATTACTCCTGCTGGCTGCTCGAATGATAATATTTGGCAGGAGTATTTTGCTTTTTGTAACAAGTTGCTCATCTTCATAAGTTCTTCAGTTTTTAGTTTTAGTTTTAGCACATGGTCGGGGATCGCTCTTGACTGTTGGCCGACACCTTTGGAGAAGACGACTATGCCCTCAGCTTACATTTTGCTACTGATAGTTTCTCTGGCGGCAGTCTGGATTTACTGGCAAACCTCTCAAGATATTTTTGTGCTGGTGGCTGTGGCCGGACTAGGTTGTTTTCTTTGGGGTTTTTCTGTCGCGCCTTGGATGGTTCAGCTTCTGATTGTGGTGTTACTGCTGGGTCTTCAAAAGTGGTACTTACGAGACACTCAAAGTTGTGAGTGAAAAAATATTTTTTGTTTTGTCTGAAGTTAATATCCGCCTGCATTCCTCAATCTCTGTCATGAATTGCCGATCGCTCCATCTCTTAAATAAGGTTTAAAATATCATGAATAGTTGCCCTTGTTGTTCCTCTACACTGCTCCGCCACGCTCGCCACAATCGCATTTACTGGTTCTGCTCCCACTGCAGGCAAGAAATGCCGGATCTGTCGGAGATGATTTTAAATAACAGCCTACGGACTCACAAACGGGACGGTTTGGTGAAGCTTTCTGCTGTGACTTCTAAATTGAGGATGTTGGGTTCGGTAGGAATTGCTTAGGAAAGCTGGAGTTTGACTGACGATAAATATTCAGACAAAAAAGATTTTTGATTGTGCCATCGGTTTGAGTTTTTAATAAAAAATGCAAAAGCCCCTTCACTATGAGTGCAGGGGACTTATTAGCGATCGGGCGATCGCACTTGTAAGGGGGTCTATCGCCACACATTACAGCTATTGTATGGAGTTAAGCTGATTACATCAAACCGATTTGAGAGAGAATGCCTTGACCGGTGAGGAACTCGGTAGCTAAGCCGATAACGAAGCCCAGCATTGCCAAACGGCCGTTCCAGGTTTCAGCGAACTCAGTGAAGCCTACTTTTGCGTCTTTGTTTTCCATGATCAGAAACCTCGTTTAATTTCAACCTTATGTAACTAAACTTAACATAACAACAGAAACATTGCAACATATTTTTACATTTATTTTTCAAATGCTGGCGATAAGTGGGATGAATCTATGGGTCGAGGGGCTTGTGGGCGATCGGGCGGGGGGCGAGAAACCGGGTTTCTTGGGATATTTTCCGTGACTCATGGCAAAACTCGTAGAAACCCGGTTTCTGAGGTGAGGGCGCGTAACTGGCGATCGCATCGCAGGCGAGAAACCCGGTTTCTGCCGATATTTCCCGTGACTCATCGCCAAATCTCGTAGAAACCCGGTTTCTGAGGTAAGGGCGCGTCAGTCTGTCGGTGTCAGGTTGGCGAAAATCTCAAAGGGCGATCGCAGGGGGGCGACAAACCCGGTTTCTTTTGTCGGATCGCATAAGTCCGGTTCATAAAATTAAAGCTCAAAAAATAAATCAGATTACCTCTTGACATTTGAGAATTAACGTGCAAGCATCAGAGTAGTATAGCTGAGATAAACACCCTCACTCAAAAGCAAGGAGTGTTGGTTAAGTCGTCTCAGCGAGGATGATGCGTTTATTTCGGCTGGCACAACATTTGTTTAAATGTGTATATCAACGGGTTTTTAGAACCCCTAGCCGAAGTTTACGCATCGTATCGCTGAGACGTTAACCAAACAACTACAAACTAAATTCATAGTTTGTTACTAGAGCCATTTGTTAAATGGGAAAGCTCATTTTTGAGCCAACCCAAAAACAATACTTCGTGCTAGATGGGTAATTTATTGATGCTGTCTGCTCACCCTTTTTTAGGAACGATCCAATGACAGACAATCATCGAACCACAGGCAAACAAAAAAGCCAGTCTCAGCCTTTAATTTCCATTTATTGGGATTATCAGAACATCCCTGATTACAAACGAGCCAAAGATTTATTACTCTTTGCTAGTGGACTAGGATATGTAGTCAATCAAAAAGTTTACGACAATTGGAAACAAAGAAATAAGACTGCACAAGAAACTTTAGACTATCTAAATTTTCAACGTTTTGATGTATCCCTAAACATCAAAAATGCTG
>Ga0335397_10002923_pt1 | contig 23159 bp, 17 predicted proteins | sample MAT04_FD_205740 | JGI IMG/M metagenome (GOLD analysis project Ga0335397, IMG submission 205740) | Freshwater microbial communities from Lake Fryxell liftoff mats and glacier meltwater in Antarctica - MAT-04 (spades assembly) (version 2) ... | reverse complement strand
TTGCTCGCTGAAGACCGTGGCCAGGTTGTCGTGCGCGTGGGCCGACTCGGGATCGAGCTCGATCGCCTTTTGAAAGGCGCGGACCGCCTCGTCGTACCACTTGCGATCGGCGGCTTCGATGCCGCGGGCATTGAAGGCGTCGCTCTCGCGCTGGCGCTGCGTTCGATCCTCGTCGGCCATCGTACGGTGGACTTCCAAATCCCGCCGCCCAAGTCAACGATTCCCTTGACTGATCCTCCACGATGGCCAAGGTTCGCGCCGTGCAAGTGTCCCGCGCCCTCGTGCTCGTGCTCGGAACCGGCCTCGCGCTGTCGTGCGGAGGCGATCCACCGCCGGTCGTCAAAGTGCCCACCGCCCAGGACATGCGCACCTTCTGGGGCCTCAACTCGGGCAGCTGCTGGGTCTACAAGAACCTGACCGACAACTCGCAGTTTACGGTCTCGGTGGACGGCCCCGACACCGTTCGCATCGCGGGCAAGCAGATCTACGTGGTCAACCAGGCCACCGCGTCGGCGCCCGGTCAACCGAACGAGATCCTGCTCGACACCGACACCGCGCCCGGCGAGCTCTACCTCGCGCGCTACACCAGCGGCATCGGCGCGGCACGGATGACCGAGACCTATCTGACCGACCCGCGCCCGCTCTGGGGGAAGCTGGTCTACGAGGGCGACGCGCTGAAGTTCGCGCCCACCAATCGCCTCGAGTCGGCCTCGACCCCGCAGGGCGGCGCCGCGCCGATCGCCCATCAGTGGACGGTGGCCAGCCGCGATCAAGCGGTGGTGAAGGACGATGGCTCGGCCGCGATGGCCCACCGCCTCCTCTACACCAAGGGCGGCGTCCAGCAGGCTGTCTACGACCTCGTCCCGGGCTACGGGATGGCGCACCTCCAGCTCAACGGCACCGAGTACCAGGTGTGCCTCGCGCACGTCTGCGACGGCGCCGGGACCTGCACCGGCGCGCCGACCTGCGCCAACGTTCCCTGCCCATGATCGGAGCCCTCAGCATGCGAATCGCCCTCGTCTCCTCGCTCGTCCTCACCGCCGCCTGCGCGAGCGCGCCCAAGGCGGGCCCGGTCCACGATCCGGTCGCCGAAGTGGAGCGGATGTTCCCGTCGGCCGAGAGCCTCGACTCTTCCGCGGTCGAGGTGACGATCATCGTCACCAACCCGACCGACACCGCGCTCACCGTCTCGGGCATCGAGTACACGATGGACACGAAGGACGTCGCGGCCGTGCTGAAGGGCACCGCCGAGAGCAGCGCCTCCGTCGCCGCCGGACAGAAGGTCGAGCTGCGCTTCAAGCAGAGCATCCCGTTCCCGACCGAGGTCGAGAAGTACAAGGAGATCCTCCAGCGCCAGACGATCCCGGTCGAGCTCGCGGGCAAGGTGAAGCTGAGCAACGGAAAGGCGCTCGATTTCGAGCGCAACGGTGAGGTCGCGACCCCGTCGCTCCCGAAGTTCGTGGTCAACGACGCGCAGGCCGCGCGCTACGCGGACGAGGGCGTCGACGTGACGATCTTCTTCCGCTTGGTGAACGACAACCCGTTCGGCGTGCTGGTCCAGAGCTGCGAGTACACGGTCTTCGTGAACGACGTCGAAGCCCGCTCCGAGACCGCCGCCGTCGGCACCCGCCTCCTGCCCTCGGCGGGCGAGGAGTACGAGTTCTCGCGCCAGATCGGCGGCAAGGACGAGAAGTTCGGGACCGCGATGTCGAAGAAGATCCTCGCGGAGGGGAAGATGACCTACCGCGTGGAAGGAAAGATCGACCTCGCGAAGGTGAGCATCCCGTTCTCCCACGAAGGGGTCATCGAGATCGCGACGGGCGAATGAGCCCGAGCCGCCCGCGAGGGGTGGCTATTTGTCGTCGCGATGATCACCGATCACGTCGTTGACCGACGGGAATCGCATGATCTCGGAGCGCGCGATGCGCCAGGCCTGCTGCACGATCCACGAGAGCGACCGGTCCTGGCGGGTGGCCTCGTCTTGGATCTCTTTGAGCATTTCCTCGGGGAAATAGAGGGACTGTTTGCGCTTGTCGGTGTTCGCCATGGAAATAGGGTCGGGAATGGATCCCCGACGGCGGTGACTGTGTATCCGACAGGGGGTGCTGTCAAGAACAGGGCCCCTTCGTTACGCTCCTTCAAGATGCGTTCTGGGGTCTATTTCTGTTTGGTCGGGCTGCTCGTGGCCTGCGCCGACGACCCGCTGTCCCTCGTGAATCCGCGGATCGTCGTCGAGCCCACCACGCTCGACTTCGGGACCGGCATCGTCGGAGCCGACAATCCGGGCATGATCACGGTGCGCGACATCGGTCAGGCGCCACTCGCGATCTCGAGCTATACGATCGAGCCCGCCAGCGCTATTTTCCGCTTCGTCGGCGGTCCGACGCTGCTGGGCGCCAACACCGAGGAGCCGGCGCTTCTCGTATTCGTGCCGGTTCGGGCGCACGAGCGCAGCGAGGCGACGCTGATCATCGCGTCGAACGATCCCGCGTTCCCGATCGTGAACGTGCCGCTCATCGGCGTGGGCGGCGTCCGCGAGATCGAGGTGACGCCGCTCGAGATCGACTTCGGGATCATCGACGAGGGCACCTCGCCCCGCCGCAACATCGAGATCGCCAACATCGGGGGCGATCCGCTGAACATCTCCAGCCTGGTCTGGACCTCGACCTCGGTGGACATGGGCCTGGTCCCCGGCGAGTTCACCGGCGGGATCCTGGCGCCCGGCACGTCGACGGTGGTCCACGTGACGTACTCGCCGACCGATCTGGGCGCGGACAGCGGATTGCTCACCATCGCATCGGACGACGAGGACGAGCCGAGCGTGGTCGTCCGCGTGCGCGGCCGCGGCAACCTCGCTCCCCGCGCGATCGCCTGGGGCTGCGAGATCGGCCCCAACCAGATCGGCTGCGACAACGCGACCAAGCGCCGGGTGTGGAGCCTGGGACTGCGCCAGCGCCTGGGCGTCGACGGCCGCGAGACGTTCGATCCCGAGGGCGCCGCGATCGCGACCTACCGCTGGGTGCTCGAGACCAAGCCGATGGACTCGGCGGCGGCCGTGTTCCACTCGACCGACGATCGCAACGTGCGCAAGCGCGCCACCGGCGACATCGAGGTCGATCGCGTGGGGCGCTACGAGCTGCGCCTCATCGCCACCGACGATCGCGGGCTCGCCAGCCTCGATCGCCCGGAGAGCCGCGTGACGATCCGCCCGAAGGATCTCGAGGTGCTGCTCGAGTGGGACGTGGGAACCGACGTCGATCTGCACGTCGTCCGCACCGGCGGCATGCTCGGCGACTACGGCGACGGGCGCGTCGGGACCTCGACCGGGACCGACGTCTCGAGCTTCAACCGCGCGCCCAACTGGAACGATCTCGGCACCAACGCCGACGATCCACGCCTCGACATCGACGACGTCAGCGGCCGCGGCCCCGAGATCGTGAGCCTGGATGGGCCGCGCGACGGGGAGCCCTACGGCGTGTTCGTGCACTACTGCGACAGCCGAAACATCGGGTTGCCGGCGAACGTGACGGTGCGGATCTACGTGCGTGGAACGCTCGTCGCGACGATCCCCGAGATGGACGGCTATCCGATGCTTCCGGGCGAGGCGTGGGAAGCGGCCGGCGTGACGTGGCGGCAGGCGACCCTCGGCGCGGACGTCGCGTCGGGCGAAGCCAATCGACCGAGCACACGACCTGATCTCTGCCGTCGATAAGGGCCCGCGGAGGGACAAGTCGATCGAGTTGGGTGCCGAGGCGCTCGCCGGGCAAGGCGCGCCGTCCGACGGCATACTCCTCGTCTGTCGAGGCGGCGCAACGCCGCCGGGCGAGATGCATCGGCGGCCAAATCGGTCGACTTGTCCCTTCGCGGGCCCTAAGTAGCGTTTGACTCCCTCGACGAGCGTGGGTTAGCCCCTCGTCCTCTCGAGGGGGCAAACAGTGTTTCGATCGATATTTCTGCGGAAGGCTCTGAGCGCTGGAGCGCTGGTGATGGCCTCGTCGTGTGGCTCGGATGGTCCCCGCGAGCGCGCGCTCGGGCACTTCGTTCTCGACGTCGATCCCGCCACCCGGACGGCTCGGTTCGGCCAGTCCCTCTACAGCGAGCTGCCGTTCGCACAGGATGGCGATCCCAACACCAACCCGGCCGGCACCATCCAGGCGGTGACCACGTCGGCGCTGTTCCCCGGGCAAGGTAACTGCCCGGCGACCGCCAACTGCTTTCGCGTGGTGTTGCGCAACTTCACCGGCGATCGGCAGCACGGGATGTTCATGGGCGTCGACGAGATCACGCCGCCCACCGGTCGCGCGCTCATCAACAGCGACGAGCTGCCTCCCGGGGTCTCGGCGCCCGGCGGCGGGCGAGCGTTCGGCGACCTCGCCGACGCCGCGTCCACCGCCGCCAAGACCATGAACATCAGCATCCCGGACACCTCGCCCTATCACCTCAAGGGCTCGTTCTGGGGCGACGACACGCCCGCCGTTCCCGCGGTCGCGAAGAGCTTCGATCGCGCGGTGGAAGTCGATGGGACCGAGCAGTTCGGCGTCGACGTCGGCGCGGTGACGTTCGCGGCGAGCGACTTCCCGACGAACGCCGTCGTGGACGACGTGAACGTCGAGATCGTATTCCACAAGACCGCCGGGACGTGCGCGCGCCCGACCGCCGAGAGCGCGTTCCACAGCGAGACCAGCTTCCGCCTCGAATCGCCGACCGGAACGCGGGTGGTGCTGGCGCGATCGTCGCCCGCGCCGAGCACCTGGGCCGGCGCCTTCGACCACGCGCCCACGACGGTGACGTTCGATCAGGCGGCCCCTGCGCCCCCGAGCGATCCGCCCTCGCACCCGGTCGGCGGCCTGTTCCAGCCCCACACCGGCGATCTGTCGGCGTTCAACGGCGAGCGCCCCGAAGGCGCGTGGACGCTGCAGGCCGGCGACGCCGGCAAGCTCGATCCGCTCTGCGTCCAGGAGTTCACGGTGACCGTCCATGCGAAGTAGCGCTCTCGTTTGCCTGGCGCTCGTCGCCTGCTCTGATCCTCCGATCGCCGGCAACGCAGACGGCTCGGTCGGCCTCGACGCCGCCGCGCCCGACGCGAAGACCGAGCCGGCCTATGCGGCCACGCCGATCGCTCCGGGCGCCCGCACGATCGTGTTCAGCTCGCGGCGCACCAGCGGCGAGCACGATCTCTTCCTCACCGATCTCGATGGGGTGGGCCTGGAGCAGCTCACCGCGAACGATGGCGATGACTATTTCCCGGCGTTTTCTGCGGACAAGAGCCGGATCCTGTTCAGCGGGACCCGCGGGAGCACGGTCGTGGGCGTCTACGAGATGGCGCTGCCCAGCCACGAGGTTCGAGCGCTCGTGGACAGCGGCTTCCTGCGCGCCTCCACGCCGGCGATCAGCCCCGACGGCACCCGTGTGGCGTTCGAGGGGCTCGTGCGTGGATCGACAAACACCGACATCTTCCTGGTGACCAACGGCGGGGCGCCGACGCGTCTCACGCCGTCGGACACGCAGGAGAGCGCGCCGACGTTCTCGCCGGACGGGCAGCGCATCTTCTTCGTGTCGAACCGAGATCAGTCGCCGGTGGTGTTCTCGGCGCAGCTCTACTCGATGCGGCTCGATGGCATGGATCTCGTGCGCGAGACGTCGACCACCACGCCGGGCCTCCTGCTCGGTCGGCCGTCGGTGTCGCCGGACGGCATGCACGTCGCGTTCGCGCGCTTCGACTACCGCCGCCAGACCTCGATCATCGTCGAGCTCGACCGCGCCACGCACACCGAGCAGGTCATCAGCGAGGACAACGACTACGAGCCGTCCTACGGCAGCGAGGGCCGCTATCTGGTGTTTGGGACCGCGCGCTTCGGCGGCTCGGATCTGATGTTGCTCGATCGCACCGCGGGCGGCGCGCCCAAGCGCATCACCCAGCACCTCGCGGTCGACGGTCAGCCCGCGCTCGCGCCGCCATGAATTATTGATCGCCGTACTATCCGCTGCTCGTGAACGGAATGAATTTCGTTCGGAAAGAGTTGCCGTTCGCTCATCGCATCGGGCAGACACTGTAGGTAGGGTGAAGGTTCGCGATCGCTCGCTCACGCACTCCCTCGTCATCGTCCTTACTTACGCTGACTATCTCCGCTCCCAAGAACACCTGGGCTCAGGCGACCGGCGGTCCGATCGCGCCTCCGAGTCAGGTCGTCGGGACGAGCCTCGTAGCGGACCCGGTCGACGGTGTCGGCGAGGTCTTCCATCGGAACGCCCTACTGTTCGGAATATTCAGCCTCATCTCGTCGATATTCATGTCGGGGAGCAATCCGCCCCGAGATGCCAACGGCAACGTGCTCCCAACCGCACCTCCGGTGGCCGCGCCCACACATCTCGACGGCCGCACGCTCGCCACTGCTGCAGTGCAGACACAGGCGGTCCAGACCAGGTTCCCGGCGCCGTCGGTGCCTCCGGTGACGCCGTCGCAGCTCTCGCCAGCCGTAACCCATGCGCTCGACTCGGATCCGATCGGGCCGGGAACGACCGCGGAGCACATCGATGCCCGAGATGAAGCGAACCTGGTCCATCAACAAGAAGCCGCCGCGAGCGGGGGCGAGCAGGTCGGCGCCACGCTCGGGATCACTCTTCCGGTCGGGGACAATCCGCGGGACTTCGAGCAAACGGGCGAGGAGCGACCGCTGCCCGACGCTCTGCGGCCGGGCGTCGACAACCCCCAGCCGACCGCGGGCGACCCGGTGCGCCCCACGACCGGAGAGATGGTGGTGAATCACGTCGATATCCAGGTCCCTGGGGTCGGGCTCGACGTCGAAGTCGCCCGCAGCTACCGCAGCTCTTCCAGCTTCATCGGAAGCCTCGGATTCGGGTGGACGCACTCGTTCGAGCAATACGTGGTGCGCTCCGCACAGCGCTGCGCCCTCACCGGTGGCGCGACGCAGAACGTCGTCGACTGGTACACGGGTCTTGGTGCCGCGATCCGATTCCGGCAGCGCTCGAGCGGCAAGTGGGTCGCGGATCAGGACACCGGCTTCGGGCTCGCCAGGCAGGGCACCGAATGGTGGGTCACGGGGCCAGACGGGACGACGCACGTGTTCGGCGACACCGTCAACGTCGATCCCAAGAACAGTCGGCTCTCCATCGGCCTCTTCCTGCGGGTGGTCGATAGAAACGCCAACACGCTGTTGATCACCAGCCGGATGCGCCCGGCGAATCGCGTCACGTCGGTCCCGGTTTACATCGACCGCATCGTCAACACCGTCGCCAGCGTCACTCGGACGTTCACCTTCGAATACGATTCGCGCGGCTATCTGACCTTCATTCGCGGCCCCGCCAGCCTGGTCGCGCAGTACACCGTCGACGCGCGCGGAGATCTGACCCAGGCCATCGACTCTGAAAACGACCGCGAGATTTATGAGTATGACTTTGACGCGACACGGGCCAACACGCCGTCGCGATATCCGAGCGCGGGTCTCGAAGATCGTTGCCGGGCGGAGTGTGGTGGCCTTGGATTCTGTGGCGCCTGTACGGGCGCCGAGACGCCGAATCGCACGAGCTGCGAAGCGAGCTGCCGAGATGCCAGTGCTTGCATCAGTGGCGTGGGCGCGGCGCCGTCATGCGACGAGACGTGTGCCGACGCCTGCGTACCATCCGCAGATTCCGAGGAGCGCTGCGAGGACCTCTGCATGCAGGGCTCGTATCAGCTCCCGGTCGAGGCCTGCGAGGCCATCAAGCCGATGACGAGCTGTCCGGGCACCTGGTGCGGCTCGACTGTCATTTTTCCGGGAAATGGGACGGCGGCGGTGAGCCCATCGGGGTGCTGCCCCCGAGATACTGTCCAGCAACAGAATGGCTATCAGGCCTGCCTCACGAATCCGCCGACCATTTCCGATCCCGCGCTGGCGCAGGTCGCGTCCATCGCTGCCGCGTGTACGGCGGTCGGACCTCAGCTGATCGCGGCTTGCAACGCTACCTGTCCGTCGCCATCGTCGTGCGCCACGTCATGCATGAATGACAGCCTCTGCGTGCGGTACACGCTCACGTCGAAAGACGGCAGCATTGACGTCGGTCCGATCAGTCTCTACTTTCCTGAGCGGTCGTGGGTCTACATTAACCAGCCGGGCGACAAGCGTTTTGGCCCAGATTCCTACTTTGTGACTTCGCAGCTCGGAGCCGTGTGTAGCCGGAACTATCCGTACCATTCCGATTGGAACCTCAGCTGGAATGTCGACAAGATCGCGGCCGTCGACCCGGCGACGGGCAACTCCTGCGAAAATCCCAACAACCCGGACGAGCAATGGCAATGCAACATCGGCGTCTGCAAGGACACTTGCGCTGAGTGTGCGAATCAGTGCCAGGCTCAGTCCCAGGCGGCGTGCAGAGCCAAGCTGGCCGACGCTCGCGGCCCAGCCTGTGGAACCGCCTGTGGCGCATATCTCGCCGGGGCGTGCGTCGCCGACTGCAAGCCGCGCTGCCAGGTTGCGTGCGCCGACGCGAACACCTGCCTGCCCGCATGCGGCGGTGGAGATTTTGCCGATCGCTGTGTCGATGGCTGCACGGACGCTTGTGTCGCGCGCAACTCGGATAGCGCGCCACGCTACGGCAACCCGATCGATCTGAATCACAACCTGATCCGGATCCGCGACGGGGAGAATCGCCTCTACCTGACGAACACTTATGAGGCCGACTTCCAGAAGCCCACGTTTGATCGTGTGACCTCGCAGATCTTCGGGACTGAGCCGATCGGCTTCCGCACGTACGAGCTCCCCCACGCCCCGCTCGCGAGTGGCGACGAGGACCAACCGAGGGTCGACGTCGAGCCGGTCGCCGCCGAGCTCTGCGCGTCGGTCTGCACCGAGGACCTGTCGCGGATGGGCGGTCGCGAGCGCTGGGTCAGCGTCGGTGATGGTGACTATCTCGTGTTTCCCGATATCCCCAACGTTCCGCCGGGCGCGATCACACGAAAGGATGGAAGTGGGTTCGGCGTGCTACCGGTTTTCGGCTTCATCGAGATCGAGCGCACCACCGCTACGCAAGGCATCATGCGTCCGGCTGCGCCCATTCCTTCGGGTGGCCTGCGCTTGCGCACCGCCGGTGGATATCTCGACGTGAGCGGAGGCGGCGATGGGTACGTCACGCTCGCGGACTCCTCGAGCGGGCTCTTCAACGCCTCGAGCCGGCTCACGATGGTGCGCTCGGGCGACGGGTGGCGGGCCTACGCCGACCGTTCTTACCGAGCTACGCGGGTGGATCCGCCGACGGCCTGCAGCGGCGAGATGCTGGTGGTCCCCGGCGCAACCGGGGTCGAGCTGCCCGAGGGGCAGTGCGAGGGGATGGTTCGCATCCAGGAGCTCGGACGCCGCACGACGGAAAAGCGTCGCGGCGCGCTCTCGACGGCGCGCGGGACGACCACCTGGAGCTTCGCCGATGACGCGCAGGGACGCCGGATGGGAAAGGTCACCTCCTGGAGCGTCGCCGACGAGCCGTGGCAAGACCAAAAGATCGCGTGCTCGCCGCCGGCGATGCTCGATCAGCCCGAGTATGCCTGCGCGACTGCAATCACGTCGTGGCCCGCGGGGACGCCTCGTCCGGACTGCAGCGCGCCGTGGGAGACGCGCGGCGCGGGGGGCGGCGCGCGACCTCCGGCCGGAGGTCCTTCGATCGACTGCTGGCCGGACAGCCACCCGGGCCAGCTAGAGAGCCTGCTTCCGAGCTCTTGCGTCGACGCGGGTAACTATCGCGCCGCGAGGACCGGCGCGCCACATATTCAGCCCTTTGCATGGGCCACGGTCGTCGAGCAGATCGACGGCACTTCGCGGACATACTACTCGAGCAAGGACGGCACGCTGCTGCGTGTCACCGACAATGACCATCGCGCCTCGGTCGACATGAACTATGACGCCTCCGGACGCCTGACCGGCGTGCGTGATGTGCACGGTCAACGCACCTGCATCCAGTATGACGAGCAAAGCAACCCGATTCGGACCGTGACACTGCCCAGCCCGAGCGCGGTCTCGCTCGACGCGCAGCTCGAATCGTGGGTGACGTTCGGCCCGTTCGGACTTCCGACCGGAATCTATGACGCGGGCACGAACGGGAACAATCCGCGGATGCTGGTGGGTATCGAGCGTGACACGCGAGGCAACGTGCGGCTCGTCCGTCACGCGACCGCGCAGGCGGACCGCATCGACGACGTCGTCAGCGATGCTTACGGCCGTGTGACCGACGTATACCGCGGCGATCAGAGCGCGCGGCACGTCGGCTACAGCGCGACACACCCCGCGATGCCGGCCCTGATCGAGGACTACGAGCGCGTCGGAAGCGCGATGTACTCGGCCGGAGGTCCGGTCCTGGCGCGCACCACTCTGGAGCCCGACGCCCACGGCCGGCCCTTCCGCATCAGCGTCGAGGGTGGCCCCACCATCGAGCGCGTGCTCGGGCCGTCGGGGCGCCTCTTTGTCACGCGAACTCAGCTCGATCCCGTGGCGCGTCCCAACGACGTCATCACGGAGACGCTGGCTTACGACAAGAGCGGCCTACCCATCACGATGACGAAGGATCGGACCGCCACGACGCTGCGGTGGACTCTCCATGCCCTCCTCGAGTCCGCGCGCGAGCAGACCACGGCGGGCCCGCTCATGGCCCGGTCGAGCTGCTCCCGCTACGCCGCGGGGAAGGTCGATGCGTTGATCGACCCGGACGGCCGCTGGACCTTCCGCACGAACTCACCGCTGAGCCCGAGCATCGTCGAGATCGATCGCGGCATCGAGCCCGTGACGAACGAGACCTGGTCCTCTCAGTGCGCCGGAAACCTCGTCGACGGGACTGCGCCCGCGAAGGAGCTCTTCTCGCGCACGACTGTGGCGGCCGACGGCCGTGTCAACACGGAGCTCGTCGGACCGTCCTCGCTGAGCGCCGAGCGCGCCGACACGACCGCGACCTGGACCTATGATGGTTATGGCCGGCCCATCCGGCGCACCTGGGCGAATGGGACGGTCGAGCGGTGGGGCTACGATCGGCTAGATCGGCAGATCTGGGCCGCGACCTTTTCTCCGGTCCCGGGCACATCGTCACCGAGCCCCGGCGGTCTCGCCTATGTTCGCCCCAGCGCGAACATCTCCGGGCTCGATCCCACGCTCGCAGCGCTGACGGAGACCAGCTACGACGATGACTCCCGTCCGATCCAGCGTCGCTCGCTGTGGTTCTCGCGCAACGCGGCGGGAACACCGGCTCCGCGCGGCACCGGCGCCACGCCGGAGTGGGCGACCGAGAGCTGGAGCTACGTCGACAGCACACGCATGGTGAGCTCGACCGATCCCGCCGGAAAGACGCTCTGGCGCAAGTACGACGCGCTGGGCCGGCTCGATCAGGTCCGCGCGGCCGATGGGCTGACGCTGCTGGTCGATCATGACTATTCGAGCTGGGGCCAGGTGCTTCGCGTTGCGACTCAGGACATGAGCGTCCCTGGGGGCCAGCGCGTCGAGACGCACCGGTTCACGCCTTTTGGGGCCCCGAAGTCGGTCGAAGGTGCGCAGGGCACGGTCCTGTGGACCGCCGACTACAACAAGTACGGAGAAAAGACCGCCGAGCGCGATCGGGCGAGTGCGGTGGGCTATGCGTACGATGGGTTTGGGCGGCTCAGCTCCACGCAGCGCGCGACGCTGGTGGGCGCTGCGGAGAGCTACGAGTACTACGGCTATACGGCGGCTGGACGGCCGCTTTCCTACAAGGATGGCCTGGCGAACGTGACGACGCAGAGATTCGACGCGATGGGTCGGGTCAAGAAAGTCACCCACCCCACGGGAGGGTTCGATACTTACGGATATTTCGGTGGCACTCAAACTCTGCGCTCTCTGATCAACCGTGCCTCGGACGATACGCGGTTCGAGTACGACGGCACGGGTGAGCTCTCACGGAAGGTCTCGCGACGGGCCTCCATCACCACTGAGATCACGGCATCGCGTGATGTCCGGGGCCTCCGCGAGGCGCGCACGTGGACCACGCTCGCCAACGGGACGCGCGTGGGTGACGTGATCCTCACTTACGCGCGGGACTCTCTCGGCGAAAAGATCTCCGAGCAATCCAGCCTCTGGCCCGATGCGGTGCAGTACGGGCGCGACGGGCTCGGCCGCTGGACGCAGCTCACGATCGGCGGCGCGGCGGGTGTCCAGGTCGGACGAGATTTCGACGACCTGGGTCGGCTCGACGCGGTCCGGCTGGGGCCCACGCGGGTCCTGGCAGACTACGTCTATCCGGCGGGCATGAGCAGCCCGAGCGAAGTTCGCTACGCGAACGGCGCGATCGAGGCTCGCGCCTATGATGCGCGCGGCCGCATCACCTCGAGCATCACGCGGCGCGCCGCCGCGACGCCGTTCGAGCAGGCCTGGGTTTGGGGGGCGAACGACATTCTCGCGCGCTGGGATAGCGTGTCGCCAGCGCCGGTGGGTCGTCGCTCGTTCATCTTCCAGGCGGATACTCTTGGTCGGCTGGCCGAGTCCGGGAGTCGCGTGAACCTCACAGCGCCGGCCTCGAGCAACGCGACGTCGGCGGACATTACGTCCTGGCTCACGGGCGCGCTCGGCAAGGAACAATACGTCTATGGCCTCGCGGATCAGCTGACCCAGCGCACCGCGGCGGGCGTGGTGATGGTGCCGAACTACGGAACGGATGGCCGCGTCACGAAGTGGGCGGGGACCACCGTCACCAACGATCTGGCGGGCCGCCAGACGAGCTTGCCGTCGACCACGCTCGAATACGATCCCGCCGGCCGCCTCAGCGCGTCGGTGGCCTCGGGCGGGGCACGCACGACGTATCTGTACGATCCGTTCGGCCTCTTGGTCGGCTGGGATGGACCTTCGGGCGATACGGCGCGGTTCCAGTACGCCGACGGCCAGATCGTGCGCGATCGCCAGGGCGCGACGACCCGGGCGCTCATCCCCGGCGAAGGTCTCACGCCGCTGGCGGTCGTCTCGGGCGCGACCGAACACACCTATATCGAAGGCCACGGCGACCGCATCGCCGCCGCGCTCGACGCCAATGGCGCGCTGGCCGAGCGCTACGAGACGCTCGGCAATGTCTCCCCGTCGATCTGGTCGGGTACCGGGACCGCGCTCTCTGCGAGCAGCATTGGCAGCCGCATGGTGCTCGGTGGGCAGCCCTGGGCTCCGCAGCTCCTCGCCCACCGCCAGGGACAGCGGTGGTACCGACCGGACTGGGGACGGTTCATCTCGCCCGACCCACTCGGTTTCGTGGACGGCCCGAATGTCTACGCGTACGGCGCGATGAACGCGGCGCGTTGGACCGATCCGAGCGGCTTGCGCTCCGGGCCCTCAGGTCGCGACTACATCCGCGAGCCCGTCGACGTCTGCGCCGGCGGTGGTCGACCCGTGCGGGGACGGGGACGAGGCGGAAGAACGCCAAGAACCGCTGGGGAGATCGACGTGTTTGCCAACACGACGCGGCCGGATCTCATGGCGCGCGATCGTGCCGCCGAGGCTGAGCTCATCAGACTCGGAGAGCGGACACCCGCCAGGTCCCCGCGAATCTCGGCGCCTGGTTATGAAGAGCCCATCGAACAGCTACGCGCGCGCGTCTTCGAGCTTGAGAACGCAGCGCACGTGGCTCGGTTTCGGGCGCTGGGGCCAGCGGAGCAGGAGGCTGTTGGGAGAACGATACCGCGAAGCGTTCGCCAGGACATGAACCGCTGGGCGAAGGAAGCTGGACTGGACGTGCGGGTTGGGGCGAAACGCGGGCCGAAGACCGATGAGAACGCCCCGCACAATCGACGAATCCGTGAGGTAGCCGATAAGTTAGAGAGCGAAGGTTACGAGATCATCGCCGGTGGCCGAAGGCTTCCGGAGCGCGAGATTCTTACGCCCGGCGGCGCAAAGGAGACCCGGCGACCCGACATCATGTACCGAGATCCGAACGGCAACGAAGGTGCCGTGAACGTCGGTCGGACCACGACCCGTGGTACCGCGGTGTCCAGAGAACGAGCCGCTCAGGCAGACCTGAGCGGGCCCGGCCGACTACCCACCGACTTTGTTCCATACGACCTGTTCGGGCCCGCGCTTCCGCCGGGCTTTCTTCAGTAAGGCAAAGGCGACACCAATGGCTAAACATTCGATTCAATTTCATGCAACTCCAGAGGAACTCGAATCCCTTGCGGATACCATCTCTGATATTCCGGGCCTGTCGCTAACCGGTATGTTTTTCCCGCCCCATGAAGTGCGCCCAATTGCCCGCGAGAATCTGCGGCAAGCCATGTCGGAGCCGCGTCTGCGTGACCTCGTCTTTACAGTCGGTCCGCCATCACCCGCGCCGACCAAGCTTCGTTTCGTAGACTTGAATCCGAACTCGCTTTTTCTGAGCGTGGGGCGAATGGCTGAGGCAGGCCTCGAGGAGAGCTGTCTGGCCACGCCGATAGCGAGCGACGAGTCGATCGAGGAGCTGTGGAGGGAGCTGAGCAAGTTGCTGCGTGGAATGACGAGCTCCGGGGCCGTGGCGGTTAACTCAGACACCGGCGCGAAAGCCAACGCGCGAAACCACAGGTTCACTGAAGGAGCACGAGCCCTATTTCTCGCCGGCGTGAAGATTTTCGGCGCAGCGGGACCGCGTGGCGTGCATCTCCAACTAGGCAAGTCCGAATAGGTCTTACGCGCGACACTAACTAATTCTACTGTGCGTCGTTTTTCTCGGGTCTGCGAATCACTCCACCCTCACGCGCCGTGGCGCCACGAGTCCCTTCGCCCGCCATCGGTGGCGTCGAGCATCCTCGTTGCGACGTAGCTGGCGCGTGACCTTGGCAGCAATGTCCCCTGGTGCCGCAGGAGGTGATTGCAGAAGTCCTGCGAGGGCGACGCGTACTTGCACTACCGTAATTGCGGGAGTTTTTTTCCCAGGCGTCGGCGCTCCCCGACGAGGAACCACAGGGCGATCATGCTGAGGGTCATGTGATGGTGCCAGCCGACCCAAGACCGAACCTCGTAGTGGTCGAGACCGACCTCGCCTTTTGCCAGTTCGAAGATCTGCTCGATGTGGTGACGATGGGCTGCGACACGGACGAGGCGAATGGTGTCGAGTTCTACTCCCTTTGGTGCCAGATAGTACCAGGTCTGCGAACGGTTGATGGTGCGCATGATGAGGAGCGTCTCTTCGCGCGCGGGCTTGCCGTTGCGTTTGGTCTCGACACGCGTGCAGAAGGCGTCGACCTCGATGGGTCCTTTCTCGCCATCCCGGATCTTGATGCGCGTCCACGTGTCGAGGGGATGGTGCGCCTGTCGACGAGCAACGGTGCACCACTTGGCCTTGCGTCCCGGCCACGACGGCGGTCGCCGGACGAGGGTGTTGGAGGGGATCTCAAGCAGGTAGCGCTCGTTGCGGTCGGCCAAGCGGTCTCGGAACGCGCTGGGACGGCCGAAGTCCTCGTCGCCGACGACCCAGGCGTGTGGCACGTTCGGACCGATGCGTTGAAGCAGAGCATCTGCGAGCTGCCAATTCTTCCTGAATTTTACCTCTGGCGGGACATACGCCTTCTCTCGTCGAGCGCCATCACGTGCCCAGTCCTTGGGCAGGTACAGGTCTGCGTCCAGCAGTGTCATCCCGCGCGGCGCCGAATAAGCAAGATAGACTCCGAGCTGACAGTTATCGATCTTGCCCAAGCGGCCACACCACTGGCGCGCTACCCCGACGGACTCTTCGCCCTTCTTCGGCACGGAGGAACCATCGAGAACAAGTACGGCCTCGGCGTCACCGATCTCCTCGACGATGTGTCGCTGCATCTCTTCGCGCATCTCGACGTCGGACCATTTGCCCGCACCGATGAAGTGCTGAAGCGGTCGTCGATAGAGACCATGGGCCGTGGCGATGGGCTCGATCGACTTGCGCTCCAGACCGCTGACGAGACCCTCGAGGTAGACGTCGAGATGATCTCCTTGGTCGAGGCGAGCGAGTCTCGGCTTGTACCGCTCCGCGAACCGCGCGAGGGACTCAAGACACTCGGCGACGTCCGCCGTTCGCAGGAGTTCATCATCAAAGGCCGGTGTGGCGATCTCTGGGGTGACGGGCATCTTGGTTCATCGAGGAGATCATCCCGCGATCGAGCGGTCGATCGGGCAACGGGCGCGCGAATTGGCGCCAATCGCCGTCATAACGCCGTAACGGATCGGAATGATCGGACTTTCTCCAGAATCGACCGCGAGACAAAATCGACGCACAGTAGAACTATGCGCTGTGGCCCGGCGGTGGGTACTGCGGCACGACCGTGTTCTATCGACGGCTCGATGGGCTATAGTCGCCCGATGCACAGGGGTGGTTGGGCGGTGGCGTTGATCTTCGTGGCCGGGTGCGCGCGCGCGGCCGTGGTGAACCTCGGCGAAGACGACGCCGGATCGACCGCGGCGAACACGTGCAGCGCTGGCGAGACGCGGCAGTGTGACCTGAACGATCCCACGCGTTGCTGCGGCCAGGCCTTGGCGGACGGGCGGTGCTTCGGCGACGGCTTCGTCGGCGTCCACTGCGGACCCGACGGCATCTTTGTCTGCGGCCCGGGGCGCAAGCAGGTCAGCGAGTGCACCGCGTGGTGGCTCCCCGAGCCACTGACCGACGAGGACGCCGGCGCGAGCATGGCGTGCACCCCGGGAAGCCACTTCTGCGCGCCTCTGCGCCCCGACGGCCTGTGCTTCGGCGACGTGTTCACGTTCGCGACGTGCGATCCCGCGGGCACGCTGGTGTGCCCGCCGAACACGCGCCTCACGAGTGAGTGCACGTTCCTCTCGAGCGACGTGTCGCTGTGAGCCTGACGTCGATGCGCAGCCTGATCCTTCTCCTCACCACCACGCTCGCTTGCGCCTGCGGGAGCGGTGGTCGCGCGGGCGGACTGCTCGCGTTGATCAGCACTCGCACGGCGACGGCGGCCTGGGCCGAGGCGTCCGGCCCGCGCGTGACCTTACGCGGTGACCTCGACGCTACCGATCTCGCGGAGATCGCCGCGGAGATCGAGCAGATGATCGACGCGCTCGAGGCCACCGCATTCGAGTTCGAGGAACGACCCAGCGATCGGATCGGCGTCCTCCTCTTCACCCGAGACGCCGAGTACGAGATGGGCGCGCCGGACGACAGTGATGCATACTTCCTCGAGCGGACCGAGCCCGGCTTCGAAATGCCGGCGTCGATCTTCATCCAAGGTGATTGGGAGAATCAGCGGCGCACCGACATGCGTCACGAGCTCGTGCACCGCTATGTGCGGTTCTATTATCCCGCCGCTCCGGTCTGGCTCAACGAAGGGCTGGCGACCTTCTTTTCGACGCTGAAGATCCGCGACGGAACGATCACGCTCGGAGAGCCCCTGTGGACCGGCGTCGGACGCTCGCGCATGCCGACCTTCGACGTGCTTGCGAAGATGTCGGGCGTCGACTTCGGCGGACTGGAGCGCAATCTCAACGAGACCGACCGCCTCCGGTCGGTCCGAGCGAACTATCGCGCCGCCTGGATGAACGTGCATTTCTTGATGACGAGCGGAGGAGACTGGCGGCGACGATTCGATGTCTATCTCGCCGCGCTGGCGCAAGGCCAGGAGAACGACGCAGCTTGGGCCCGCGGCTTCGAAGGTGTCTCCACCGACGACGTCGAAAAGGCGATGCTCGCGCATCACGACAAGATGCTCATCCCGACCTTGCGGGCGACGGTATCTCTCCCCGCAGCGCCGCGCATCGAGGTGCGCATGCTGCGCGACGCCGAGGTCGACGTGATCCGCGCGTGGTATCGCGACTGGGACGAGACGGGACTGCCTCTGTCACAGCGCGACCTCGAGCGCGCCATTGCGGCCGAACCCAACTATGCCGACGCGTACCTTTGGCGCGGCCACCTCGCGCGAGACGCGAAGAATTTCGCCGCGGCCAGGGCGGACTATCGCCGCGCGCGGGAGCTCGATCCACGATCGACCGCCGCGATGGTGGCCGAGCTGGACTTGGCGCTCACGGATGAGGACCTCGACGTCGCACGCGTCGACGCCATCCTTGCGGACCTTGCCAAGCTCGCGCGCACCCCCATCGCGCTCGAGACGGTCGCCCGGGCGCTCGTTCGCCGCGGGAAGAATGGAGCCGCTCTCGGTTTCGCACGGCGAGCCACCGAAGGCGCGCTCGGCTGTGTTCGCTGCTGGCGAACGCGCGCGGAGGTGAGCTGGTCGACGGGTCAGACCGAAGCCGCGGTGGCCGCAATGGACGTGGCTATCCGCCAGACGCGCAGAGAGTCTTCACGGCATCAGCTCGAGGCCAGGCGAGCGGCCATGATGCTGAATCCGGCGAAGTGAGCCCACGCCGATGCGCGTCCTTCTCGTCCTCCTCCTCGATCCTCCGCCGCTACTCACTGTCGATCCTTACCGGCTCGAGACCTTCGCCGACGCCGCAGGAGCCCGCGAAGCGGGCGCGACGATCACCCACTTCGGCGCCTGCGGGTTGTGCTCGTCGGTCCGCGATCTCGCGATCTACATGCGTTATCCCGATCTCACCGAGCCGGTGCGCGCCTGCGGCCTCCGCGGGGTGTTCGGCAGCCCGGATGAAGTGCGCACCTGCATCGAGGCGCTCGGCTTCTCCGCTCCTTGCGCGCAGATCTGGTGGTTCAACACGCTCGCCACGCGCGCGAGCTGCGCCGAGCCCTGCTTCGCGTCGCCGGACCAGCCCTATCACCGTCCCGACGGGACGCTCGATGCGTGCCTGCTCTGCGACGAGCAGAAGAGCGGGCCGACGTTCAAGGCGATCGCTGGACGCACCCGCCGCAACACCGGCCTCGCTAACGCGATGTGCCGGCCGTGCTCCGAGGTGCGGCCGCTCGATCACGACCATCGCTGAGCGCTCGCTCCGTGATGTAAGAACGGGCCGTGACCGACGATCATCTCCGACGCTGCGCCTGGGCCCAGAGCGATCCGATCCTCCGCGCCTACCACGACGCCGAGTGGGGCGTGCCCGAGCGTGACGCCCGCGCGCTGTGGGAGAAGCTGATGCTCGACGGGTTCCAGGCGGGACTGTCGTGGCTCATCATCCTCCGCAAGCGCGACGCGTTCCGCGCGGCCTTCGCGGGGTTCGAGCCCGAACGCGTGGCGAAGTTCGGTGAAAAGGACATCAATCGCTTGATGAACGACGCCGGCATCGTGCGAGCGCGCGCGAAGATCGAATCGACCATCACCGGTGCCCGCGCGTATTGCGAGATGCAGGCGCGCGGCGAAGACTTCAGCACTTACTGCTGGTCATTCACCGACGGCAAAGTCCTCCGCGGTGATGGACGAGTCGTGCCGACCCAGACCGAGCTCTCCGCGCGGATCTCGAAGGATCTCAAGAAGCGTGGGTTCAAGTTCGTGGGACCGACGATCGTGTACGCGTGGATGCAGGCGGTGGGCATCGTGGACGATCACACCGCGACGTGTTTTCGAAGGGGCTCGTGCTAGGCTTCGCCCGTGAGCTTGCCGCGGCGAGAAGTTCTACGGCTCCCGAAGCCGGTCGACGTCCAGCAAGCGCTCGTCGAGGCGATGGCCCGCTTGCGGCCACTCGGTGATGACTTCGCCTTGATCGGCGGTGTCGCTCTCGCCGTTCACGGGATCGAGCGCTACACCAAAGACGTCGATCTCGCGACGACCGTGGCGCAGACCGCGGCCGCCGAGCGGTCTCTGACCGATCTCGACCTGCGACCGCTGAAGCTCGGAGGCGTTTCGCTTCTGACCGGCTCGGGCGTTCGTGTCGATCTCATCGATCGGCGATTCGAGTACCGCGGGCTGTTCGAGGAGGCGATCCGGGAGGCCAAGGAGAGCGGGCTGGTTGCCCAGAGCGGAGCGGTCGAGCTCCCCGTGGTCGCGCTCCCGCACCTGGTCGCGATGAAGCTGATCGCCGATCGCCCGCAAGACGAAGCCGATCTGCACGCGTTGCTGGGCAAGCCGCAGCTGGACTACCGACGAGCGCGCGCCATCGTGCTCGCGCACGTCGGCCCTTACGCCGCCCGGAGGCTCGACAAGCGGGCGCGAGCTGCGAACCGCAGCGATGCCCCCGACGACTACGACGGCGCCGGCTCGAAATAGTGCCGCTCGGCGAGGTCCGCCAATAGTCCGGGCCGCGACGGTGCCCAGCCCACGAGCGCTCGCGTGCGCGCGCTCGAGGTGGGGGGATCTCGCGCATCACGTGCGCGCGGCGCTCGCAGAGCTGCGAGTGGTCACGGGCGGAGCAAAGCCGCGCCGCGCCCGCTGACTGTGGACCGCCCCCTCGCCGCCCTCTAGTCAGCTGGAACAGAAGTTCGGTGCGGATGTCGCGAAGTGATCGCGGCCGAGCGAGATCCGTGGCGAACTTCTGTTCGAGGGGACTAGATTGCGCGCGTGGCGTTGAAGGCGACCGTCCATCACATCGAGGTCGCGCTGTCCGACGTCGACCGCGGCGTCTACGAGTCGCTGGATCTCCGCATCGCGCAGCACCCCTCGGAGACGATGCGCTACCTGCTCATGCGCACGCTCGCGTACTGCCTCTCGTACGCGGAGGGCATCGCGTTCAGCAAAGGCGGGCTGTCCTCCACCGACGAGCCGCCGATCTCGATCCGCGATGGTGATGGGACGCTGCGCGACTGGATCGACGTCGGCACGCCCTCTGCCGATCGGCTCCACAAGGCGTCGAAGGCTGCGGATCGGGTCGCGCTCTTCACCTACGCCCCGATGGCGAACGTGCGCCGGGAGGCCTCGGCGCGCGCGATCCACAAGGTCGAGGCGATCGAGGTTTGGTGGATCGATCCGGCGTTTCTCGACGCGATCATCGCCAAGGTCGATCGCCGCGCGAAGCTCGACGTGACGCGAAACGACGGGCAGCTCTACGTCGCCATCGACGGAACGACCCTCGAAACGAAGCTCGAACGCACCTCTTTGGTCTAACGGAGGGAGCGCGCGACCGCCATCGAGAGGTTGTCGGGCCTCGCCATGCGCACCGACATCCGCCGGAGGACGCTCGACGCGAGCGAGTTGGTGGCCTTCTCGGCGCTGCGCCGGAGGTGGCGACCCACGTCGTGCGGACTGAGGCCGCTGTTCAGCAGGCCGCCCGAGGCCACGACCGCCCAGTCCCCCGTGCTCATCGGCCACACGTAGCGCTCCGGCTCGTGGCCCGCCTCGACGAGGCCCAGGGCGTGCTCGAGGTAACTATCCTGGCGGCGCGTGCTCCTCTGCAGCCGGGTCGCGGATCGAGGCTCGCCGGCGGCATCGAAGAGGGCCACGCCGCAGTCCCCGCTCGACGCGACGAGCAGCTCGCCCGGCCGGACGATCGCGGCGATCGCCGTGGTGACCTCGTTCTCGCCGCGGTCGATCAGCCGCCGGTGGGCGCGCTCGAAGGCCGCCACAATCTCGTCGAGGGCGACCTCGGCATCGAGCTGCGCCGGCGAGGAAGCGATGCGCTGGAAGGCGTCGGCGATCTCGAGGCCGGCGAGCTGGCTGGCCCCGCCGCGGACCTTTCCACCGAGCTTGCCGGCCTGATCCAGGACGCAGATGTACACCGCGCCGCGCTGATCGAAGAACATGCCGGCCGCGTCCTCGTTGTACTTGAGGTACTGGCGGCCGCGAGAGCTGAACACCGCGCCGTCGACCTTGGCCGTCTTCACCGGCAGCGCGCCCACCGTCTCACGGCCGCCAGCGACGAAGGCCGCCGCGTGCTCCGGAAAGCGCAGCGTCTCGAGCGGCTGTGAAGACAGCGCTGCCCGTCGCTCGCCCCCGGGGGCGCGCGTGATCCGCAAAATTCGATGGACGGTAGACCAGCTCATCGCGCCGACGCGCCTCTTCTACGGCCGATCGTATGCAAGACCGAGGGCAGAACAAGTATCTGGGCACGATGCAGCAATTTGCGACAGAGCCGCATTGATCGAATCCCCGGCCTGGCGGCACTGTCCACTACGTGGCTTTGGGATGTACCCGGCTCTTCCCCTCTTCCTCGTGGGCCGGGGCGCCCACCGAGCCCGGGGCAACGCTCTTTGCGCGCGTCGCGGAGGTCGAGCTCGACGCGGCCCGGGGGACGCCCGACCTTCGCACCGCGCGGACCATCGCCGCGGCGGCGCCCGCCAGGATCGTCGCGCCGATCGCGCTGGCCGCGGTTCCGAACGGGGATCGCCGCGTGGTGCTCGTCGAGGTGCGCGAGACGTCCGAGCCCAGCCGACCATGGCGCGCGGATCGACCGACTTTCGCAGCGCGCGGGTGTCGCCGCGTCGACCACCGTGAAGCCCTTCGCGAGCAGCGGCGAACGCGAGCTGGGCGGGGCGAGGGCCAGCAGGAAAATGAGCTGTTTCATGGTTTCATTCGTGGGGCCGCACCCCCGACGGCGTGAAGTTCATGGTGACCGAGCTCGAGCTCCCGCGGCGGCGAGGAGCGAACGGTGGTGCTCGACTCGGCATCGCCAAGGTCGCGGGCGATCCGGCCGCGAGCCCCGACACCACCCCCGGCGTCGTGCTCGGGACCGTCTCGTACGAGTGCCTGATCGGCGCGCCCCCGTTCGCGCACGTCACCGAGCCGGTGCCCACGTTCGAGAAGAAGGGCCGTTCGGTCGATCCGGAGCTCGAGGCGATCGTGCGCTGGATGCTGGAAAAGGAGATCGGATCACGACCCGCGAGCGCGACCGCAGTCCTCTCGCGCGCCGAGCGGTTGCTCGCGAAGCTCTCGCCACCGCCGCGGACGTCCGCCCCCAAAAGCCCACCCCCCGGAGCGCCACCCTCAGCGTCACGAGCCGCGTCGGCCTCGTCGACTCCGCCGGCAACACGCAGAGCCTGAATCGCGCGTCCGACGCGATCCGCCCCTGCCTGCGCGGCGCCCCGCTCCCCCTCGAGATCGCGCTCGTCATCCTCCAGGACGGCACCGTCAAGGTGGGCCTGACCAAGGACGTCGCCAACGTCCAGACCTGCGCGCAGACCGCCGTGGCGAACATCCGATTCGAGCTGGAGGGCTCGACGGGTCTGATCAGGCTGCGCGCCGGGCCGTGAGCCTGAAACGACGAAAGGGCGAGCGCCGTTCGGCGCCCGCCCCCTCGTGCCGCCCCCGAGGGGCGCGCTCGGTCAGTAGACCCAGGTCCAGCTCACGCGAGCGGCCTGCTCGTTGTTGTAGAGCTCACCGTCGATCAGCACGCGGTAGGTGTCGGTGGTGAAGGGGTGCCCGGCCGCGGTCACCTTGAACG
>Ga0335397_10002917_pt1 | contig 23178 bp, 21 predicted proteins | sample MAT04_FD_205740 | JGI IMG/M metagenome (GOLD analysis project Ga0335397, IMG submission 205740) | Freshwater microbial communities from Lake Fryxell liftoff mats and glacier meltwater in Antarctica - MAT-04 (spades assembly) (version 2) ... | reverse complement strand
TGCCGCTCGACGCCGAATTTCTGATTCTGACCATCGACGGCACCATACAGCGTATCCAGGTCGAACGAGTAATGCGGGAAGATCGGCAGTGCGGCGATGGCGTTGCTGATGCGGTCGTTGGCGGCCTGGAGCGATGCTTGGCGCAGGTACTGCTGGTATGTCGTCTCCAGCACGTGGTATGGGATATCGCTGGTGCGCGCCATGACCTGATTGCCGTGGTTCATCGCTTGCGCGATGATAACCGCCATCAGGCTGTCGGCATCGGCCGTCTTCTTCGCATAGCGCGGCTGCAACGGCGTCAGCGCCGACAAGAACTGGCACTGGGCGTTGACGAAGCGGAACACGTCGGCGACATCACAGTGCGGCAATTGCTCGTAGAACGCCTGCTCGCTGACCTTCTGGTTATCGCCCTTGGGCTTTCGCCAGATCAGCTTCTTCGTGTCCTTATCGTAGTCCAGGTGCGTCAGCTTGCCCTGTTTCAGCTCGTTGTTGAATGCCAGCCATTGCGCGCGCAGTTCGACCGTCAGTGCGTCGAGCTGGGCATCGACTGGCTGGCGCAGGAAGGGAATGTCCATTTGCGCGAGCGCGTCGGCCTTGTCGTCCATCGAGACCAACTCGTCGGAGAAGTGGCGGTGCTGCAGGCTGTCGTCCAGATAGATTTCGCCCGACTGGAATCGCTTCCTGATCTGCCGATATAGCCAGAACTCGTAGTGGTCGGCGTGCAGTCCGGTCGGCTTGCCGTCGGCATCGAAGGTCAGCAGGTATGGCCGCAATCGTTTCGGCCACGTGGCCGCCGGACATTCGGCCAGCGGCCGTTGCGACAGGCGCTGCTGCTTGGCGAACACGCTCTTGGCCCAGGCCAGCGCTGCGAGCCACGGACTGTCAGGGACGGTGCTGGTAAAGTCGAGCGCGACGTACAGCGGTCGCAGATGGCGGCGGATGCGCTCAGTCAGTCTATCCACCGCCTGCCAGTGCAGGGCCAGTTTGCTCACCGGCTTCACGCTCAAGCGCTGACCGGTGATCTGCAGCGTATCTCTCGGCATGATTTTGTACGCGCGTTGGCGCACGGTGCCAAACGGCGTGGCGTCGGCCACCGTGTCATCCACATAGATCAACAGCAGGCGACCGACCAGCGGCGTGTCCTGCTGACGACGCACTTGTTCCGCTAAGAAAAACTTCTGCGCGAGCGCGCTGCTCTCATCCTCCAACTGCTTCATGTGATAGGCCATCGCATCGACCAGGTTGTCGGAAAGCTGCCGGTAGCGTTGCCACGTCTAGCACATCAGGTAAAGATGGCTCTGATCTGCCTTGAGGTTGTGCAGGTCGTGGACGGTATAGAAGTTCGCCAGACTCGCGTAGTACAGCAGGTTTTGCTGCGAAACGCCCAGCTTAGGCAGCAACGCCTTGGCGATCCGGTGCAGCGGCTCCAGCAAGGCGCGCTTCTCTCGCTCACGGATCATCTGACGCCAACCGAAGTCTTTGGCGTCCTGCTTGAGCGCCGCCAGTTGAGACAGAGTGTCATCACGCACCAGGAGTTGAGCCAGGGCGGCCTTTGCCGCGTCGTCCAACACTTCCGCCAGCAGAGGCCACCCAAGCGCCGACGTTCTGTGGACAGTGTTTCGCTGATCAGCTCTTGCAGGGTGGTGTATCCAGGCCGGATGATCTTGTGCTTGTTGAGCCAGATGATCAACTCGGCGGCCACGAATCCCGGCGTCACGTCGCGCCGCACGGTCTGCGTGGCCTGCTGCCCAAGCTGCGGCAAGAAGCCGGCCGCCCACAGTTGGTAGCCGAACAGTTCGGCAACTCGCTCGCGCTGGGTGTAATGCTCATGCTTCGTTATCGGCTTGCGCTCGAACGCTTCGCCATGGAAATAGCAGCTCGTCACGAAGGCGCAATCGTCCTCGACCTCGCTCCAGTCAAAGCGGAAGAAGGCATGTTTGGCCTTGAAGTAGCCGATCTGCAAGAGGCAGTAGACCTGGGCATGGAGGCCGGGACGGCTGCTGGCGAGCGCCAGTTCGGTTTCCGTCAATGCCAGATATTCCAGCCGCTGTGCATCGTCGAAGTCCGGCGGGCCGTATAGCGCTTCCTGCTCGGCATCGGACAGGACACTGAGCAGCTTATTTTTGTTGGTCATCGTTGCGTCGTTCCCAGCCTGCATGGCCAGTCATGGCCGATTTGGACATCATTCAGACAGGGGATATCGGGTGGTGCGGTAGTGAGAAAGCCAACTGGGGTTAGGCGAAAGCTTGTTTAAGTTGGAGCGCCCATACTCGTTTGACCTGGCTTGTACTGCAGCCCGCCAGTTCAGCCGTGCGCTTGATTGTCAAGCCGGTACGACGCAGCGCAACGATGCGCTCGTGCGTCGCCGTGTCGGGGATACGCCCAGCGTATTTGTGGGCGGTCTTGGCAAGCTGCACGCCTTGGCGCTGACGTTCACGGCGGGTTTCGTAGTCGTCACGAGCCATTTGCAGAGCCACCTTGAGCAACAGTTCCTGCACCGACTCCAGCACGATGCGGGTTACCACATCGGTAGCTTTCGCGAAGTCGGTGAAATCGACCACGCCGGGCACGGCCAACCGCGCGCCTTTGGCGCGGATCGAGGCGACCAGCCGCTCGGCCTCGGGCAGCGGCAGCCGGCTGATGCGGTCGATCTTCTCGGCGACTACGACCTCGCCCGGTTGCAGGTCAGCAATCATGCGCAGCAGTTCGGGACGGTCAGCGCGTGCGCCGGACGCCTTCTCGCGATAGACGCCAGCGATGTAATAGCCGGCCTGGCGGGCGCTGTGCTCGATGTCAGCTTGGCGCGCAAGGTCTTGTTCGTCGGTGCTGACGCGCAGGTAGAGTCGGGCGATTTGCATGGAGTGGATGGACAAGTTGGGTATACCTTACTTGGCTACCTCCTGAAGATGTGGCCAAGAATAAAAAAGCCAACGTAAATTGGCCTCTCCCTTTTTGACCATTTATCTTGGCCTCCTAACTGTTGTCACTGTTCAAACTGCACCACAGACTCCAAAATGCACCATCAAGACGACTCCCCCCTGGGCGCACCACGGTCGCCCACGTCAGATTCAGACACCCCGGTTCACCTCCGCTCAATACCGCGAGGCGCTGGATTGCCAAAATCTCCTCATGATACGTTTCCCAGCTGCGAGACGGAATTTTCTGGGGTTCCGGCGTACACCGCTCGGCGAACGGCCAGTACGTGGACGCCCGGGCCACGATTTTCCCTTCCGCTGAGTTTGGTCTACCAACCACCGCCGATCAGGACAAGTATGTTTCCTTTCAAAAGCTGGTGGAACGGCTTCGAGGCACCGATGGAATTATTAACAACCCGGTTCGCTTCACCTCCGCGTCGATGCTGGAGATCCTCGGCATGACGCAAGGAGGGAAGAACTATCAGGAGATTTCCAAATGGCTCCGCCTGATGACTTTTACCGGCATTGAGTCGGAAGGTATCGTATTTCTCGCCGGTAAGAAAAAGTATGCGCGCGACATGTTTCACGTCTTTCAACGCTCGGTGGCAGTTGGGGAAGTGCTCGAAGACGGGGCGGTTGCCCAGGAAAACTACGTTTGGCTGAGCGACTGGCAACTGGATAATCTGAATAACCGGCACACGCTGCCCATCAACTACGATATCTACCGGACGCTTCAACTGCACATCGGCAAAGCGCTTGTCCCTCTCCTGCAGTTGTGGTTCTTCGCCAGCCGTAAACTCTACACCGAGAAGCGATACACAGAACTATGTTCTCTTCTTGGCATTCAACAATATCGCGTTATCTCCCGGATTCGCCAACAAGTTGAGCCAAGCCTGGAGGAACTTACGCGCCAAGGCTTTCTATCCAACTGGGAGATTGCCGAAACCGTAGACGGCACCGACTTCAAACTTCGCCTCTGGGCCGGCCACGCTTTCATCTCCGGCGCCGATCTGCGTTTAGCTTACCGGGCGGCGCTGCCTTGTGCCAGGCGAACACAATGAACTCGTAACTGCGCTGGTCGAACGAGGCGTACGGGAGGACAAGGCGCGTCAACTGCTTTTGAACATCTCAGAAGAGCAGCCAGTTATGGATCAGATCGAATGGGCCGATGCGGAAATGGTGCGTAAGGCGAAGACATCACAGCGCATTCAAAATCCGGCCGGATTGGTGATCTATGTTCTGCAGTCCAACTATCCCGTTCCGGCCAACTTTGTCACCAGCCGCCGGCGCCGCCTCATGGAGCACGTGAGTCAGGAAGCCGAAAATAAGCGGACTCTGGAAGTCCAGCTCGAACTGGAACAGTATGAATGGAAAGAGCGCTACGAAGTCTTTTTGGCGCACAACACGGATGACTACATCAAGACGAATATGGCCGGCGATATACTGAAACGGCGTCTTGGCGTGATGAGCCGCAAACTCATGCAAACTAGCACGCTCGCCAAAGGCTGGCCCGAGCAGGTGATCGAGGAATATGCTCTACGCCTCCTCCGCGAGGATCTTGTCAGAGATCTAAATCTTCCTTCTTTTGAAGAATTTAGAGAGCAGCCGCAGGGACAGATGTTTTAGGCCGTTACGTTGAAGTACGGTCAAGAGAGCAGCAGCCTTCCGGCTTGACCTTTTGCCATAATTCCTCATAATGGGCAGTCAGGGCATATTTGGATGCACGTCGTTTTTCTCAGCAATGAATATCCGCCGGCGCCGCATGGAGGAATTGGCAGTTTTGTACAGACGCTAGGCCGCGCCCTGGTGGCTTCCGGCCACACCGTTACGGCTTGTGGTCTGTACGCCGCCGAACTGGCAGGGGAATCGGATGACCGAGGTGTCAGAGTTATTCGTCTGGCGCGCGGCCGGCTTCCTGGATGGCGTGTTTTCCTCAATATCCACCGCCTGCGGAAACGGCTGATCGAGCTTCATCAGGAAAATCCCATCACTATCCTCGAAGGGGACGACGATACCGCCGTTTATTTCGGGGGCCGGCTGCCGGCCTCGATACCCACTGTATTGCGCATGCATGGCGGGTATGTGTTCTTTGAAACGGCCGCCGGCCGAACCCCGGTCGCTCACCGTAGTTGGTTCGAGCGCCGGGCCTTTCACACGGCGCGTCACCTGGTTGCCGTCAGCCGTTACGTTGGAGTACGGACCGATGAGCTACTCGGTTTGCGCCATCGTCCCTTCACCGTGATTCCCAATTGCGTCGATCTCAATCTCTTTAAGCCCGAATCCGGGCCGGGTGAAAAGGAAGGCCTCATCGTCTTCGCTGGAACCCTGGTTGAGAAGAAAGGGATCCGGCAACTGGTGGTCGCCATGGATCAGGTAGCCAGGGCCTGCCCGCACGTCCGCTTGGCCATTTATGGAGCGGACACGATCGACCCTCTCAGCGGCGGCAGCTACCGCAAGACCCTCGAAGCCTCTCTCACACCGCTGGCTCGCCAACATGTTGAATTTATGGGCCGCGTCGAGCGGGAGCGCCTGCCCGGCATTCTTGCGCAGGCCGCTATCTGCTGTTATCCCTCTCATATGGAGGCCATGCCGATTGCCTGGATCGAGGGCATGGCAATGGGGAAGGCGGTTTTGGCCAGCTTTCTGGGCCCTGGTCCTGAGGTGATCACCGACGCAGAGGAGGGTCTTCTCGTAGATTGCCGCGAATCACAGCCTATCGCCGAAGCCCTGATCCGCCTGCTTCAGGACAGCGGATTGCGGCAGCGGCTGGGTCAAGGCGCTCGGCACCGTGCTGTCACTGACTACGGCTTGAATCTACACGTTCAGCGCAATTTGGATTTCTATCGCGCTGTCATTGAAGGCACCGCTCCCAGCCATTAATCTTTATAACCGGCGATGGACGAAATACCAGACGATTTTCACGCTTTCTGTCGCTAGATCCGTAAAAACTCCCCAGCGGGCCGGCCAATCGCCCCAGCGTTTGGCGGCATCCGGCACCGGTTGCACCAAAACATCTACTCCCGCGGCGGCGAACACCCGTCTCGCCCGCCAGCAATGATAATCGCTTGTAAGCAGCACCAGCGGTTGCGCCGGCTTTTCCTTCCCGGTACGGGTCTTCCACTCTCCCAGGAGCTTTCGGAGTCCCTGAGCATTTTCGAGCGTGCTGGTAGATTCATTTTCGGCGTAAATCGACGCTGCCGGTACTCCTTCATAAACGAGCCACCGCCGCATAGCCGGCGCCACGTCGCGCCCCAGCACAATAATCTCCGAATAGGTACCCTGCCGCCAGTAGAGGCGCGCGTAAAATGCCCGCCGGTAGCTGCCGATACCCATCGTTTCCGGGTCCTCCATATCACCGCCCGCAACGACAAGGGTCCCGCTTTTATGGGCCGGCCATTCCCCAGCCAAGCCCAGTGCATACCAATAAGCCAGCGGCGTGAAACTGGCTAGCAGAACCATGACGCCTGTCAGCAGGACCATACCCCTAACGATTCGAACCAAACGTCTCATGGTGGAATGCAATTGCAATTGAATTGGATAGGCCGCCGTCAACTATCCTGTCACATTGGGGAAGCAAAGCTATATTAGGAGTTATGCACGCACCCGCTGTCGCCGGTGTCCGTATTACCGGCATCGCCGGTGCCGTTCCGTCGCACCGGGAACCGGTCTCCGCCGCCGCCAGCCTCTTCGGCTCCGAAGAGGTGGAACGGATTCAACAAAGCTCCGGTATCCAGTACCGGCACATCGCCCCGGAATCGGTCTGTACTTCGGATCTCTGCCAATCGGCCGCCGAGCGGCTCCTTAACGAACTCGAGTGGAGCCGCGAATCCATCGGCGTTCTGATCTTCGTTTCCCAGACGCCCGATTATGTCCTTCCCGCCACCAGCTGCGCCCTCCATGCCCGCCTCGGCCTGGCCAAGAGTTGCGCGGCCTTTGATGTGAATCTAGCCTGTTCCGGTTATATCTACGGTTTGTGGATGGCCGCCCTTATGGCTGCCTCCGGGCGCCGCGTACTCTTGCTGGCCGGTGATACCACTTCTCGTTTGGTGTCCCCGCAGGACCGCGCTACCGCCCTCTTATTCGGCGACGCCGGCACAGCCACCACGATCGAGCCTGATTCCAGTGCGCCTCCCATGTACTTCGAACTCGGTACGGATGGGGCGGGAGAACGAAATTTGATCGTTCCCGCCGGCGGCTTTCGCCAACGCCACAGTGCGGCCACCGCTATTCGCACAGAACGGGACGGCGGGAATTTCCGCGCCGAGGACGATTTGTTCATGGATGGCGGAGAGATCTTTGCCTTCACCCTGAACTGCATTCCCAAGCTCGTCCGAACCATCCTGGCCCACACTGGTTGGACAGCGGACGACGTCGGCCATTTCGTGTTCCATCAATCCAACCGGTTTATTCTGCAGCACTTATCCAAACGCATGCACCTGCCACCGGAAAAGGTCGTGCTGGCCTTGGAGAACTACGGCAACACGGCTTCGGCATCGATCCCTTTAGCCATCGTCACCCATTTGCGGGACGCGGTCACCAGTGGATCCCAACGCCTGATTCTGGCTGGCTACGGCGCCGGTTACTCCTGGGCGGCGGCCGGCGTCGAGGCGAGTCCCCTCTGCGTGCCGGAAGTTGTGCTGGTCTGAGCCGGATTCTTCTTCAGCGGCTGACATTATGGAGACTTCGGGGGCTCCCGATGCCTCCGGTTGGACCTCTGCGTATCTTCTCCTACTAGGACTACAAAACATGGTCTGGTCTGGTTTGGTCTGATATAATCTCCGGGCATGATCCTTCGTAACATCTCTGAAGCTAAAGCCCAACTTTCTGCCCTCATTGAGGCCGTTCAGTCCGGTGAAGAGGTCATCATAGGCAAATCAGGAAAGCCTGTAGCCCGTCTAGTCCGGTATCAAGGTGCGGCCGCTGCCCGGCAGCCCGGTGCACTAAAAGGACGAATTCGGATCGCGGATGACTTTGACGAACTTCCCACTGACCTGGCCGAAGCCTTCGGTGTTGAATGAAACTCCTTCTCGATACCCACGTTCTCCTTTGGTGGCTTGATGACTCTCCGCGGCTGCCTCATCAAATGCGCGAACTTATTGCTGACCCGGAACAAACGGTATTTATTAGTACTGCCACCGTTTGGGAAATCCGCATTAAACAAAGCCTGGGGAAACTAGATTTGCCAACCGATTTCGATGCGGCGCTCGATGCCTCGGATTTTAATTGGTTAGGCATCTCCCGTCTACACGCTGACGCCACCGCTCATCTTCCTTTTCACCATCGCGATCCGTTTGATCGGATGCTGATTGCCCAAGCGCAGTGTGAATCCCTTATTCTTCTCACCGTGGACGAGCGTATGGCCGTTTATGGCAAAAATGTCCTTTGTATCAAAGCGTCTTAACTGCGCGCGTGTTGAAGACGTTGCCCTCTCCGGCGCACGATAGTCTCCTGGAGTTGCGAGTGCCTGATCAGCCCGATTTGTTCGCCAGTGGCTCCAACCCCTGATTCTGGCCGGCTATGGCGCTAGTTACTCCTGGGGGGCGGCAGGTGTCGAGGTGGGTTCCATCTGCGTGGTGCCCGAAGTCGTGCTCGTCTGAGCCGGACTTTTCTTCGGCCTTCCGACGTTGCGGAAATAGACCTCGGCCGGATTCCCGATGGCCACACAATAGGGTGGTATATCGTTTATAACAACGCTTTTGGCGCCAATAATGGCACCTTCGCCTATCGTTACACCCTGATAGATCCGTACCCCGTTTCCGATCCAGGCGTAACGGCCAATATGCACCGGCTTGGGCGCCGGCGCCCGCCTCTCATCGGCGCTATCGGCATCGGAGATGGAACAGCCAAACGACACCATCGCATGGTCTTCCAGGACCACCCGTTCATGTACTGTGACGCGGGAGTTGGCTCCGATGCCAGAGTGATTTCCCATGATCAGCTCGCCGGGGCTGCCGCCTTCGGTGCCGATCAGCCGCAGACGCCCACCGCCAAACATCACCGATTCTCCCAGACGGATGCGGATCTTGCCGGTCAGAATCGGTGAATCGTAAAACACCATGGACGCGCCTGTCTCCTCCAACTGGCTGCGGAAAAGCGGCTCTTTCAGAAATAGAATGCCCAATCGCCGCCACGTCGCCACAACCAGGTAATGCAGCTCGTAGAGAAACCGCAGTAGCGGTTTCATTCCGCCGCGCTCCGCCAGTCCTGTAACCGTATCTCGGCCGGATTGCCAGCCGCATAACAATAGGGGGGAAGGGGACTGATGACCACACTGTTCGGGCCAACGATGGCACCTTCGCCGATCGTCACTCCTTTCATGATCTGGCTTCCCGAGCCAATCCGGACGCCGGCCCCAATTCGCACGGGCCGGATATCACGAGCCGTCAATGGAGCGTTTCGCGCTCGCAGGTCAGCTTCCCGCGGGTGGCCGTCGTTATCGGTAATGCGGCAGTCGTCGTCGACAGTGACATTGTCTTCGATGACGACTTCCTGATTGACGCTCAGCGCGCAGCGGTCGCCAAAGCTGACGCCATTGCCGATTTCCAACCGCGGATGGTCGAGAAACCGGCCTGTGATGACCATGAAATTATGACCGAAGCGGGCCGAGTCGCCAATCTCTATTTCACTGTGGCCGAGGATGTAGGGGAGGTTGGAGAGTGTCAGATGCTTACCCACGCGGCTGCAGCGGCCGCGGAACAGGGGCTCGATGTAGAGGGTCATCAGGAAGCGGCGGCATAGCTGGCTGGCACCGGTATGCAGGCGATAGAAGACGGACAGAATCGGCATAAGAAAGCGGGGAACGGGAATGCTTCCGTTGTTCAGGATAAACCGGGCCACAGCGCGCAGGAGGCGGTAGACAGGCGTGTCGCCACGCTTCAACTTGAGAAGAAAACCACCCATTCGACTCCGATTATACCGGCGCAGTGCTCAACTGGGTTGAATGGCACGGTACGTATGTTAGTGTTAAAAACGGATGGATCGCCAAGCGTTTCTTTTACAACTCGACGAGATACTGAATCTTCCCGCAGGTTCGCTGAAAGGCCGGGAGAGCCTGGAAGAGTTTGAAATGTGGGACTCTCTAGCCACGATGAATGTGATTGCGCTGGCCAATGAGCACTTCGACGTTACGCTGTCTCCCCGCCAGATTGCCAGCTGTACAACCGTGGACGAACTGTTGGCGCTGACGCCGCTTTCGTGAGCGGGCGCAGCGCCAATGGTGTTCTCTTCGCGTTAGCGGACAATGACTGCTTGCGCGGCGGGCTGCGCGCCGACCGGGTTGTTGGAAGCATCCAGGTAGACGACGCGGTAGTAGAGCGCGGTTCCCTTCAGCCACTGGATGGTCAACTCATATCCGTTGGCGTTATATGGAACCGGCCCCTGCTGTTGGGAAACATCCGGGCCGGTTCCATACTGCAATACAACAGGACCCTGCGGCAGGGAGTCCGGCTGCGTTACGCCGATGGTGTAAGCCACGGTTTCATTGCTGAGCTCTGTGGTCGATATCGTGCCGTTGGTCACTTCATCCGGTCCCAGGCCGGTTAGTGATCCGCCGTCGTTCAACTGCTCGTAGTAGCAGAGAATCCGGTACTGATAGGACGTTGATGGCGTCAAACTGCTAATGATCAGGGTGCGGGACCGGGCGCCGCCCTGATCCGCTTTACGCGTCCAGGCGGGACCGGCTTCCGGCTTCGTGTCCACGGAACAGGACCGGCCATCGGGAGCAATGTAGTTCACTTCGAGAGCCGTGGATCCCGGTTGGATATTGATTCCCAGCACGCGGCCCTGATCGGCGTAGAGTTGGTCAAAGTCGGTTCCAATGCTCTTCCCAGATAACGCAGGTCGTGTTCCAGCGGCGCGGTACGGGCTGAATTCCGTCAGTTTGTATGCCGCCTCGCCCGGATTCACCATCCCCACCTGCTGTTCCCGCTCCGCGATGTTGGATCCAGAAGGGAAAATATTTCCAGGCGGGAATTGCGAGGCTAGACCGCCCACTTCCGACGATGTCAGGCTGCGCAGAGTGGACATAGTAGTGCCGGTCATGCCGCCGATGATTACATTGTTGGTGAACGTGTAGTTCGGCTGAACCGTTGCTCCCGTCTTAACGAAAAAAGCGTCAAGTTTCTGTTTAAATGTGCCGTTAAAAGGGACGCTGGGCAGCCGCGGGTGGGAGTTTATGTACTGGGTGTCGTCCACCCCGATGCCTCCGCCGCCTTCACCGAAGCTCATATACATGATGTTGTCGGTAAAGGTCATTTTTCCGCCCAACACCTGGCCTCCGCCGAGCAGCATCAAATAGGGACCACGGCCCAGGGCCAAGCCCATTGTATTGTTGCGGATCGTCAAGTCCTGGCAACCCGGAAGACTATCGACGTAGGCGGAGGAAAACGAAGGGCCGCTGTCGTCGTAGACGTAGCGATTGATGTCGTGAATGAAGTTATTTTCGAACACGACTCGCTGCACGGTAACGGAATCGGGCGGCACACCACCGCCGCTGCACGTCCAGCCGGAAGCTCCGTGCCGGATGGTATTGCTGCGTATCATAAAATCCGTGATGCCCACATTTGTATCGGACAGGGAATAGATGGGCCGCCCTGACAGGAAGATGGCTGGTCCGTTGTTTTGGTAAGACCAGTTTCCCTCCAGGATGTTGCCTTTCAGTAGATATCGTTTTCCCCGTTTGGTTTCCCATAACTGACGGACGTCATAGCGAAATCCATTCCAGGTGGCCGAAGTGGGCCGATGATCCTGGTTCCAAATCTGGTGATTGCGGATCCAAGTCACATCGTCATTAGAATAGGGGCTTCCACCGGCATCGATATAAAAAGAGAGGCCGTATCCGTCGATAAAGTTGTTGTCGAACAGATAGGGTCCTCGTCCGCTGTCGTTGAGTTGTACCCCCCAGGAGCCGCCGGACGACCAGCCCGTCGTGGCCCATTGCTGGGTTCTTGCGAATTGGATAGTGAACTGCCCGTTAGCGATGCTGCCAGTAAACCAATAGTATTGATTCACAGCCTGACCCACAGCGGCTACCTTGGTCGCCGTGCAGTTGGTACAGTTCAGTGTTGCGCTGCCGTTGGTGTATTGAATCGTGAGTCCGGAGCTATCGAGAATCCCCAAAACCGTGCCGGTGTAACCAGCCCCATTGGAAATCGTTACAGTCGCGGGAGCGGTCATGCCGATGTCCGAATCATTGATGTTTCGGCGAACGTTCTGCACCGGAACGTTCAATACGGTGCCGCCGGTGCTCGTGGCAGGAGACAGTGTAGTCCACTTCGCCATGCGCCAGTAGTCAACTTTCGAAACATAGCAGCCGATCATCGCCTGGTTTATGCCGCCGAGGGATAAACCGAACTTTAGCCGTGCCGGAAATCCCGTACCGTGAACATATAACCGGTCCAGAACAAAATAGCGCGGTGGCTCTGATTGTGTGTACTGCGGAGTAATTTTAATCAGATCCACAAATGGAGCTGGATCCATAGCGTCGGGCGCCACATAAGCGGGGTCAGCGGTGTGCGTGAACTCCAGGTTCTGAAACCACCAATGATGAGCGGATGTAAACGTGGTGTCGATAACCTGCCCGTTGCCGGAGTGTGGCACCAGGGCAACGAACTTCGCCATCTTGCCTGCCCATGCCGGTGTCGTGCGGGCTCCGAACGGCGGAAAATCAGCCAGGGTGTTGGACGCCGTTCGCCAGATGATCCAGCGATGATTCGGCGAATCGATATTCCCGCCCGCGTTGATATCCAGTGCTTTGTTGGGCAATCGGTATCCCGCGCCGCTCTCTGCCTGCGGCGGAACTTTGCACTCCGCGCCTTGTGGAAATTCCAGGATAGTGCCGTAGCCGATCTTGCCGATGATGGCCCCCATCGAATCACCCGCCACGACATTGGCAGCGGAGACACTACTGCCAGCGACACACGTCCCGTTTCCGCTCACCACCATCGGCACCACCGCATATCCTGTGGTATCGGGCAGCGTTGGCTGATAGGCCACTGGAGGTTCCGGCATAGCCGGGCTGACGGTCGGTTCCGGGGGCGTCGTCACCACCTGTTCCACCGATCCGCAGGCATCGGACTGGCAGATATCGGTATCATTATCGGCGTTTGGTCTTGCCGTGACACGGAAATAGTAGGTCGTATTAGGCGCCAGCCCGCCGATAGCAAACGACGCCAAACCATCGTTGTTGGGCAGTCCGCCCCAGCTGGCCGTCATTCCATACGACGCCGTCTGGTACGGATAGACCCCGGAGGTGACCCCATACTTCACTTGCGGAAAGGCGGTCGTGCTCGAGATTTGATATTGCCAGCGAATACTGGAGTGCGTGAGCGCCGTGTAGCGAACATTAGTGATCACCGGCGGTGCCGCGTTGATGCTCACAATCCCGGCGAGTGCGGCAAAAAACAAAGTGTAGATACGCATTTGTGTTCTTTCTATTGCTATCGGCAAAAGCCGAATGATTGTCCGTCATGGACCGGTCAGTGTTTTGTGCGTTTTGTGGAGTTGTGGAGAAGAACTTGCTTTCCATGATTGCATGGGAGCCAAATCTTCCGGGGTATATGGCCTCAGAACGATTTCACAATGGTTGCCGAGAAGTTATCGGAAATCGCGGCGGCCACGGAAGTCGAGCTGTTACAGATTCGAACCGAAATTATTTCGGCTTGGCTGACCCACATGGTTCCAATCAGACCTGCAGGCAGCAGCGGCGGCCAGCCGGCGGCGACCGCATCGAGCAGCGCCGCTCCTGGAACCGCGATTGTTCCGTTGTAGCAGGCCCCCGGCGATAAAGCGCCCACCGGCAATACCGCCGATTGACGCAGCATCGTGGGCACCACGGCAGTATCGATAGTCAATTTCTGTCCGGACGGCCCCTGGCTGTTCGTCAAACCTTTTCCCGTGACCACATTGCCGCCGCCGCTGCCGTTGATGACGCACGTGCCGCTTTGTGCCGTCGCGAAAGTGACCACCACGTTATAGCTCACCGGATGAATGGTGAGACTGGCAGGCGCGATCATAGCGGCTGGTGTGGCATCGTTGTAGCAGGCTACAACGAGTTGCGGACTGTTTAAGCCGTGGGTGGCGCCGGTAACGGTCACCTGTGTCTGGCTGGTAAAGGAATAGCCATAGTTTCCGACCCCGCCCGGACTGGGTTCCCAGCGGCTGAGGGAACTGTTCCAGCGCAATACGTTACCGCCATTCGGCGCGGTGTTAGCAATACTACGGCCACGCAAGGCGGTGACCTGGACACTCTCGGGAGTGCCGCTGACATCCCCTGCCAATGCGACCCAGATGGCGTTGGTGTTATCGCTGCCGAGCACCTTTCCGCCGCTGCCCGCTGCGCCAGGAACCGATCCACCACCGCCGCCGGACGCCGCAATGCCGGTCCAGGTGTTGGCGCTGACGCACATATACAAATTGGATCCGGCCGCTGCGTTTGTCCTAAAAAACATTTCTCCGGTAGCGCAGGCGGCCGGTATCACCGTGCCTGTTTGTATGGTTTTTGTGGAACCCATTTGCGATAGATCAGGCGTCTTGCCTTGCGTACGCAAATCTATGCGCGTTTGCGCTTCCGTTATGGAGACCCCCGTGATCCAGAGGATCATGCCGATTAAGCCATTTCTGGCAATACGTTTCGTTCTCATTGAAAAATTAAACTCCTTACCTCTTTGCCGTCGTGTCTCGGCGCAGGAACCTTGCTGCCCCGCGCGTTTGGAACATCGTCCAACTCCCATCCACATCCTACGGGCCGGGGCTCCGGCATCTAGGGTAAAAGTCTTGCAACATATTGATAATAAATAGGAACAAATATGAAAAGATACTTTACACACCCATTTTAAAGGGACACAATGAGGCATGGCCGACGAGGAGCAGATAACCCGGGAGTGGCTCGAATCGATTCGCTGGCCGACCGGGCCGGTGTGCGTGCATTGCGGGGCGGCCTCGGCGATTTACCGGCTGCGGCGCAAGCCCGGGAGCGGAATCCGGCCCGGTGTATGGAAATGCGGGAGTTGCCGGAAGCAGTTTACGGTAACTGTGAATACGATTTTTGAGGAGACACGGCTGGCGCTTTCCCATTGGTTGCGCGCGATTCGGCTCGAGTGCGGGACGCCCGATGGGGTGACGGCGAGGCAGTTAGCGGATTGGCTGGATATCGCGGCCAAGACAGCCGGCGGAATTCTGAAGAAAATCCGGTATGCCGCCGCCGAGCGCGGGCGGGGCGTGCTGCCGCGGGATTCTATACTGGAAGCGGCGGCTCATGAAGGAAGGAGGAGTCTGTATCCGCTTTCCTTCGAGGAGTCCGTCAGCCTGCTGCTTCGTGTGCGGCCGGCGAGAAAGCATCCAGATGCATTGGAACGGCGGCTGTTGGAAATGGAGATCGCGCGCCGGAAGAGAGAATCGGACAGGCGGCCAGCGCAATTCACCGCGCGGAAAATGCCGATAGAGTAATGACGGGCGTACGTCCGGGAGGAGTTCAACTTTTCGTTTATGTGCGGTATTGCCGGCTTTCTCACACGAAATGCGTCCTGGGGGCGATCCGATCTGGAACGGATGACAGAGGCAATCGCCCACCGCGGACCGGATGGGAGTGGTCACTATGCGCAGGCGCCGGTATTTTTGGGACACCGCCGGCTGAGCATCATCGACGTCGCCGCCGGCGCTCAGCCGATGACCAACGAGACGGGTACGCGCTGGATCAGCTACAACGGGGAAGTTTTCAACCACGCCAGCTTGCGTCCCGCGCTGGAGAACGCCGGACACCGCTACCAGACGCGCTGCGACACTGAAACGATCCTGCATGCCTATGAAGAGTATGGCCCGGCGTGTGTGGAACGGTTCCGCGGCATGTTTGCATTCGCTATTTGGGACGAGACGGAAAAGACGCTGTTTTGCGCGCGCGACCGGCTGGGAATCAAGCCGTTTTACTACTACTGGGACGGGTCGCTGTTTGCCTTTGCTTCCGAGATCAAGGCGCTGTTGACGCATCCGGCCCTTTCGGCGGCGTTTGACGAATCGCTCCTGCCGGAATACCTGGCTTTCGGCTATACCAGTGACGACCGCACGTTATTCAAAGGAATTCGTAAGCTGATGCCGGGGCATCATCTGCGGCTGCGGGCCGATGAACCGGATTCGTTCCGTATCGAATCGTACTGGGATGCCCGGCCGGACGCCACGCAACCCGCCGATGGCGATGATGCTTATTGGATCCGGGAATGCCGCCGGCGGCTGGAAGAGAATGTGGAGATGCGGCTGATGAGCGATGTGCCGCTGGGCCTGTTTCTCAGTGGCGGTGTGGACTCAAGCGCGATTACGGCTCTGGTGCGGCGTATGGCCGCCGGGCCGGTAAAAACATTCTCGGTTGGCTACGAAGAAGCAGAGTTCAGCGAATTGGCCTATGCACGGCAGGTGGCCAACCGGCTTGGGACCGAACATCACGAAGTGGTGGTTGGGATGGAGGATTTTTTCGATGCGCTACCTCGATTGATCTGGCATGAAGATGAGCCGATCACCTGGCCTTCGAGCGTTTCGCTACACTTTGTCTCCATGCTGGCGGCGAAGGAAGTAAAGGTTGTGTTGACCGGCGAGGGCAGCGACGAACTGTTTGCCGGCTACAATCGCTACCGTTTCTACCAATGGAATCAGCATTTGGGTCCTGCGTACCGGATGCTGCCGGAGTTCGTACGCGGCTGGTTGCGGACATCGATTGCCGATTCCAATCTGCTTTCGGCCAAGCTGCGGAGAAAGCTGGGACACACGATCCTGGGACGCGGTGAGAGTGTGGAATCGTTGTATCTCGACAATTTCTACTCGGCGTTTTCGGCGGAAGAGCAGGCGCGGCTCTTGCCTGGCGCTCCGGTTGGCGCGGCCTATGCTTCTTTCTCCCGTTACTGGGAGGCGGCAGCCGGGCGAACTCCGGTGGGCCAGATGCTCTATGCCGATCAGAAAACGTATTTGCAGGAATTGCTGATGAAGCAGGACCAGATGTCGATGTCGGCGTCCATTGAGAGCCGCGTGCCGCTGCTTGACCACACGTTTGTTGAATTCGCGGCGGCGATTCCGGACCGCATGAAGATACGGAACGGGGAAGCGAAGTACATTTTCAAAAAATGCGTGGAGGACCTGCTGCCGCCCGAGATTATTTACCGCCGGAAGATGGGTTTTCCCACACCGCTGCGAAGCTGGCTGATGGATGCGCGTAACGCGCCTCTGCTCGCCAACTTGCGGAATAAAGAGGGTTTGCTGGCTTCCGTGATTCACATGCCGGAGATGGAAGCGCTGCTGCGCCGCCATCAGGGCGGGGAAGTGGATGCCACCGACCGCCTATGGCGGCTGCTCAATCTGCAGTTGTGGGGAGATATCTTCGTTACCGGCCGGCGCAAAGTAGACGCGCCGCTACTGACCCGTGCCTAGCGAATTGCTGCCGGTGGCCTGTTTCCAGAAGCTGCTGCTGGATCGGAAGAGAATTGAGCCGGCCCAAAACGATGCCGCCATCAGCACAATGAATGTTCGCGCTGGGGAAGATATGCGTTTAACAGCCCAAGGTTCGGGGATGGCCGGATCGAGCAAGGCGAGGCCGTAGACTAGTGCTTGGCCGCCGCCCGCTAAAGCTATCCAAGGCCAGGGAAGAAGGAATGTGCCTCCTGCGATCAGCAGCAGAAAATAGGGCAACAGAAGGCGTCCGAATTTGTGGGATATAAAGGAAAGCCACATTCGGTTAGAGGGCCCGAGGAGTTGCGGAAAATAGCCGAGTATTTGGTACACGCCGGCCTGCGTGCGGACCTTTCGGCTGAATTCGGTATCGAGAGAAGTCGGGTCGTCGTAGGCGATGGCGCGTTCTTCGAAAATCACTCGTTTACCAGCGAAGAAAGCCAGTAAAGGCAGATAAACGTCATCGAGCAGGATGCCGGCTGGCATTGGCCGGGCTAAATCGCGGCGCATGGCGTAGATGGCGCCGGTGGCTCCCATTACCGAATCAATTCGACTGAGTCGGCGGCGGATCCACTTCTCGTATGTCCAATAGAGTCCAACGCTTTGCTGCTCCTGATTCTCCCCTTTCCGGATAACGAGTTCCCCGCTGGCAGCGCCCACAACCGGATCGGCAAAACAGGCAGTAAGGAAGCGCAGGCAGGCCGAATCAAGTGGCTGGCGAACATCGGTAAAAAAAAGGATCTCTCCAGTGGCGGCTTGGAGGCCGGCATTGAGGGCGAGCGACTTGCCCCCCTGGGGAACTTCGATGCAGACAACGCCGCGATCGGCATAGCGGGCCGCAATAGCGGCGCTGGCATCTGTCGAGCCATCGGAAACGACGATGGTTTCAACAAGGTTGCGGGGGTATTCGAGAGAGAGAATGGAGGCCAGTTTGTTATCCAGCCAGCGTTCGCCATTGCGTACGGGGAGAATGACGGACACGGTCGGCGAGTAGGGGGCGGTTTTGACAACAGCCTCCCGCCGGGAACGCCATCCAAGCCAGATGGGAAACAGAACGAGAATATAGAGAATGCCGGCGGTTCCAGTCAGGAAGGGAAGCCAGATCATAGCGAGACAGACGGCGAAGGCACTTGTTTATTGGCCGCCAGTTGCTCAAGGTAGTTCCGCAACCTCAAAAACGGAGTTTCAATGAGCAGGTAAGAAAGAATCGCCGCGGTGAACATCATAACCAAATTGAGCGGAAAGATCGATAGAACATTCTTCATACCAAAAGTGGAGAAAGGCTGCTGCCACAGGTAGAGGGAGTAGCTGAGAACTCCAATGGCGACTAGTGGCGGCCAGTTAAGAAATCGGCCGGCCGGTGACGCGGGGTTCGCAATCGTCCAGTGAACAACCAGGGCAATAAAGCAGTTCATGGAAGTTTCGCCGACCAGCCACATTACCTTAGTGGACGGTATGTAATTGGCGAGAAAGGCGAGAGTCGCCGCCATGGACACCCAGCCCGGCGTAAAGAAGTACCTATAGGCCGGAGATATCTCCAACTTGCCTTTCCACAGCGCAAGCAGGCACCCTGTGCCCAGGCTGTCGGCATAAATGACAAAATTGAATGCCGGGCCGGCATAAGGAGATAGCAAACGTAACAGCGGGGTGCTGATAAGCAACCACTTTAAAAAAGTGGTGCTGCGCAATGGTCCAAGCCAAAGAAAAATAAAAGGCCAGATCAGATAAAACTGTTCCTCCACAGCAAGGGTCCAAAGGTGACCCATGGTATACGAGCGGCCGTTGTAATAATTGGAGGTATACGTGAAGCTGGCAACGAGGTCAAAACGGTTCAATTGCAGGAGGCCTACGTATGCCAGGACGGCGTTGGCAGCGATGAATACGTATGCTGCCGGAAACAGCCGAAGAGAGCGGCGAAAATAAAATCGGCGTAAGGCTATGGTTCCGGTTTTCCGATACTCGGAGAGCAGAATAGTGGTGATGAGATAACCGGAGATCACGAAGAATACGCGGACTCCAAAAGTACCGGGTAATAACGTGGACTCCAGTGGCAGCCAAAAATTGACCGTTCCGCAGAGATGAGAGACCACCACCAGCAGTACAGCAACCGCGCGGAGTCCGTCCAGACTGGGGATGGTCCTACTATTTCCGAAGCCTCTCGTCCTGAACCACTCAAAGAACCCATACATCGGGCCATCATAGCAGGAGCGAATAGAGAAGCTTAGGATTCGCGGCTAGTTCATTCCTTTCCGCGGTAGCTGACGGAGAAAGAATCATGGCAGCTCCCCCCGGCGTTGGTTTTGATAAACCTGATAGTACCCGTCATCGTACACTAGGCGGGAAGCGCGAATAAGGCGCTCACCATGAGCATAAATCGCGGGATACTTGACGGAGGCGTCGCGGTGTTGGGTACGGTAGAGCGGGTCCATGACAAGAATATCGGGCTGGAGACCGCTACGTCCGGCTAGGGCAGGGTCATGAATGACGGTGCGCTGAGCGGAAAGGGAGAACCATAGTTCTCCCGAGCCAATCACGAGGGAACCAGGCGCGGAGTGGCGTAGAATTGCTTCAATGGCGGGTTGGTAGCTTCTGGCGCGCAGGTTCTGGCTGATGCTGATGGCAGTACCAGCTATCTGTAAGGCGGCGAATCCGAGGAGCAGAGCCAGCCGGAAACGCCGTGAGAAAGGCAAACTACAAAGGAAAATGGCGGCCGAAACGGCGAGAATTGCCGTAGTGTGCGGCAGGTAGTAATAAAATTTTGACGGCGCGGCTTCGGTCAAAACCAGAAACGCAGTCAGAAACAGCAGGAAGAGCAGGAGTAAACGGCGGTTGGAGCGCAACTTGGGCCAAAAAAGAAACGCCGCCACGGCCGACAGATAGAGCAGCAGGATGAGCGCTTTGGCTCTTCCTGCTATCGACGTCCCGGCGGACAAGCCGAATGGCCCCAGGTAGCGAAAGTAGACCTCCTGCTGCAAGTAGCGGAGATAACGATTGGAAGAAAAAGCGGCGGGATTGAAAGAGCCGTCGTTGACAACAAGAATGGCGCTAAGCTGCTCACGATAGGCTGCCCAATCGCGAGACAGGTAGAGGATCCAGGGCGTGAAGCAGAGGATGTAAGAGAGAGCGCCGAGGAGAACCCACGATACACGGATACGGCGAAAATCAAGCCAGAGCGTGAGGACACAAAGCATCAGGGCGTATGCAAGTCCGCATGGATGGGCAAGGAACGAAAGACCCGCGAGCAGATGGCTACCAAAAACAGCCAGGGACGGTTTCGATTCGCGGAAGACGGTATAAAAACTAACGGCGGCCGCCCCCAGAGCGGCGCAGAGGATATCCATTCTTCCGCGGCCGCTGCCCATCAGGAAAAAGTAGTCCACCGCCACGAACCCAGCCGCGGCGAGGGCGACATTTACGGACCCAAGTAGATGGCGGACAAAGTTGTACCAGCAAACAATGGCTAGCAAACCAGCAAAAACGGACACCAGCCGGGTGGATGTAAGCCCAAAGCCGAGAATCTTATACCATACGGCGGTCACAACAAAGTACAAAGGGGGCTGCCAGTAGGTATAAACACCAAGAGAGTTAGGCATGTAATCGCCCAGTTGGTACAGTGTGGTCCCCATATGCCCATTAAAGGCGAGGTTATAGCCGGAATTGGCGTAAACGCTCTCGTCCGTTTCAGGGCGGGCGGTTAAAGCAATTGCGATGCTAAGTACAAGAAATATGAGAACAATACCGGCTCCGGCAACCCGTTGCCACAGCTGCGTAAGGCTCATCATGTCGCCGGCTCCAAACGCCGGAGGGTGCGCCAGTGGCTACCGGCAATGTAGTAGGGACAGTCGCGGATAGGGAGCACTTCGGGAGCCGCGCCAGTCATTAGCACGCCCAGGGTAAACAGCACTGTCAGCATCGCAATCTGCAGGAGGGTCAATAGGATCAGACCGATCACAAGCGGGGTCCACCCGGGGATCAGAATATTAGTGCCAAACCGGATGATGAGGATAATCCCCATAGCGACAATCCCGGCCGCGAGGGCCACACAGGCCATGACCAGCGTCCGGGCGGCGGCAGTATCGATGTGGACCGTGAAAGCGCGAAAACCGTGTATCACGAGTCCGATGAAATTCATTTTTGACTGACCGTCCAAGCGCTTTGTCTTGGCAATCGGCACTTGGACGATAGGCATACGCAAACGGGTCGCCGTGGCCGCGTAATGATTCCAAAGCCCTCCGGCGCGAACCAAGGCCGCGAGTGCCTTTGGCGGGATCACGCTGAAATTTCCAATGCGGATGTCATGCCCAATCAATAAGCGGTGGCTAGTTCTGTAGATCTGATAGAAAAGACGAAATATAGACCCTTCCGTGCGGCGGGAGCGGCTGGCGAATACGAGCCGCTGTTGCTGGTTTTCAACAAACGTCCGAACCAGTTCCAGGGCGTCTTTTGAGCCATCTTCGCCATCGGCGTCGAGGACCAGGAGTGCGTCAAATTTGCTTTGCTGATACAAGTGGACCATACCGCAGCAAATGGCCCGCTGGTGGCCAAGGTTGCGGTAGAGATCGAGAATTTCGATGGACGCAATTGCGCGGAAGGCGATATCGGGAAACGAAGGGGGGGCCGGTTGGGGGGATCCGTCGTCGATGAGCAGGACGTGGGGCCGGAGCGAGGTTGCCGCGAACACCTGATCCAGATCCTGGAGCAGGAGAGTTACCGCCGCCCAATCGTCGAAGACAGGCGTAAGAATATGCAATCGAAAACTTGGCAGCAGCGTCAAATCCAGAATCCCTTCGGCCATTACAGCGGGTATGAATTTATTATTATGTGCATAGTCAGTCAAGTTGCGACCAGTTTTAATGGGTCGCTCATAATTTGAACCCGCGCTCTTTCGTAAGGAGGGCGGTACACCGCCTCGAATCCGGACTACCCCAACCCTGGTGCAGCCGTGGCGTGCTCATCGCCGGTTCGAAGAGCATTACCGTGGGAATTGCTTGCTCATCTGGAGGTGGATTGCGTTATCGATGTCGGCCCCCAATATGGGGCAGTATGCCCTGATTCTGCGCGAGTACCGCTGGTACCGGGGCCAGATTAATCCCGTACCCTTGAGCGTAGTCCACCCCAATACTTTTAAGCTGATTAAGCGTGGCATCGTTCTCAACAGATTCCGCGATCGTCTGAATGTCCTTTGAGCCTGTCGGGTCGGAGGTGGCGCGCTTTCGCGCTGGCCACCGTCCGCCGCTCAAACTGTACAGACGGTTTTCCCGTATACAGCTTTCACGATGACGCGCTCCCGCTAGAGGCAATCGAAGGAATCAGACTGATAAGGTTTACTAATTTATACTCGCCGTACAGCTTGGTTTCCGGCAACTGTCGCCAGCCACCATTCCGCCAGCGCTTGAATCGATGCGACCGAATGCGCCGCACAATCCAGCCGTCGAGCCGGTGGAAGAGCCTTCGAATCCGAGGGCGACGTGAACAATCCGCGTTTTCTGCGGATGCAGTTCCACCCCCAACGCTTGCAGAACCTTGCGCGCAGCGGCAATCGCCGCGCGCGCCTCTCCCACCGACTTGCAGGGGATTACCCGGTGAGTAGCCCCGGGGAATCTCACCCCGGGGCGCTCTCAGAACCGTACGTGAACCTCTCAGCTCATACGGCTCCCGCCATGGAACCAAGCCGCACACCCAACTGCAAGTGCGCCCACAACTTCGGATCGCGTCTCGAGATACGCGCGACCCAGTGAGTCGCCCGGCGCAAATGGCCGCGCAGATTCTTGTACTTCCGCTCGGCCCAATGGGCCAAAGATCGATCCAGTTGACGCATCGGCGGATAGAGCGCCGACCG